>ULRA01073674.1_pt1 | contig 75522 bp, 58 predicted proteins | sample 1954981 | NCBI WGS metagenome assembly ULRA01 (sample SAMEA4835669, study PRJEB28245) | human gut metagenome | biome: gut microbiome; material: fecal sample | place: Denmark | collected 2008
ATGCTGAAAAAACATGCCGGAATTCCCTCCGGTTTTTGTACAATAAATATCTTGTTTTGTACAAATTCCGAAAAGTTTTGTACAAAAACATGAAACAACAGCGGGAGAAACCGAAGGAAATACGAAAGAAATTTTTCCGAGACACCGCGTAATAGTGCGGTTCGGAACAGAAAAATGATGAAATATTATGCGGAAAAGGAAAGATTCAGGTACAATGCAGAAGAAAGAAACGGGGAAAAATACCGGATATACTCTGCAGAACAGATAGGCGAAGAAACAAATTTTTCAAGTTCACCCCCCACTATGCAAAAAATGTATGGATGATAAAATCAAAACAAGCCAGGATGCAGTAACGGATTCCAAACTATCCCAGCAAATACATTCTGGAAAAGCAACGAAAAGTGTGTATTCTAAAAATTCTACGACTACAATAAACAAGCAGCTTTCCTGGACTTCCAATCCTGCTCCAACAAGAAAAGCAAAAACTCCTTCCCTGTGGAAACGACAAAAAAATCCGAGCAAAGAAGAAAACAAGCATACCTCAACAAGACCGTAAAGGGCTAGTTCCACCATTTCAGGTACCTTTTAAAGAAAAAAAACACCTGTTTTTGCCCTTCACGCCCTTCACCAGTGCATAGAGAGTCGTCATTTTTAGTCATATGCGACAAGAGACAAATCGGTGTGAAGGGCTAAAAAGGCAATAAACTCACATCTCGTACATATCGTACACACTAAAAGGACCGGTTAGCCATCTAAATATCATTATCAAATGACTTCACTATTGTGACCTCTTCCCATCCCTCTTTCTGCTTCTCACCATTTACATAAAGATAGAAGACATTTTCAGGTTCATGATTTTCCCACCAAAAAGAATTGGAAAAACGAAAGACTGTATTCCAACTTCCATCACCCCAGTTTATCACAAACTCTTCATCTTCATAACATGTCTGTCGATCGAAATCACCGAATGTCAGAAAATAACGTCCATCTTCATTGTAAGGTTTACACACCTGCAACCCATTCCACACAACCAGTATTGCCCTTGATCCAGAAGAATGCTCCGGTTCCCAATGCATCTCATATTCCTTAGCTTTGTAAAGGACCTTAATCTTATTGTTCACAATCGTGTTCGTCACTTCCGGATTCAACAAATCATGTCCTTCGCTATCGGTTACATAAACCTTAATAACCACAGGAAGTATATCATATTCTGTACCAGGTAGCGGACCTTCAGGATAGCCATCATCTTTGCAGGCAGATAGTCCGACCGCAAAACCAAATACCAACAATGCTGCAACTACATTTTCTACGATTCTCATATATTCTAAATTGATTTATTAAAGTTATCGCATTACTTTTATTCTACTATAAAACGATCAAAATTACCACATCACAAGCTGCAATATATTCCTTATCAATCCTTATTGACGATATCCCCCTCTAATTTCGGGAAGAAGGAACAGAGCAAAAAGTAGGAGAAATATTCTCACGTTTTATAAATAAATCTGATACTCGTTAGTATCTTCAGAAGTCAACTCAGTAGAGCCTAGGATCAATCAACATTACATCATCTTAGAGATTAAAATCAGTCGATGATGCAGCCCCATGCCACAGTGAATCTTTGGAGTTACAAAAAAACACGCACGAAGCAACACTTAACACAAATAAATTTGAGAAAACGTTTTCATAGATATTAAATTTTAATCAACGACTTACATCTTATTCCTTTTGTGCAATTTAAACATAAAAGGAATAAGATACAAGCATTCACGGTTTTTTCTTTAAAGATCGATTCGATGAAAAATGAAACAGACTAAAACATTATTACATGGAGTGTAACTGCAATCATCTGTCTCCACGCGCCCAACGAACAATAGTCCTCTACTTAATTCTTATAATTAGTGCAAAAGAAAAGGCATATCAAACTCTATTTTGAGTAATGATACACCCTTCTCTTTTACCTCCGTACTATTCAAGATTCAGATTAACATTCATCTTGAATAAAATTGAGTTTTAAACAAGTTTTCAAAATACATTGAGCAATTCCACGTCAAAAATCAATGTGGAACAAGCCGGAATGGGGCCTGAAGGCCGATTACCATACCCCAGTTCAGAAGGAATATAAATCACCCAACGATCGCCGACACGCATCTGCTGCAAAGCTATCTGCCAGCCTTCTATCACATCCGACAAGCGCAATGCTTCTGGACATCCTCTCTTCCACGAGTTATCAAATTCACGCCCATTGATCAGCGTTCCTCGATAATGCACAGAAACAATACTTCTCAAATTAGGCGATTGTGTACCACTTCCCTGCTGAACAACCTCATACATAATACCGGAAGGATGTCTTTGTACTCCTTCTTTCTGTGAAATTTCTTTCAAGAAATCAATGTTCTGCTGTTTATATTCCTCTTTCCTTGCCATAAATCCAATCAATTACACCGACAAAGATACAAAGAGTTTATAAAAGCTCAGAATATGGACTTCTATTTATGACGGGAAGCACGAATGACCTCGATAACAAATGCTACAATCAGTCCAATACCTCCTCCCAACAACACACAGGCACCATAAATAATGGAAACGGTTTCACGGACAGGACGACTGATTTCATCGCTCGCAAAATATTCCGGCTGTGAGTTTAAAACGAGACAATAGCCAGCCAATAGCCCCAGTCCAAGCCCTATCAGCAGACAGCCAAAACGAAGAGAGGTAGAAGATGTTGGAAAAAGATTCTCCTTCAAATCACACAAAGACAAGCCACCATTTTTCAGCTTTTCGTCCGTCAAAGTTTCCACAGGAAGTTTTTCTATCAACATCATACGTTCTTTCCTACCGACAAACAGTTCGAACAACTTGTAAATAACTCCAAAAACTATTGCAACATTAGCCACAATCATTAATTCTTCCATATCGCATTTCTTTTAAGTGAATAATTTTGTTTCTTTGTCCGTTTAGACGAACCAATACATGAAAAGGTTACAATTCTAATGAAGAAAAAATTTTTTCCGTATTTTTGTAACCTCGACTTCTGACAAGCGTCTAAAAAGACAAATGAAAAAAGACGAATCATATATCATCACGCGTATCCTGGCAGGAAAGACTGAAGAGTATGCTTACTTCCTCGATACCTACGGACAACCGGTTTTTGCTTTGATTGTCCGTATGGTCAATTCCGAAGAAGATGCCGAAGAGCTGACGCAAGATGCATTTATGAAAGCCTTCGAACATTTATCAGCCTTCAACGGGAAAAGTAGTTTCTCTACTTGGATTTACCGTATTGCCTATAATACGGCACTCTCTTTTCTGAGAAAGAAAAATGTAGAACAAACTGTGATTGACGAAAACTCTTGGAACCAGATATCGGATACACAAATAGATGATGCTTTGAATAATGACTCAGAAGAACAAATAGAAAAGCTACAACAAGCATTGACCAAACTGACGGCCGAAGAACGTGCGCTGGTCACTCTATTTTATGAAGAGGAACGTCCTATACAGGAACTTGCCCACATCCTGAACCTGAACGAAGGGAATATTAAAGTCAAACTACATCGCTTACGCAAAAAATTATATCTACTGATGCAAAAGGAGGATTAACTATGACAGACAACAAGGACAATGGATTAAGAAAAGCTGCCAGACAAAATCATACTCCACGGCTTTCCAGCAATTTCACCTATCGCACCATGAAACGGATTGCTGAAGAAATGTATCTGCGTGAGAAACGACAAGAAAAACGTATGTTCATATTAATGATCATCACAGTTGCTTGCATGTTCACAGGATGCATCGGCATGGTCGTATGGGCATACGGAAAAGAAATAGCCGAAGCATTGTATATAATGACCCATAGCTTGCCCGAACCTTCATCGCTCATATTCTATCTTCCCATGCTGATAGCCTTGCCTCTATTGCGAATTTTCGACCGCTGGTTAAGACGTAAGTACAAGCATTTATTGTAATCAGACTCAAGTTTACATTATCTATAAAGACTAACATAAAAACTCCCTTTGCTCAAGCCTTAAGCCGAACAAAGGGAGTACAACCTCTATCCTAAAAATTAATCTTGCCTATTGAAATAAGCATATTTATAAGTTTAATAATATCACATTTTATTGTGCAGTCAGTTCTATCACATGACTCTGAGTTGCGGCAAAGCCAAAGACATTCAGACCAACCTTCATCAGATAATCACCCGAGAACACCTTTCCATTTGCTTCCAATGTAGAAGTTACTCCAGGCATCAGGTTGATTTCCTCTACTTTATACATTTTATGGGCATCCAGTCCCTGTAACTTTACAGCCATCAGTTTTTCCTGATAGCGAGGATAGATATCATAAGCAAACAGTACGGCTTTATTTGTATCCTTGCTTACATAATTTACAGCCATGTGATTGGTAACATACGGTGAAACCAGACGATACTGATCACCATCCATTACTGCTGGCTGCAAACGCTTCCAGTTGGCTACAGCTTCCTGACAATAAGACAGCTCATCCTTCGTCATATCCTTCAGGCCTATATCAAATCCCAGCTTACACATAGAAGCCATATCCGTACGGAATTTCACAGAAGTATTCTTGTTCCAGCTTGTCACATGAGCACACATGGCCTTTGCCGGGAAGAATTGAGAGAATCCCCACTGAATGTAAGCACGTTCTACCGGATCTGTATTATCACTACACCAGAATTCTGTAAAGTATTTCAGTGCTTCATAATCACAGCGAGCACCACCTCCTGAGCAAAGCATCATCGGTACATCCGGATAATTTTCTTTTACCCGTTTCATGACATTATACACGCCGCGTACATGATCGATATACAGATTGCCCTGCTTTTCCTTCAGATACGGAGAATAAATATTTGTAATCGGACTGTTGCAATCCCATTTAAAGAATGCTATTTCCGGATTTTCCTTCATCAATTTGTCAACCACTCCGTATACATAGTCCTGTACTTCCGGATTACTTAAATCCAATACCAGCTGATTGCGGTAATAATACAATTTTCTCTTTGTATCGTGGATTGCCCAGTCGGGATGTTTTTCAAACAATTCACTCTTCGGATTTACCATTTCCGGCTCAATCCAAATACCAAATTTTACACCAGCTTCCTTTGCAGCCTCTACCAGTGCAGGTACGCCACCAGGCAACTTGCTATGAGTTACTTCCCAGTCGCCCAATCCTGCCTTATCATCTTTACGAGGATATTTATTGGCGAACCAACCGTCGTCCAGCAAGAACATGTCCACACCTAAGTGCTTAGCCTCTTTCATCAGTTCTGCCAGCTTTTCCTGATTAAAATCAAATCCGGTATTTTCCCAGTTGTTCAACAATGTAAGTCGGTCTTTCTTTCCATCCTTCAAACTATAATTACGAGCCCAGTTGTGCAAATTGCGGCTACCTTCAGACGTACCATTATAGCTTAATGTAAAAATGAACTCAGGAGTAGTAAACACTTCGTCTTTTTTCAATTCATAATAAGAAGCATAAGGATTGATAGCAGGAATAACACGAAGATTTCCGGCATTGTCCACTTCAAACGTAAAGCGGAAGTTACCAGTCCATCCCAATGTACCCATCAGTACCTCACCCTGATTTTCGGCAACCGGCTGTCCCAATCCAACTTCAAAGAACGGATGCGTATGCATTGCTGCACGGCTACCCAACTTGGTATCAATCACTTTCTTTCCAAACTGTAATTGCTGACTGCTCATCTGTGCTTCTTTTGCCCAGTCACTGCTAAATTCTGTCAGATAATAAGAAGGACAATTGAAATACAACATGGTAGAAGCATACGTATTCAGCGTTACCGGACGCTTTTCCTGATGCTTGATTTCACTCCATGTCTTGATTACATTCTCTTTCTGATAAGCAATATAATGTAAAGTAACATCTACCGGATACTGGTCATCACGCAGATTAATGGTAGTATGTACACCACCCTCTACTGGTTGTGTAGCAGATGATACATAATATAGATAAGTAGAATTATGTCCATCATTATGAGTTATCGCAATAGCCGGTTCAAAATAATCTTCATTTCCTGAGCCACTATATACTTCCCATCCACGCTGACTGATACTTCCATCGGAACCTGCATGTACATCCCATGCGAAATTCTGGATATCAGCATCATTTAAAAGTTTCTCACCCAGATAAGTCTGATATAGACGTCCGTTATCTCCTACCTGAAGAATCAGATCGGTCTGCTCCGTAGAAATACGAAACACTTTCTTTTCGACAGCATTTACCTGCATGGCAGCCAGTAATAATGCTCCTGATACTAATAATTGTTTCATGGTTATCTAAAGATTTTCAGTTTATATTTTTAGAACTTAATACTTGCGCTGAATTCAACTGTAAATGGACGCAAATAGCTTCCGCTCATGTAGCAACCAGCATATTTTGAAGCTTCTTCCTTCGTAATCAGTTCAGAACCGCTGATGGTACCCTTCGCACCTTTCTGATTCAGGAAGTTCACTACAGATACTCCCAGATCCAGATGCTTGTTTACACTCCAGTTGATTCCACCAAATATTTCCCAGCGTCCGTTAAAGTAAAGTGCTTCCTGCAAATTGGCATAGGTTTTACCGAAATAACGGAAGCTCAACCACAAGCGTAAATCTTTTGTAATGTTGTAACTTGGATCCAACTCTACAAGAATCTGAGGAATTTCCTTCACAATCATATTGTTGGCATTGACACTCATCTGTGTTCCATCATTGAAAGTCACGCCTGCACTATAATTTTTGTACACAGGCTTCTGATAAGTAAACAATGCGTGCAGATGGAATCCCTTGAACGGGTCAATTTCAGCAGAAGTCGTCCATCCCAGTGTCTGGATATCATAAATCAGCAAAACGGTCTTGCCTTCACTCGTACCAGGTTTAGTCAGATTCTGCTGATCGATGTTATTGGTCTTTGCGATATAAGTTACCATGGAAGTCAAATCAATCCAGCTATTCTTATAGAATAACCCGCCACGGATCAAAGGAATAGTCACACGTTTATACTGCTCTTCTGTAGGACCTGTTCCTGCATATTCATTGATTCTCGGGAAACGAGTTGCCACAGTCGCATCAGCCGTCAAGCCAAAATGTTTAGTCATATTATAAGTCAACTGAGCAGTTGCAGCATAATTCAGTTTATCCTTTGTAACATTAGCAGGAGTAATCACTTCACCGTCAGGAGCTGTACCACCGATATAGAATCCTGAGTAGCGTGAATGGGCAACCTGGTCGGCCGACATACGATAATATTCCAGTCGCCCACCATAATAGAAGTTCAATTTTGGAGAAATTTGCCAGTTATCGGTTACATATACCGCCAATTTATTTTCCGATCCTACCGTGTATTCCGGACTCAGTTCATTAAAGCCATAGAAGCGTGAACCATCTGAAGCTGTCAGAATATCAGGATACTCTTTTACGCTCCCCACCCACTGGAAAGAAGATGAATGATAATCCAAATAATAATACCATTCATTCAATCCAAAGCGCAACTGGTGATTGCCAAAACGTTTCTCAAGTTCTGAAGTAATCAGGAAATTCTGAACTTTTCCAAAGTGCAGCCAAGTACGTCTGCCTTCCACAAGACCTGAATAAGGTGTGCCATCAGCCAGCGTATAACCATCTTCCACACTCAGCTCACTAATAGTACTACCACCAAAATCGACATAATTGGCTTCCGGAGCATTCATATACTTCATATTCAAACTCCATTTCGCACCATTGTCAAAAGTATAATCAGTTAACAACGCAATTTCGTGCGAACGGTTATTCTCTAAGTCACGCAAATTAGCCTTTTTCATCTTTCCATCCATGACATCCATATACTCTATTTCACCACTTGCCGGACCATAAGAAGCCAGACCGGGTTCAAATCCTGGAATTTCCTTGATGGAACCATCACCTACGTAAATAAAAGGTGCAGCATTCAGTTCATTTCCTGTATTTCGGCTATAAGCATATTTATATTGCAAACTGATCTTACCTTTATTACCCAACAAACGTGTTATGCCAGCACGATACATTTGCATACGGTCGGTATATTCATCAAATTTTGCCTCAAAACTTCCGGGATCGAAATTCTGATATACGCTGCCAGAATACAACCATTTATCACCGATACCACCTGAAACGTTTAAATCGAACTGCTGCATACCGAAATGATTGGCGCGGTAATTCAATATTCCTTTAAATTCTTTCTGACCCAACTTACTATAGGAATCGACCGAATAAGCGATATTACCTGTACGAATAGCCGACTCTGAAGGTGACATCAAACCAACTTCTCCTAAACTGGCATCACTACGCCAATGATATTGCAATTTATGTACAGCAGACGAATATACGGCAGGAAGACCATTCTCATATACGTTTACATCTTCACTAGGTAAACCAATTTGAATTTCACGAGGCTTTGTCGCATCTGAAGCATTCAGCATGACATTACGTTCACTACCATCTGCCTTCTTCACATTCACACTATCTGTTACTGTTTGTGCAGAAGCAACAGAAAGCAGACCCGATGTCCAGACCGCAATCATTGTGCAAGGGAATAACATTTTTGTTCTCATAAATCTACAATTTAAGGATTATACATTCCAAAGGTTAATAATCACTCTTTCAACGAGGAACATTCTGTAAAGAAATTCTTCGTGCCGCAAAAGTAATATGAGGTGATTCCCTTTGTTTCTAGCAGTAGAGCTAAAGTAGATGAAGCACAACACTATAAATCTATATACATATGATAATCAATACTTTTATAAGTTGCATTTAAAAATCAAAGTAGATATAAACTTTTACTTTTTTCTCAAAATAGATAATCTCTAAAATTGGATATTCAACAAAAAATCCTTATTTTCGCTTTTGATAAAGCTACAAGGAAGAATCTTAAGCCAAGTATTATATGAAGAATCTACTTTCTCTGTTTTTGTTTATCATTCCACTTCAAGTTATCCATGCACAACAAGATATTAAAGATCTTTACAGACAACTTGAACTTTCCCTGGCTCAACGCAATATAGCTTCCCAACGTAAAGAAGCTCGAATTGACAGTATCCAAAATTTAATAACGCTGGATATGTCGGCTCAAAAGCTTTTCGACCATTACTATACCCTCTATCAGGAATATCTTACGTACAGATCTGATTCTGCCTTCTTTTATATTGACAAGGCGGAAGAAATAGCTTCACGAACCAATATTCTCAAGCAGAAACATCTTTGCTATATCAGCCGGGCGACCGTACTGGCCACAACCGGATATTTTTCTCAGGCTTTATCTCAGTTACAACATATTGACAGAGCAAGCATAGATAGTACATTACTTGCAGACTATTATGAAGCCTACGAATGGGTATATAGTGTATGGAGTGAATATACCGATGATGAATACTATGCCCCACACTACCGGAAAAAAGAGATTCTTTACAACGACTCTTTACTACAAGTACTCCCTCCCGGGAGCAATGAATATTATTACTGGACCGGAGAATACAAAGCACGGACCGGTGATCAGGAAGGTGCACAAAAAGCTTATGAAAAGGCATTGAAAGGTATACCTGTAAATACTCGACTTTATGCATGCATTACGTGCGGACTGGCTTTTGCTCATAGCAGACAAGGACATCTGCAAGAGCTTGAACGCTATCTGATTCTTTCCGCCATATCCGACAATGTCTGCCCACTAAAAGAAAACTTGTCGCTACAGGAGTTGGCTTTATACATTTATCGACAAAAGACACAATCAATGGAGCAGGCCAACCGATACCTGCAATATTCCATGGAAGACGCAACTTTCTACAACAACCGCCTTCGAATGCTTGAAATAGCTCGTAAAATCCCTGCTATCTTCAATGCATACCAACAGGAAAACATTGATGCGAAACATCACCTCACAGCAGCTGTAATTTTCATCAGTGCTTTAAGTCTGTTGCTGATTGCATCCATCGTCTTTATACGCCGTCAGTTACGACAGGTAAATAAAGCACAGCATTCTCTTAAGGAATTGAATGAACAACTCTGCCATCTCAACGATGAACTTTTCAAAACGAACCATACACGGGAAGAATATGTCAGTCTGTTTCTCGATTTATGTGCCTCCTATATCGACAAACTTAACCGCTACCAAGATTTGGTAAAACGAAAAATCAAGGCAAAACAGGCCGATGATTTATTAAAACAAAACAATACAAAAATGTCGGAAGCAGATACCAAACGTTTTTTCGTAAATTTTGATACTGCATTTCTGACCCTTTATCCTCAGTTCATAACAGAGTTCAATGATCTGTTACGTCCCGGAGAAGAAATTTATCCACAAAAGGGAGAAATTCTTAACACAGAGCTACGAATCTTTGCCCTTATCCGCATGGGAATTAAAGACAGTTCCCGTATAGCCACCCTCATGTTTTATTCCCCACAAACCATTTATAACTATCGGACATCTGTACGTAACCGTGCGCGTAATCGGGATGAATTTGAAGAACAAGTCAAGCAATTATGCATCACCTTACGTTGATATACAAAAAAACAATCCTCCTGTATATAGCCATATAAATGAACCAAGGCTAAAAACAGGAGGATTGTTTATACTGATTTATAGATTATAAGCAAAATCAGAAAATACTTTATTTCCGATAATTTGCCAGTTCTTCTGCATTGAACTTACGGATAAAGTTGAAATGTTTCTCAACTTCCGATTCTGCATAATTTACATATACATTCAACGACTTGCCAAACAGTTCAGGAGCTTTCGTTGCATCCTGCAGCAACAGATGACTCATTACGCAGACAGCCGCCATTTCATACAAGCGACGTGCTACGAAATCGAGCAATTCCTGGTTTTGAGCTTCTTTTACTGCATTCGTACAAGCCTCCAGCTTACGAGTCATTTCCTTGATACGGTTCATATAATCTTCATATTCCGGAGCGCAAGGAATCGTTTCGTATTCATGCAAGGTAGCAGCATAAGCACCGTTGGTTACATAACGGATAGCTGCAACAGTCTGCAACTGAGTAGTACCTTCGTAAATACTTGTAATACGAGCATCACGGTAGATACGCTGGCAAGCATATTCCATCATGAATCCAGAACCGCCATGTACCTGAATACAGTCGTATGCATTCTGGTTGGCATATTCAGAGTTCATACCTTTTGCCAGCGGAGTAAAGCTATCGGCCAGTTTTGCATAACGTTTCTGTTCCTGACGTTCTTCCGGAGTCAGCTTACGCTCACGGGCAATATCATCCAAAGCCTTATAGATATCTACGTAACGAGAAGTCTGATACAATAACGCACGACCAGCATCCAGTTTGGCCTTGATAGTAGCCAGCATGTCGTATACAGCCGGGAACTCGATAATGGCTTTACCGAACTGCTTACGGTCTTTTGCATAAGCCAAAGCCTCATCGTATGCAGCCTGACTCAAACCTACTGACTGAGCAGCGATACCCAGACGGGCACCGTTCATCAAAGCCATGACATATTTAATCAAACCAAGCTTGCGGTCGCCGCAAAGCTCAGCCTTTGCATTCTTGTAAACCAGTTCACAAGTTGGAGAACCATGAATACCCAGCTTATTTTCGATACGACGTACATCTACTCCACCGTCATTCTTATCGTAGATAAACATAGACAATCCACGGCCGTCGTGTGTACCTTCTTCCGAACGAGCCAATACCAGATGCAGGTTCGCATCACCGTTTGTGATAAAACGTTTCACACCATTCAGGCGCCAGCAGTTGTTAGCCTCATCGTAAGTAGCTTTCAACATCACACTCTGAAGGTCAGAACCGGCATCCGGTTCAGTCAGGTCCATAGACATAGTTTCACCTGCACAAATACGTGGAATGAAACGACTGTGCTGGTCTTCGTTTCCAAATTCATAAAGTGTTTCGATACAATCCTGCAATGACCAGATATTACCGAAACCTGCATCAGCCTGAGCTACGATTTCTGCGCACATGGTATACGGAGTAATCGGGAAGTTCAAACCACCAAAACGGCGAGGCATTGTCATACCGTTCAGACCCGCCTTCACCATTGCATCCAGGTTAGCTTTTGTGCCCGAAGCATATTCCACACGTCCATTAGCATGGTGCGGACCTTCCTGGTCTACTCCCTCCGCATTGGCTGCAATCACCTCACCGGTAATTTCACCAGTAATTTCCAATACTTTATCGTAAGAGTCGATAGCATCCGTATAATCCTGCGGTGCATAATCGTACTCGTCTTTATCTCTGTAATCGCGTTCTTTCAACTGACAGATACGCTCCATCATCGGATTGTTCAAGTGAAACTTGAGTTCCGGATGTTCTGTATAAAAGTTTGCCATAATCTCTTTACTTACTGTTCTTCTTATAGTATTTAATCATTTTCGGAATCACTTCTTCCACTGTTCCGTTGATTACATAATCAGCGATGGTATTAATCGGCGCATTCGGATCATTGTTTACAGATATAATGATACCTGCATCCTGCATACCGGCAATATGCTGAATCTGACCAGAAATACCACAAGCGATATACAACTTCGGATGTACTGTTACACCTGTCTGTCCGATCTGACGGTCGTGTTCGCAGAAACCGGCATCCACGGCAGCACGGCTGGCACCCACTTCTGCATGAAGTTCCTTGGCAAGTTCGAACAACATATCGAATCCTTCCTTGCTTCCCATACCATAACCGCCGGCTACTACGATAGGAGCACCCTTCAGATTATGTTTTGCTTTTTCTACATGACGGTCGATAACCTTTACTACATAATCCGTTTCGGGAACATACTTCGCAACGTCGTGACGAATCACTTCACCCTGATAGTTGGCATCTACAATTTCTTTCTTCATCACACCCTCACGAACCGTCGCCATCTGCGGACGATGTTCCGGATTGACAATGGTAGCTACAATGTTACCGCCGAAAGCAGGACGAATCTGATACAACAGATTTTCGTAAGTAACGCCATTCTTCTTATCCTCGTGATTACCGATTTCCAACTGAGTACAGTCGGCAGTCAGACCACTTGTCAAAGCTGAAGATACACGCGGTCCCAAGTCACGACCGATAACGGTAGCACCCATCAAACAAATCTGCGGTTTTTCTTCCTTAAACAAATTAACAAGAATAGAAGTATGAGGAAGTGAAGTATAAGGGAACAAGCCTGGAGCATCGAACACGTGAACACGGTCTACTCCGTATGGCAAAACTTGTTTTTCTACATCGGCAAGGTCGCTGCCGGCACAGATGGTTTCCAACTGACATCCCAACTGATTGGCTAACTTACGACCTTTGGTTAAAAGTTCGAGACTGACATCGGCAACATGCTTGCCTTCCATCTCACAATATACAAATACGTTATTCATAGTCTTTATCCAATAGTGTGGTTAGCCAACAGTTCTACAATCAAATTCTCTACATCAGCATCGCTACCTGTAATAGTTTTGCTTTCCTTTGCCTGGAAGATGATGTTTTCAATCTTCTTTACTTTAGTAGGTGAACCCGACAAACCACATTGTTTCGTATCACCGTTTACATCGGCTACGCTCCACTCTGTGATATTCAGATAAGGACGGCTCTCATATAAAGAAGCATAAGGCAATGCTGTTCCATCTTTTGTAATGGCAGCTTTTTCCTGTGCTCCCAAAGCACGTTTGTATTTCTGAACCAGTTTTGCATTACGCGGACGGCAAGGAGCAGCACTACCGTTTACAGTCAAGACAATCGGAAGCGGAGCTTCTACTGTTTCTACACCACCGTCAATATGACGTTTTACACGGATACGTCCGTCTTTTACTTCCTGAATTTCTTCAACATATGTAACCTGAGGCAATCCCAGCTTTTCTGCGACCTGAGGACCTACCTGTGCAGTATCACCATCGATAGCCTGGCGACCACCTACGATAATATCATACTCGCCAATCTTACGGATAGCTGTAGCCAGTGCATACGAAGTAGCCAACGTATCAGCTCCGGCAAAAGCACGGTCTGTCAACAGATAACCATTATCAGCTCCTCTGTATAACCCTTCACGAATGATTTCAGCGGCACGTCCCGGTCCCATGGTCAAGATAGTTACGGTTGACCCCGGATGTGTGTCTTTCAGTCTGAGCGCTTGTTCCAAAGCATTCAGGTCTTCCGGATTGAAGATAGCCGGAAGAGCCGCACGATTGATAGTACCGTCGGCATTCATGGCATCTTTCCCTACACAGCGAGTGTCAGGTACTTGCTTCGCCAATACAACAATTTTCAAGCTCATTAGATAATATATTAATTAGTATTAGTAGTTTAATTGACGGCAAATTTAATGAAACCATTTGTTTTGCAAAAAGATATGAGAAAAAAATGCACATTCCACCTCCGTTCGTGCAACCTCATTCAACTTCATTTCAAAGAAGCTTCTACATCCGCCTGCAATTGTTCAAATGAAGCAATCGGATTATCAGAATAAACCGAATATACTACAAGCTGCTTATCAGCAATATAAACACGGGGAATCCCCCGTTCAGAAAATAAAGAATATATCTCCCTCCCCGACTGAGGAGAATAAGGCATTGTCAATCCATTTTCCCGCCAATACGCAGCAATTTCAGCGGAATTTTCTTCCCTGCTAATGCAATATACCCTTACCGAAGCATCATCCCGATAATAATCATAAAGTTCTTGTACAACAGGAAGCTCCTGTTGACAGTCGGGGCAGGAAGTATGAAAAAAGACCAGTACAGAAACTTTTCCTCGCAGATCGGAAGTCGACACACGAGTATTGTCACTCAAAACAAAAGTGCAATCAGGTAACCGATCTCCCGGGCAAATCTCTTCCTCCCCAGAAGGAGAATCTTCTCGAACACACGACGGTAAGCACAGCATACCCCAAAGCAGCAACATTAGCAGACTATAAAGACGTAACATTCTCTTAATCTTTAAATATACCCGCTAAATATATGAAAAAAGCTTCGTATATTTGCCAAAACGACATACAAATATTTATGGAAGATTTATATCTCGAAGTAGCCCAGCAATTATCAGATATGGGCATCGATAAAGAGAACCTGAGCTGGAGTACCCGTCTCACACTTGTTGTTCTCATATTACTCATTTCCTACATCATCACAAAATTATTCAGACATCTGGTTATACCAGCCGTACACAAGATAACCTCCCGCACAAAAGCGACATGGGACGATTACCTATTCAACAAAAGAATGATGAATAGTTTTTGCCGCATGATCCCTCCTATCATGTTTTATCTGCTTCTACCTTTTGTATTCAGCAATGTACCTCAACTTCTTAATATCTTGTTGAAAGCATGCCTGATTTACCTGGTAATTACGACCCTTTTACTGATCAACTCATTCCTGAATTCACTATATGAAATATCCAACGAGCATGAGACATTCCGTAACCGGCCGCTAAAAGGAATCTACCAAATGATTAACTTAATAGCTATTGGTATTGGAATTATCCTGATTATCAGTATACTCATTGACCAGAATGCGGCAACCATTCTCGCCGGACTAGGAGCTTCGGCAGCTGTACTGATGTTGATTTTCAAGGATAGCATATTAGGTCTGGTGGCAGGTGTACAACTTTCGGCAAACGACATGCTTCGTCCGGGCGACTGGATCACGATGCCTAAGTACGGGGCAGACGGCGATGTGCTGGAAGTTTCGCTAACAACCGTCAAGGTACGCAACTTCGACAAAACCATCACAACCATTCCCCCCTACGTACTAGTCAGCGACTCATTCCAGAACTGGAGAGGAATGCGTGAAACCGGAGGACGACGTATCAAGCGCTCGGTATTCATCGACATGACAACCGTACATTTCTGCTCAGAAAAAGAGAAGCAACAGTTTGCCTCACGCGGATGGATAGACGAAGAACAAAGTAAGCCGGAAACACAAGTCGTAAATCTGCATGTTTTTCGCAACTACCTGCTGAATTATTTAAAAAATCATCCCCGTACCCACAAGGAGCTGATGATTATGGTTCGTCAGATGCAACCAACCGCCGAAGGATTGCCTTTGGAAATCTATTGCTTCACGAATACAACCGTCTGGCCCGAATACGAACAGATACAAGGTGAAATTTTCGACTATATTCTTGCCGTTATCCCAGAGTTCGGCCTGCGCATATTCCAGCGTCCATCAGGAAATGACCTGACCAACATAGCCCCTCTTTAGACGAAGAGGAACATCTTTTCGCTTTGAAACTTGCGTATTTGAAAGATTTTTAATAACTTGCCTTGTGCTGAATTAGTTCTCACAAACACATCCTAAGTTATCCTCTAATCTTTAAAATATATAGTTATGAAAAAGTACATTGCGGAAATGATGGGAACAATGGTTCTGGTTCTCATGGGTTGCGGCACGGCAGTCAGTTTATCGTGCACATCGGCAGACCCAAGTTTAGCAGCAACAGTTATTGGTACAGCAATTGCTTTCGGACTAGCAGTGGTGGCTATGGCCTATACTATCGGCGAAATTTCCGGATGCCACATTAATCCAGCCATTACATTAGGCTGTGCCTTATCGGGACGCATCAATGCAAAAGATGCAACAATGTATATTATCTTTCAGGTAATTGGAGCAATCCTGGGATCGGCTATCCTCTGGTTGCTGACAAGCAATTCGGGACTCACAGGTACGGGAGCTAACAGCTGTCAGGAAGGAATTTCGGTCTTAGGTGGCCTACTAGCTGAAATTGTATTTACATTTGTATTCGTTTTAGTCGTATTGGGCACAACCGATCCAGAAAAAGGGGCCGGGAAGTTTGCCGGATTGGCTATCGGACTTTCTCTGATACTAGTACATCTGGCTTGTATCCGTTACACAGGTACTTCCGTTAATCCGGCACGTAGTATTGGTCCAGCCTTATTCGAGGGAGGAGTAGCACTCAGTCAACTTTGGATTTTCATTGTAGGTCCTTTCATCGGAGCCATATTGAGTGCCATCGTCTGGAGAGTTATCGCCGGTAAAAAATAGGCCCAATAACCTAAGGACATAACAAACAAAGAATATTCCCTAAATAACAATTTGTATAAAGGGAATTAAAAGAAGCTCTGTCACACTCCCCTTATTGAAGAGTGACAGAGCTTTTTAGTATAGATTAATCCGTCACGTAATCTTTCGCTGCATCAACCACTACCAGCACCCGGTCGTAGCCTCGCATGTAAGGAGCATCGTATTGAAAGTCCGTAACCTTATTTTCAAACTCACCTATATATTTCATACTCCCATCCTGAGGATTGAACCACCATGCTTTCTTTTTATCTCCACTGATTTTCGTCAAATCTATCTGCATGGGACGTGCACTATAGTTATAAACCAACAGGAAATCCCGGCCTCGTGTCGCGATAGCCCGGTCATACCGTTCTCCATTTACCCCCGCAATTACGCTCTGATCGGGAATACGTTCAAAATAAGGGAATCGAAGTATCAGTTCCTTCAAGTACTTCATCTGATTGAATCCTTCATCCTCCAACGCTTCCTGCCATGACTTTTCGGCTCCATACGCAGGAGCATAACCTTCACGATAGAACTGCATAATGGAATTGTTGCCATAAGTATGCCCGAAAGAACCGGCAAAGACCGACCAATAAGCATAACGTCGGGCATCGGCAGCCGTCCAACGATATTCCTTGGGATTGTGAAGGCCCTGAGGTATTCCTTCGTAACTGGGCTCGCCATCCAAGACCGGCTTCATCGGTCGTTGGGACAGACTGGCTTCCACATAACGCCAGTTATCTTCCGCCACATTACTGTCGGCAAGATTGTCACCATCTCCTTTCGTCTGTCCGTACCGGCGATGCCCGCTCTGAAACATGTTAAAATCGAGCCAGTCGGCGTCATTAAACCAGGTGGCAGACATCGTTCTGCCAAACGGATGAAACGTCATCAAATGGTTCTTGTCAATGGAACGAATGGTACGTGCCAGCGTTTCCCAGACTTCCGTCTTCACATCTCCGCGTGTATCTCCTCCGATTATCCACACAATGTTCGGACTGTCTTTATACCTTTCGGCTAGGAAAGTCCCGTAAGCTTTAGCTTCTTCCACATTCATCTGACCACTCCTTACCAGTCCACCCCAGATACATACCATACCTATATATATACCTTTACTTTCGGCCGTACGGACGATGTAATCCATATGATTCCAGTAACCATACACTCCCTCCTTGTCAATATGACTGAAGTCGAATCCATCCGTCATGGAGTACTGTCCGTATACATTCATAGAAGGCACCCCATTCAGTGTCTGTACCTGCACCACATTGAATCCGGCACGACTACAGTTATCCAAATAAAAAGCCACCTCTTCCCGGTTCAGCCTTTGCGGCATCAGCCAGCCAGTATCTCCCAGCCAGAAAAATGGTTGCCCGTTCTGATGCTTCAAGTAACGCCCTTCGGCAGACACTTCCAGTTTACCGTTTTCCCATGGCAACTGCGCATTCATCGTCGATGCTGCGGCAAAATACAACAAGATGCCTCCAGCCAGTTTTGTCAAGTATTTCATTTTGCTTCAATTAAAATATACACCATATTATTACTATACAAATATAAATAACGTACGATTATATTCCAAAATTCCTACCCCTTCACAAATGATATTTTTCCCTATTCATTTTCTTAGCCTATCTGCATAAAAACGTTCTTCTTTTTTTATGCAATAAAAAGGCCACAGAACTTTCAATCAAGTAAATCAAAAGAGTCAGTCGTTAAATCAAAAAGCGCAATTTTATCCTTCACTAAAGATCTATATTTGCAACATCTAAACTTGAAAAACATAAAGCCCTGATTAAGACCATGACAAAATGCTTTTTTGCTATCGACCTGGGAGCAACCAGCGGACGCACCATTGTAGGATATTTTACTCCACAAGGACTGGTTACAGAAGAAATCAATCGATTTCCCAATTACCTGATAGAAATAGGTAAACATTTTTATTGGGATATCTATGAACTTTACCGAAACATTATAGAAGGCTTGAAAATAGTTGGCCGGAGAAAAGAGTTAGAAGTAATTTCCATAGGCATAGATACCTGGGGAGTAGATTTTGTATGTATCGGGAAAGATGGTGGAATACTACGACAACCGTATTCATATCGTGACCCGCACACTACTGGAGCACCAGAAAAATATTTCCAGCGTATATCCAGAAGTAAAGTATACGAATGTACCGGTATACAAGTCATGAACTTCAATTCCCTGTTTCAACTCGATACTTTGCGCAGGAACAATGACAGTGCCTTAGCAAACGCCCACAAAATACTCTTCATTCCAGATGCACTTAGCTACATGCTGACCGGAGAGATGGTCACGGAATATACCATTGCGTCGACAGCACAGTTAGTTAATGCACAGACGCGCAGTCTTGAATCATCATTACTCGAAAGCATTGGATTAAGTAAACAACACTTCGGGCGTTTTGTATATCCAGGCGAGAAAATAGGAAATCTGACAGAAGAAGTTCAACTTCAAACGAAACTAGGAGCTATCCCTGTCGTTGCTGTAGCAGGACACGATACAGCTGCTGCCGTTGCAGCAGTACCGGCAGCCAATCATAATTTTGCTTATCTAAGCAGCGGCACTTGGTCACTAATGGGAATTGAAACTCAGACTCCTGTCATAACATCAGAAACCGAGAAACTAAATTTTACTAATGAAGGAGGAGTAGACGGCACAATCCGTTTATTAAAAAATATCTGTGGAATGTGGCTGCTGGAAAGGTGTCGCATCAACTGGGAAGGGACCTCATACTCCACCCTGATAGCTGAAGCAAACGCCAGTGAACCGTTCCGAAATTTAATCTATCCCGACGATACGGTCTTTGCCAATCCGTCAAACATGGAAGAAGCTATCAAGAAATACTGTATCAACCACAATCAGCCTGCAATTGAAACACGCGGACAATTAGTCCGTTGTATATTCGAGAGTTTAGCCCTGCGTTACCGACAAGTCCTTGAAAATCTAAAAAGTTTATCTCCCCATCCCATAGAAGTACTGCATGTCATAGGAGGAGGAAGCCGTAACGATTTACTCAACCAATGGACAGCAAACGCAATCGGCATACCGGTTGTAGCCGGTCCTTCGGAAGCGACTGCCATAGGAAATATCATGGTACAGGCTGTAGCAGCAGGCCAAGCAACCAACATTGCTTCTATGCGCCAGTTATTACGTCGTATCACCCCCTTACAGACGTTCTATCCCGAGCACAAAGAAATATGGGATGCGGCTTATCTTCAGTTTCAAACAATTACTCAATAATCAATCAATAACCTAAATACATATCATGAAAGAAAATTTAATTAGACAAGCGTATGAAATAGCTAAAGAACGCTATGCAGCCATAGGAGTAGATGTAGACAAAGCCATGGATACCTTACAAAAGATATCATTATCCTTACACTGCTGGCAAGCAGATGACGTTGCCGGATTTGAATCCAACGGCTCACTCAGCGGAGGAATTCAGGCTACAGGAAACTATCCTGGGAAAGCCCGTAACATCGACGAAGTACGTCAGGACGTACTAAAAGCCGCCTCCTACCTGCCAGGAACACATCGTCTGAATCTTCATGAAATATACGGAGATTTTCAAGGAAAGTTCGTCGACAGAGACCAGGTGGATGTATCGTACTTTGAGAGTTGGATACAATGGGCTGCAGAAAACAAGATGAAACTTGATTTTAACTCAACGTCTTTCTCGCACCCTAAAAGTGGAAATCTCTCTTTAGCCAATCCGGATAAAGCAATTCGCGATTTTTGGGTTGAACATACTGTCCGCTGTCGGGCCATAGCCGAAGAAATGGGAAAACGCCAGAACGACCCTTGTATCATGAATATATGGGTTCACGACGGAAGCAAAGATATTACTGTGAATCGCATGCTGTATCGTGAATTGCTGAAAGACTCACTCGACCGTATTTTTGCCACTGAATATAAAAATATGAAAGACTGCATCGAATCGAAAGTGTTCGGTATTGGTCTGGAAAGTTATACTGTAGGTTCAAACGATTTTTATATCGGCTACGGCGTCAGCCGGCAGAAAATGATTACACTCGACATGGGACACTTCCATCCTACAGAAAGCGTTGCCGACAAGCTATCCTCTCTGCTACTATATGTTCCAGAAATCATGCTGCACGTAAGCCGTCCGGTACGCTGGGACAGCGACCATGTTACCATTATGAACGATGAAACAGTCGACTTGTGTCAGGAAATTGTTCGTTGCAACGCACTTGACCGCGTCCATATTGGTCTGGATTTCTTCGACGCTAGTATCAACCGTATCGGTGCTTACGTCATCGGAGCACGAGCTACCCAGAAATCAATGTTGCGTGCATTGCTCGAGCCAACGGCAAAACTCCGTGAATACGAAGCCAATAATCAGTTATTCGAGCGTCTGGCTCTGCTTGAAGAAGCCAAAGTTCTGCCATGGAATGCTGTATGGGATATGTTCTGCTTAAAGAACAACGTTCCTGTAGGAGAGGAATATATTCCCGACATCGAAAAATATGAAGCAGAAGTTACCTCAAAACGTAACTAAATTTTCATTGCAGATTTCACTCAAAGGGCTATGCCTGTAGATGATATTTGGAAAATACAAACAAAAATCGGATAAAATAATCATTCTCTTTATGAACACGCTGATCGGTTTGTTAATTATAGCCATAGGAAGTTTCGGACAAAGCAGTTCGTATGTACCCATCAATAAAGTAAAAAAATGGTCGTGGGAAAGTTTCTGGCTCGTACAAGGAATTTTTGCATGGCTTGTATTTCCCTTGTTAGGAGCCTTATTGGCAGTTCCTTCCGGTAGCACGCTTCCGGAACTATGGAGCAGCGGAGGTGCTTTGCCAGCCATCATATATGGTATCTTATGGGGCGTAGGAGGTCTGACTTTCGGACTGAGTATGCGCTATCTGGGAGTAGCTTTAGGACAAAGCATTTCATTAGGTACATGTGCGGCCTTCGGAACATTGTTTCCTGCCTTGTTTGGGGGAACAGACCTATTGCACGGAGCAGGTTTGATGTTACTCATAGGAGTATGCATCACACTGGCAGGCATTGCCGTCATCGGATATGCAGGCAGCCTCCGTTCCAGAAATATGAGTGAAGAAGAGAAGAAAGCAGCTGTAAAAGATTTTGCCCTGACCAAAGGCTTGTTAGTAGCTTTGCTTGCCGGAGTCATGAGTGCTTGCTTTGCCTTGGGACTGGATGCTGGAACTCCGATAAAGGAAGCAGCTCTTGAAAAGGGAACAGCCCCCTTGTACGCCGGCCTACCCGTCATCTTTTTGGTTACGTTAGGCGGCTTTTGCACAAATGCAGCATACTGCATACAGCAAAATCTGAAAAACAATACGGGAAAAGAATATTTATCAGTAAATAAAAGTACATTTACCAATAATCTACTATATTGCGCACTGGCAGGAGTCTTATGGTATTCACAGTTTTTCGGTCTGGAAATGGGGAAAAGTTTCCTTACGGAGAGTCCGATATTACTCGCCTTTTCATGGAGTATACTCATGTCGCTGAATGTTACCTTCAGTAACGTATGGGGAATCTTACTGAAAGAATGGAAAGGATGCAGTGCCAGTACCATCGGCATCCTCCTACTCGGCCTTGCAGTACTGATTGCATCTATTATCGTAGTTGCAATAGCGCAAGCCTGAGCAATAACTTTATCATATATTTAATGCTATATAACTATGGAATCGATTTTGAATAACCGCCCGGCTCTGGCAGCCGAAATCAATAAAGTGGCCGAAGTGGCCGGATATTTATGGCAAAAGGGATGGGCAGAACGTAACGGAGGAAATATCACCATCAATATTACAGAACTCGTAGACGATACGATAAAAGCTATGCCTGCCATTAGCGAAGTAAAGCCAATAGGTGCCACCTTACCGTATCTGAAAGGTTGTTACTTTTTCTGCAAAGGGACCAACAGGCGCATGCGTGACCTTGCCCGCGATCCGATGGCAAACGGTTCTGTCATCCGTATTTTGGACGACTGTGCAACCTATGTAATCATTGCTGACCAGCCGGTAAATCCAACGTCAGAACTACCTTCACACCTGAGTGTACACAACTATCTCATTGCCAAAGGCTCGAATTACAAAGCCTCCTTGCATACGCACCCTATCGAACTGATAGCCATGACACACAACAAGAAGTTTATGGAAAAAGACTATGCTTCCAATCTGCTATGGAGTATGATACCGGAAACAAAGGCATTCTGCCCGAGAGGCTTAGGAATGGTTCCTTACAAACTCCCAAGTTCCGTAGAACTTGCAGAGGCGACCATTGATGAACTAAGCGACTACGATGTCGTCATGTGGGAAAAACATGGAGTATTTGCCGTAGATACAGATATCATGGCGGCATTCGACCAAGTAGATGTTCTGAATAAATCTGCTCTAATTTATATTGCAGCCAAGAATATGGGATTTGAACCCGAGGGCATGAGCCAAGAACAAATGAAAGAAATATCTGTTGCTTTCCACTTACCTAAATAAGAAACGGCTTTGTCATATAAGCACCAGAAATATAACAGAAGGGATAAAAACAGGATATTGCTATACGAACTTTATTTGTCCACACACCGAAGCTGCTATTGACAGAGTTCATTAAAATTTCGTCATGCGTATCAAGACCAGAGGAAAATCTGAATAGACTATTCCTCTGGTCTTTTTCAATAATTCCACTTTCCATGTATTCTAAAGAATTTAAAACAGATATAGGACAACCAAACATATTTAACTCAAAATTTGTATTTTTGTTCATCAATAATACACTTATGAAAAACTGAAGATGACACGATCATACAATGATTTAGAATCAGAGTTCAAATATCTGATTGTTAATGAAAAAGACAGAAAATTCGGATTGTGGGTCAATACCGTAGGATTTCAATCTATACATCCTCATTCTCCTTATCCCATAAAGGAACATCCTTCAGGATACCTGTTCAACGTTCAAAAAGGACGAACACTGCACGAGTATCAATTACTTTATATCACCAAAGGCAAAGGGACCTTTGCATCCGACGATACACCAGAACGAATTATCGGAAAAGGAAATCTTATCATATTGTTTCCCGGACAATGGCATACTTATAGTCCCGATACAGCTACCGGCTGGAACGAATATTATATAGGTTTCGAAGGAAACTTCATCGACCAGCTGATAAAAAACGGATTTCTGTCTAAACAAGAGCAGGTACTGGAAATAGGTCTCAACGAAGGTCTTGCTGCACTTTTTGCACAGGCTCTGGAAGTATCAGAGGCTGATAAGACTGCTTCCCAGCAGTATCTTTCGGGCATCTTACTGCATATTGTCGGCATGGTGCTGTCTATCTCGAAAAACAAAGAATTCGAAAAGGACAATGTAGCCGAAAAAATGGAACAAGCCAAAATCATCATGAACGAAAATGTCTGCAAGGACATAAATCCGGAAGAACTGGCAGCTAAACTGAATATCAGCTATTCGTGGTTCCGAAAAATGTTTAAAGAATATACCGGTTATTCACCTGCCAAATATTTTCAGGAACTTAAGCTTCGTAAAGCTAAACAAATGCTGATAAATACCGCCTCACCAGTAAAAGAAATTTGTTTTATGTTGGGCTATACTTCCACCGAACATTTTTCCAACTTGTTCAAAAAAAATACAGGATTCACTCCACTCGAATATCGATCGTTCGGGAAAAAGAAATAATCAGGACATACAGCCTCAAACGATAGTTGCAAACCAGAATAACTTCCGTTTGAGGCTGTATTGCTCTTTTAAAGAATAGTCAGGGCAATAATCTGTATAAACAGGATGAGGAACACCATTGCAATCGGGTACACAGTAGCATAAGCAACTCCCGGAATATTGCTGTCCGTCATCGAATCGGCAGCAGCCAGCCCCGGAGTACTGGTCATTCCTCCTGTAATGGTACCCAACAAATCGAGGGTACTAATCTTGAAAATCAATCTTCCGACCAGAGCTGCCAGCAGCATCGGAACCAATGTTATGGCTGCTCCCACGCCAAACAGCAAGAATCCACTTTCCTGAAACGTAGAGACCAGTGTCTTACCAGCCGAAGTACCAACCTCTGCAAGGAACAGCAGCAGTCCCAACTGACGGAGCAACTGATTGGCTGGTCCGGACATAGACCAGATAATAGGTCCCGTCTTACCTATCGCACTCAGGAACAGCGCCATCATTAAAATACCACCTGTCAGTCCCGGAGAGAAAGACATACCGTCGCCAAACGAAATATTCAGTTTACCAAACAAGACACCCAGTACAATACCCATAGCGATCGGGAAAAAATCCGTGTCTGAAAGTTTCTTCACATCGTTTCCTATCAGACGTGCTACAGCCTGAATGCCTTCCTTCTCACCTACAATCATCAGCTTATCGCCAAAACGCAGTTCCAAGTCTGGAGAAGGTGAGATATCTATTCCGCTTCGACGCACACGAGTAACCGTACATCCGAAGTTACGCTGCAAGTTCAGGTCACACAACTGCTTGCCTATCATATCCTTTTTGGTCAACAGCAACGATTCGATACTCTGCGTATGACTTAGCGGCAATTCTCCTTCCTCGCGGACACCCAGCATCAGTGCCAGATTATTCAGCGAATCTTCGCTTCCCACAGCCTGTACATAATCGCCTTCCGCCAATACCGTATGAGCTTTCGGAATGATAATCTCCTCGCCCCGTTTCAAACGAGAAATGACAGCTCCCGTCATCACACGAATATTGAGCTGCATCAGAGTGCGGCCAATGACCGTAGGATTGGTAACCCGAAACAGACAAGTACTCAATTCGGGGAACTGGCTACGCCGTTCCTTCTCCAGACGCCGTGCCTCCTGCTCCAAATCAACATGCAATATTTTGGGTAAAAGCTTTACAAACAAAATAACACCAATAACGCCGAACGGATAAGCTATTCCATAAGCGATGGATGCCAGTGGCGACTGTGTACTGTCGATGGCCACGGCAAGTCCCGGTGTACTAGTCAGCGCTCCGGCAATCAGTCCCACCAGACTCGGCGTATCAATATCGAACAAATATTTCAGAGCTACGCCTGTCAGACAAGCAGACGCAACAATCAGCAATGTAATCAGTATCAACGTCTTTCCCTTACTACGGAAAGAGTGGAAAAACCAGGTCCCGCCTGAATACCAATCGTAAAAATGAACAAAACCAGACCAAAGTTCCCCAGCTCCTTCGGTATGGAAACGCCCCAATGCCCAAACGCCAAAGCGATAAAAATAACGGCCGAAACATCAAGTGACAGCCCCGCTATCTTAATGCGTCCCAGCATGAATCCCAAAGCTACAATCAAGAAAACAGAAAAGTAAGATGATTGAAGTAAATCGATTAACATAAATTATTAAGTATAAAGGTGTGATTAAAGTACAAATATACGACATTCCGGCATATTTACAAATAAAACAACAAGTTAGCCCTGCTACTCATGCATTTATTTGTTCCATAAACTTTGAAATACAGCAGAATACTTGTAGCTTTGCAACCGTTTTATTTTAGATAGCTGAATTATGAATTCTACTCAAAGACTGCATACGTTTATCCTTTTCTTATTTTGTTTCGCATTTGTTCTTCCTCAATATATATTTGGACAAGAAAAAGGTACGGAATTTCGTATCACAATTTTGAAGTCCAGCGGGGAGCCTCAACGCGGAATGATTCTGAAAATAAATGGCAGAAACGACATGTATTTGTCAAACGATCAAGGTGTAATCACATTCCGTTACGAAATAGACGAAAAATACAATCGTTTTGCCAATATTTACTTCCCCGGAAACGAAACAAACGCTGTCGCTACTATCTTGTTAAAGGAAACGGAAACAAACAAAACGCTCTATCTGGATAGTGCAGACGATATTGCTTCCTTCAAGCAAAGTAACAAGACATTCGCCATCGAAGGGTATGTCAAAGACTCATCACTGAAGCCCATACAAGGAGCCGTAGTCAGCATTCAGGGAACAGGGCGCCGGGTACTGAGCGATGAAATTGGTCTGTTTCACATCGATGCAGATTATAATCATCCCATAACGATACGCGTAGAAGGTATGGAAAATCGATCGCTGGATATCAATACTTTTCTGGAACATCCGGATGAACCATATACCATCGTCATGTATCGCAAGAATTCTACCCGCATTTATTCCGTCGTAGAACAAATGCCCGAATATCCCGGAGGCATGAAAGCTTTCTTGAATTACCTGAAGCATCATCTGGTATATCCTCCGCAAGCTAAGAAAGAAAAACTGGAAGGCGTAGTTGCCGTACAGTTTGTGGTAGAAAAGGATGGAACAATTACCAATCCGACAGTTGTTCGCAGCTTGCGGGCAGATATGGACTCGGCAGCACTGACGGCTATCCGCCAGATGCCCAACTGGATTCCTGCACGTGAAAGTGGCATGAGAGTACGTTGCAAGTATTCCGTTCCGATACAGTTTAAGATAGAAAAGCCGAAACCTGCTCCCCAAAAGCCGGTAACTCCTGTCAAAACTTCTGCAACTCCCAAAGATACAATCCCTACAGATTCATTGGCAAACGACTCGTTGAAGCTATTAGGCTTATCAGGTGATTCTATCAAGCAAATGCCAGTACAACTTAAACGAGATTCTCTGTTGCTGAAAGGCGATAGTCTGTCATTCCAGACTGATAGTTTGACAATCCTGAACGACTCCACCGTTGTAAAAAATGACTCGACTGCCCTCAAGCCTGCCACCGATACTCCGGCCGACAAACCGAAGAAACGGAATATCTTTGTACGTTTCTTCCGCTGGCTGTTCGGCATCAAAGACTGATGGCGGATGATATAACGACACGGACTTGCGCAGGTTCAAGAAAAGGCCTGCACAAGTCCGTGTCGTTTTTTGTACAAATTCTAAAATCTTTTGTACAAAAAAATAAAAAACGTCCCGACATTTTAACAAAAACGTGGCGAGAAACCCAAACATTCCCCGCCACGTTTTCCTGCAAGAAAAAAGTAAAGACTTACCGCTTCAAGTTTGTAAGCAAAGCGTTGCCGTTGGCAATCGGATTCCATCCATCCGTTCCCTTCAGAACTTCCTCCGGCTGATAAGCAGAAATATCCTTCAACTGTTTACTATAAGACGCACGCTCGGCAGTGGCCGCACCGGCTCCGGTATTCTGATATTCGGCATAAAAGACCGTAGCCTCATTCGATTTCTTTCCCCAGTTGTTCCATCCGACCGGCAAAATATGCTTGCCCAGCTCACAACGGATGAAAACAGCCTGCGCATACGGTCGCCACGGACGCGACAGATAAACCGCTTTCGCTTCGTCGGCTCCCGTCAGGCGGCAGTTCCAGAATACATAGCCGTATTTCTTTCCCTCATCCGTAGAAGGAGCTGTTACATAACCATTCCCCAGACTATGGATGGTACAATCTTTGAACAAGGCGGTAGACCAGCCAAAGATAAAGTCGACTGTACCTTCTATATAGCATCCTTCGTAATACTGGCGGCTGTCTTTTCCGTAGGTATACAGCGTGTCCTGATTACCCAAGAAACGGCAATTCTTGAAATAAGCCCGGTCGCCGTCTACAAAACAAGCGACTGCCTGTCCTACCCGTCCGGCTGTATTGGCAAACGTAATGTTCTCCGCATAAAAATCAGGAGCATAAATATAGACCGTCGACGAACCGGAAGTAGACATTTCCTCACCAAAACAGTTTTTCTTCGCGGCATACGCATCATCCGTCAGCACAGCTCCGTCCTCACCAATCAGCGAGAGATTGATTTTCGATGCCGGGATAATCACCCGTTCCTTATATTCTCCCTTACGCACCAGAATGGTCGTGCGCTTGTTCTTGCGAAAATCGGGCACCGCATTCACGGCTTCCTGTACAGTAAAGAAATCTCCGCTACCGTCTTTCGCCACCACATAGTCATAGAAACGGACATATTTACCCAACTCCGGCAACTGCTTCTGTATAGCTTCGGCAGCAAGTGCCGCAACCTTGCGGGCACCGTATACATTGAGATGAGTATTATCCTGACGGCCTTTCGGACAAGCCACACACGTTCCGGCAGGAATCCACATAAAAAGCTTTTTAGATCCCTCCACTCCATACGATTCTACCAGCTGCTTAGTCGCCTTGTTCAAATCGATAAAGCAGACATCCATCTCCTTTGCCACATTCCGTGGAGAATCCAAATATTTCCCGTGAGTATCGACCAGCGTATCTCCTTCTACTACAGCCTCATCTTTTTCCGGACGCATATCGTCGGCTGTCACAGCATTCGGGTTCACACCAAAATTCCGCCGTACGATTGAATTAAACAATACGGGAATTCCCCCTTTCTCACGCGTTTCGCGCACAAACTTCCGCAAGTTCTCATCGAAAGTCGTTCCCGGATCAGTATGTCGTTCAGGATTTGGCTTCTCGTCATTATGCCCAAACTGAATAAAGACATAATCTCCCGGACGGATCTTGTTGACAACTGTTTCCCAGCGTCCCTCGTCGATAAAGCTCTTCGAACTCCGTCCGTTCATTGCATGATTTTCTACCCGCACATCTTCCGTAAAGAAGCCTCCCAATACATGTCCCCATCCCCTTTCCTGATTTCCTCCTTCCAAAGGCTTATTCGACATGGTAGAATCACCAATCATAAAGACCGTAATCACACGGTCCGACTTAAACGCCGATAAGAGCAGGACAGCCAGTGCAATCCATACAAATTGAATCTTCCTCATGTTCTTGTTATTTCTGATTTATATTAAATTCCCTATTGAAAAACTCCAGAATTGTCTGCTGAATCTCCTTGCTGCAAAAATGCGGCAAATCATAAAACTTGGTCTGCAAATGCTCACCTGCTCCCTGACCGTCCCATACCTTATGCATCGTTTCATAGGCGGCTTTCACTCCCTCCACCGGAAAAAGCTTATCCTTTAACCCATTGGTAAACAACATCGGTTTCGGACAGGCAATCGATGCGACATGCGGATAGTCCATATAACGGCGAATATTAGGTATCAGCATGGCATAGGCCGAACCACCCTTGTTCTGATTGTTTGTCAACGTCATCAGGCTATCTGTCGTATTCATCCAGCATACAGCCGCTCCCGCCTTGACCACATCGGTAGCTGCCATCGTCATCCATGCACGATGTGCTCCCATCGAAAATCCCATTGTACCGACCTTTTCCTTGTCTACCTGAGGCAAAGAGGCAAGAAACTCCGCACTACGGATATCATCCCATGCGATGAATCCTCCCCACGACATCCCCATTTGCAACAAATTGGCCGACAACGCCTGCTGAGAATCATAGCGTGCATATTCTTTCCGTCCGCGTTCTCCCCAAAACAAAGCATCCAAAGCCAGCACGACATAACCGTTTTCTGCCAGATAATCGCCCACATACTGCCCGTCGTAACAAATCTTACACCAGTTGTCCGCATCTTTCATTACAACATCCGATACGCCAAACGGACGAACCATCTTTTCTTTTCCGATGGTGAAATGAGCTCCGTGATCGTGCAAAAGCAGCACAGCCGGAAAAGGTCCTTTACCTTCCGGTACCAGCAAATAGGCAGGAACACGCGAATATCCCGACACATTGAAAACTATTTTCTGCACTTCGTAGCCTTTACGCTTCTCCGTAGCCAGCACTTTCATATCGTAAGGAACAACCGGAGGAGCGGGATCCATACATTCCAGCAGTTTTTCACGTGCCTCCTCCCGCCATTTACTGAAATCTTTTTCCGGCGAATTTCCCCATGCCATCGGATAAGTCAGGCTCTGCTTCAGCTGTTCATAGAATGAAGGCATATTATCCTGTACCTCATAACCTGCATAAGCCTTTTCCGCCTCTACCTTTTTCGACCAAATGTCATAAGCTTCGAACAGCTCTTCCGGCGCATACGTATACCAGGCATAGCCAACCCGACGCTCCAGCTTTACATCCGACAACTTATAGACCTTGATGCCATCCCGATTGCACATAAACGGAGTATTGTCTGCCATCTCATAAAAACGGGACCAGATACGAGGAGCCTTCTTGTCTTTAACCACCACCCGATCGTACGGATATTCATGGTTCACAATCTGATCCGCAGGAATGGAAACCTTCTCTACGCGTATACCTGTTATCGCCACTTTATCGAACCAAGCCATTGCCGACTTTACCGCTTCAATCACTTCATCAGAAGGGTGTGGTATCTCCATCAGTAACCGGACAACATCACAACTCTCGCCAGCCGTCAGTGAAGCCAGTTCGAACGTACGTGCCCCCGTCGGTAGCAAGGTCTGGTTATCATGCTGCTGTCCCCACACGGTTTTTACCCCATTCTGAACATATTGCGTCCGCAAAATCATGTCAATACCCCGATTGAATGCCTGATAAATACGCTTGCACATCGTATCGTCCAGCCAGGTAAAGTTCAAATCTCCTTCGTTGATGTGCAGGAACAAGCGCAGCACCCCGGTCGTCACTTCATCATTGAACGTAATGGCATCGACATCCCATCCACGCCATCCACCATTCTTTTTCTGCGTTTTCAACAGATATTCCAGTCCGTCGAGTACCGCTTTCCTGTATACCGGCTTTTTGGTCAGTGTATAGACTTGCGCCAAATATTCAATCTGAGAATACGTATTACGATTATCGAGTGTACTCTGACGATAATGCTCCGACAAACTGTTGACTACAGAATCGGCCGGAAGCTCCGCCATCCAGTCAATGTTCTTAGGCCATCCTCCATCTTCATTCTGGTAAGCAACCAGATTATCGGCAATCTTTACATACTGCTCCGCCGGATAACGTTTGTAATTCCGTTCGCTATGCTCCAGATTCCAGTGATGGATTCCATCGCTGAAAGCTTCTGTAGAAGGAAAGGTTTGAGCCAACGTATAGGTACTTGCTCCCATCAGCAAGCACATCAAGAAATATTTCTTCTTCATAGTATATTACATAAGCTTGATTCGTGTTCAAATTTAGGAAAAATCCAAGGGGAAGAAAGGGAATAATTGTTCTATTATGGTTATTATTTAACCAAAATAGCGACATTTAGCATGTAAATGAGTATATTATCAACGAAAAGCAAACAGCAACTTCAGAATAACTGGCAAGGAAACCTTTCTCCAGTGATAAGGAATTGTCATGGAATATAAAAAATCTCCTCGTTTCGTTTGAGCGATAACACCCCAACAGAAACGAGGAGATTTTTATATCAAATGCTATTTTTCTGTATCCGGATATAAATGCTGTACCAGTCCGTTCAGATAAACTTCCAAGTTTGTATAATCGGGACTCAAGTTATAGTTGCATCCATCTGACGCATCATGAGGATTCAACCCGTGAGCTTTCTCCCATTCATCCGGCATTCCATCCGAATCGGAATCAACAGGAGCTTCTCCAGCCTGATATTTCGGCCATCCACCCACATCGCTGGGCTGATCTATCATGCCATTCGTACTGCCATGACTTCCCTCATAGGTATAAGTTCCTTTCCGGGTTTCTTCGACAATCCGCTTGTCGTACGCATCTCTCCGATAAGACGCTCCAGCAAATTGCAGGACAGACTCATAAGCTTCCCAGGTAGGCTGAAGAGTAACATGCTCTGCAATGTCGAAAGGACTCTGAACCAACAATTCACTTTGTGGGGCAAACTGATTCTTTATGATCAGCCCGATTGCATTATTCTTATTGACTTTCATAATAGCCTGACGCTGTTTATCAGTCAGCTTGCTGCAAGTAGGATCAATATAGTTACCGGAAAAGCAAAAGACGCCATGAGTTCCCTTAACATTATTGTTCGTTCCATCATCGGGATAAGCGGTAAACAAACGCTTATAAGAAGATTTTGTAGCAGTATAAGGCCCCGGTTTATAATAATTGTTCAAGAAATTATAGCTTCCTCCTTCGCCGGCATAAGCTCCATCACTTCCATAATTATAAATCACGTTATTGAAAAGTTCCACCTTTTCGTCCTGCGGGCGTCCCGTATAACGGCTTCCACACAGACGGGGAGTACGGTTTGTGTGATGAGCCAGCAGATTATGATGAAACGAAGCACCCTGACCGCCCCATATACCTCCATATCCATGAGCCCCTTTCTCGTGGATAGAGTTGGCAAGGCTCTCGCTGATGATACACCACTGAAGCGTAAACTGACTATTGTCGTAGAAGGTAGCACATTCATCTGTGCTCCAGCTCATGGAGCAATGGTCGATGATAATGTTACGATGATGCTTGAATCCATTCATTGCATCGTCGCCCTTCTGCTTGATATCTGCTCCCATACGCGAGCGGATAAAACGGACAATCACATTATCTGCCTGAATGCCAAAAGTATAATTTCTCAGACAGATACCATCTCCCGGAGCTGTCTGTCCGGCAATGGTCACATCCCCGTTACTGACTTTGAGCGGTGATTGCAACTCAATGATACCACTCACGGCAAACACAATCGTACGAGGCCCCTTCTTACGAAGGGCCCAGCGCAAGGTACCTTCGGAGCCATCGTCTTTCAATGACGTGACAATCAAGACTTGTCCTCCTGCTCCACCCGTAGTATACTTCCCGGCACCATCTGCTCCCGGGAAAGCAAGAACTTTCGAACGGTCCGGTACCGGATATGATTTCAACTCTTGTGCTTGCAACGATAACGTTCCTGCCAACAACATGCAGTAAAGTCCACCCATTAATATCTTTTTCATAAAACACTTTTATTTTAAAGCCGGATACAGGCTTTCGACTAAACTATTTATATAAACCTCCAGATTTGTATATTCCTTACTTAAATTATATGTAGCAGCATCCGATTTATCCGCCGGATTCAAGCCGTTCTTCTCTTCCCACACATCAGGCATACCATCCCCATCCGAATCAACTTCGGAAGCGTGTGCCTCAACGTATTCATCCCATTCTTCGGTATCTTTCTGTGTATCGATAAAGCCATAGCTGCTACCATTGGAACCTTCCCGGGAATACGTTCCCGTACGCGTTTCATTGATAATGCGGGTATCAATCTGATCCCGTTTATCGGATGCGCCTGCATAGTTCAGAACAGCTTCGTACGCCTCCTGAGCCGACTGCATGAAAGAATAGTCCGAAAGAATATCAAAGCGCTGCGCAACCAACATGTCTTGAGCGGACATTTCATTATTCTTTACCACAAAAGCTGTAGAGGAAGTATTATCTGCATTTGCAGCCTCCACTTCTGCTAGCTGGCTCTTCGACAAGTCGCTGCGGGTATCCATAAAGTTGCCGGACAAATAGAATTTACCATATATACCGGCAGCCTGATTGTTGGTACCATCGTCAACATAAGCTGTAAAGAATCGGCAATGTACTTTCTTGGGAACTGCTACCGGACCCGGCTTATAATAGTTATTCATGATGTTATAAGAGCCTCCCTGTGCCCCATAAGCCCCTTCACTCGACCAGTTATAGATTACATTATTGCACAAGTCGACTTTTTCCATATCTGCCCGGTTGGAATAACGGCTGCCACACAAGCGTGGAGTACGATTACTATGATGAGCCAACAGATTATGATGGAATGTAGCGGGACTACCTCCCCACAAGCCACCATACCCGTGTCCTCCCTTTACATGAATGGAATTGGTCAGACTTTCACTGACGATACACCATTGCATCGTAAAATTAGTATTTCCATAAAAAGAAGCACATTCGTCGGTACTCCAGCTCATGGAACAATGATCGACTATAATATTTTTCTTTCCGGGATACGACGACTGATAACCATTCATCGCATCATCTTCCGTCTGGCATTCATCTCCCATACGGCAGCGGATAAACCGAATGATCACATTATTGGCATTGATACGTAAAGTATAATTTTTCAGACAAATTCCTGCTCCAGGAGCCGTTTGTCCGGCAATCGTCAGATCATCGTTCTTTATAACCAGTTGCTTCGTCAGTGCAATGGCTCCTCCTACAGCAAATACGACCGTACGCTTCCCCGATTTTTCAACGGCCCAGCGTAGCGTACCTTCTGATCCGTCGTCTTTTAAGGAAGTGACAACATAAACAGAACCTCCGGCACCGCCTGTAGTATACTTCCCGGCGCCTTCGGCCCCGGGAAAAGCTGGAATAGCGCTTCTATCCGGAGCGGGATAAACAGGCAAATCTTCTTCCGGTACTTGCACTTCACTATTTGTTTCTTGTGTAACAATTTGTTCCGAGCAGGAGGATATGCCCAGTCCACTTAATAGAGCAACAATCATACACGATTGCTTTACAAATCCAATAACATTCATCTTTCTATAGCAGATTTTCAGGTCTAAATATATGAAATTAAAATAAAAACAAGTCCATATATAGGCATATACCTATCTATGGACTTGTTATTTATCACTTACATTTCAGTACAAGTTTTATTCATTCCAACGTGGGTCACCTGCACCAGCTACATCACTCTGACTTGCAGACTGTATGTGGAAGTCACCTTCAGCCGGATTTACGAACAATTCGGTAGATGATACATTCAACATTTCGCCCCATTCGTAACCACTGTTATATGGACAGTCGGTTGTAGTAAAGAGATTTGTTGTCGTAGCAATATTTTTCACACTTGTAGCCTTGATAGTCGAACCACTTGTATAGCTATACAACTGACCGATAATTGTGTTCTTGACATCAACAGTTACGTTCGACATCTTATTAATATCAATAAATGACTTACCACTAGTTACACAATTATAGAACGTACAAGCATCGATTGAGATATTGACATTATCCTGCTGGGTTATCAAAACTCCACCGGCATTTACTGTACTTATTGTAGAATTAGACAAGCTGATCGAATTGAGTGTAAAGCCGGAAACTTTCGTCTGTACAATTGCATACGAACCAATATCCGTCAATACGCAGTTATCGATATTAATTGAACCGATAGAACCTTTGGCACCATCACTCTGAACGCGAACTACACCACGAGTCTTACTAATGTTACAGTTATCAATCAATATTTCACCTACATTACCTTCTACATTAAAGTTCACGATGTAGTCACTTCCGCTACTTGTATTCTGCAGATCCAAATTGTAGAAACGGATCAAATCATGACTACCTGCCATAGAAAGTCCCTTAGGCATAAAGACAGGTTTTGTATCGCCCGATTCCCCCCAGAAGATAACAGATTTAAATTCAGCCGGGATTGTCAGTTCCATACTTTCACCCATGTAATCGGTAGTAGATCCATTTGCAAATACCAAAACAACATTACCACCGTTCTCCTGTATGTAATTAGCCGGATTGCTAAATACATCGTTCAGCATTTCAGCATCAGTTACATTTACAATATCATAACCTGCCGGATAAGATTCAGTCGTTGTAAAGGTTCTTGTACCACGTTTTACATTACCATTATAGATAGAAACAGAATATTTCGTCTTAGGTGACAATCCTGTAAGCGTATACGATGAAGCAGCTACCGCCGCAGCATCCAAATTAATGTATGTAGTATCCACTTCTTCTACATCATCTTTATCCTCTGCCAATTTCAACAAAGTAACTTCAGCACCTTCCGTCCAAGAAAGAACAGCACTTTCACCCGTAATTGAAGCGACCTCATTCAAAATTTGCTCTGCAGAAGTCTTGAAAGAATACTTTTCCAAATACGTCCATTTTGAATCAGCCTTCGCAGAAGACATTGACTTGATACGCAAGAAATATTTAGTTTCTCCCTGCAAGCCGGTAATCGTATAAGGACTCTCAACAATGGACTTATCTTCTCCTAAAATAACAGAATGTTCAGTTCCACCCATTGCTATCTCATCGTATAAGGAGTCCGTACTATATTCCATCACATAATACTCTGCATCAGGAACTACTCTCCATGAAACTTCCGCAGACGTCGGTTTAGCCGAAACCGATATGTCTGAAGCTGTCACACTAAACAAACGGTCGTGTGTGCTATCTACGTTCCAATCATTACCATCGGTACATGCCGTTCCGATGATAGAGGTCAGGAGCATAAATGCTCCAGAACCTGCAATATATTTAAATATCTTCATATTCTATGCCAATTTTATGTTGAATATTAATCTGAGTATCCATAAGAGTTATGGATATAACCGTTTGCAGCCGAAATGGTTGTAGATCCAATAGGCAACAAATAGCGGTTTTTCACCTGTACATTAGTTCCAACCAGTCCACTTGAAATAGAAGGCCAGTTAGTCTGCAACTGAGTCTGTTTAGAATCATCTCTTTCTGCACCATAGAATGACTTATTATCATCGTAATCGGATGACTCTTTTCCCTCCGGCAGACCATACCAAGTAACACTCGACATATCAATCTTAGTCTTGGTATCATCGGTATAGTTAAAGTAAACCTTTTCCGGGTAATAATTAGGATTCGATTCATCCATCAGTTCATTGTAATAAGTATCTTTGAATTCCTGAATCTTTTCAGCCAACAAATTCCAGCGGATCAAATCGAACTTACGGAAACCTTCTCCTGCCAGCTCCCATGCATTTTCATCCACAATCGCATCAAACATAGCATCCCTGGTAGCAGGTATTGCATCTATGTATTTTTGAGCATCAGCTTTATCTGCATCGGCAAACGCACGGGTATGTACCAAAGCCAATGCCTGACGGGCTGTCAAGCCTGCAGATCCAGTATAATCACCGTCAGGACCAGCCAGTTCGTTCATCACTTCAGCATACCACAACAACACTTGAGGATAACGCGCTCTCACTACATTAATACCCGACATCCACTTTGCATTACCGGTTGCAATAGCAGCCTGACGCCATTCCTCATTCATCTTGCGTATATCCCATTTGCCGACATAGATACCAAACGGAGTATTACCCAACATGGATTCTTTGGTAACGCCGTTATCTGCACCCAGCTGTACTTGTGCACAAGTAATATCACGACGCAAATCCTTCTTGTCGAATGAATAGAAGAAAGGTGCAGTCAGTTTCATCTTACCTGATGAATTACCCTTTACACCATATTCTGTCGTAGCACCATTCACACGTACACCAACGGTATAACCTAATTCACTACTAACTCCAAGTCCCATCGGAATCTCAAAAATATTCTCATGGTAATTCTTATCCAGTTCACGCTGGTTGATTAAATACCATTGATTTTCTACCGACGGATTCAATTTATGTGTTCCGTTTGTAATAACAGCACTCAAATTGAATAATGCCAATTCATAGAGTTTGGTACGTGTAGCAGCATCCGGACGCTGAGTCGGATAAGTAGGATCACTATAGTCGGCTGTTTCATATCCATCTTTAGCCTTTTCACGAATCACCCATCCTGCACGAGTCATGGCAATGTTCGCTAATAAAGCATGTGCATATCCTTTTGTTACATGTTCTGTAGTATAACCGGAAACCTCATCGGCCCACGGCAATAATTTAGTTGCAGTCTGTAAATCGACCATTAACGTATCCAGAATGACATCACGATCTGTCTTATGCAAATAAGCATTACTCAAATCAGCCTGCGAAGGTTCCAGCTTCAAAGGTACATCTCCAAAGAAACGAACCAGATCAAAATAAATCATGGCACGCAAGGTTAAAGCCTCTCCCTTATAACGTTCCATAGCCGCTTGTTCCGAGCCACCAGCTGTAAGCAATGAACTGGAGTTGATACCTTCCAATGTTAAGTTTGCATCTTCTATAATACCATACATGGCGTCCCAAAGCTTGGCCAGATTACCCCACGACGGACTGGCATTGTAGTTCATGTTACCACGTTCACTAGTCGTATTATCAGCATCGGCCCCCAAACCATCTACCAGTTCACAATCGGAGTTCAATCCCCATACAATAGGGATGTATTGTGAATAAGTCTGGTCCTGCGCCAATCCACCATAAATTTTATTCACACGCAATCCTGTATAATAAGTTGAATTATATACAGTATTGTCATTTAGTTCGGAAGGAGCAGTTTGATCTAGAAAATCAGAACAAGCACTCATACCTGCAACTCCCGTGGCTAAAGCTAATAACTTAATTATATTTTTCATAAATGATATCATATTAGAATTTAGAATGTAACATTAATACCAGCAACAAAAGAACGGCTCTTTGGATAAGCTGCATAATCAATACCCGGAGTCATTGCGTTCTTCTTGCTGCTTGTATCTACTTCCGGATCCGGTCCGGAATAGTTCGTCAGACAGTAAAGGTTATAACCTGTGACATAAATACGTACGTTCTGCATAAAAGCTTTCTTCACCCAAGCTTTCGGGAATGTATATCCGATAGTAATATTGTTCACTCTCAAGAAAGAAGCGTCTTCTACAGCATAATCGTTCAGATACATCGCGGTAACAGCAGCAGGATTATAGATATTTGCTCCTGTATTGATTGCGTTCAATCGTGTAATCAAACCTTCAGCACCACCATAGTAGTCGACTGTAGAACCATCTGGCTTACCTAAATTCAAACCAGTTTCAGGATCAATCCAAGTATAACGGTTATCCAGAGCAAAATCGTTTACCAAATTATATCCTTTTGAAGAACCAACACAGAATGAGTTAGCCAGTTTCGTTCCGTTTACAATCTGATTACCTACAGAATAGTTAAAGAAGATATTAAAATCGAAGTTTCCTATGAATCCATCAAAACCGAATCCACCCGTCAGCGGAGCAACTGTATTACCCAATTTCTGCTTAATCGGATCACCATTTTCATCACATTCATATTTCAGCTGTCCGGGATAAGGTTTACCACCTGCCAATGAATAGCTGTTATCCTTGATACCATCACGCAATGCCCATGAAGTACCATTCAAAACCAGTTCACCATTCGGATTTGTCACCGGATCATATGCAGTATAGAAACCATTTGTCTTATATCCCCATATTTCACCCAAGCGACCACCTTCTTCTACACGGTAATCTTCGTATTTTGCAATAGTGCTACCCGACCAGTTACTACTCTGCCAAGGATTCTCTGTACCCAGTTCATCAATACGGTTACGGTTATAAGAAATATTAAAGTTAAAATTCAATCCCCATTTTGCTTTGTCAGCCAAAACTGCATTCAAAGTCAATTCAACACCCTTATTAGAAGTCTTACCGAAGTTCTGATATTGATAGCTATAACCCGTATTAGACGGAATTTCTGTTTTCATCAACAAATCCTTTGTTGTGTTCCAGTAAAAATCCAATGATCCAGACAACCGGTTGTTGAAGAATCCATAATCAAAACCAAGGTTACGTGTAATGGTTGTTTCCCATTTTAAGTTCGGGTTATACAAGTTAGAGCCATGTTCCAGCATAGCACCACGACTTTCATCAAAGAAAGGAGCTTTTCCTGTATTGCCTGCCATTGTATATGTAGTATACATCAAACCAGAGCTGATACGGTTATTACCAGCAGTACCATAACTCAAACGAACCTTCAAGTTAGATAGCCAGTCCTGTGCACCTTTCATAAATGCCTCATCCGACAAACGCCATGCCAACGCAGCAGAAGGAAATACACCCCACTGATTACCTTTTGCAAACTTACTAGAACCATCGGCACGGACCGTTACCGTTAACAGATACTTATCCATTAAAGTGTAATTTACTCGTCCGAAGAAAGATAACATATTATCCTTTGCAGAAATGGTAGTTTGCGTAGGCAACGCAGTACCTGCTCCCATATTAGCCAGAACTTCATCAATTGTCATAGTAGTAGGGAATGCAACAGAAGTATTTTCGAGCGATGTTTCCTGACTGCTACTTACTTCATGTCCCAGCAAGACATTCAGTTTATCACGCCCGCCAAACAGTTTCTTATTATCGTAAGTCAAAGTGTTAGCGTTACGCCAGTTCTTGGTAATATCGCGCGTAAAAACAGACTGCGGTTGTCCGTTATATCCCAACTTAGAATTCTGAACAGCATCGCTAGACCAAACCTGATCAGTGTTGTCGTATTTCCAGCCGTAACCAAATTCAGAACGGAATGTCCAGTTCTTGAATGGTTTCCAGTTTAAACCTACATTATAATTCTGATTGAATGTATTTCTTTTCTTATAAGTAGCCAGCAAACGTTCCAACGGATTTTTTTGCGATGAAGTATTGTTACTTTCATCATCAGTATTTGAAGTCAAAGGATCAACAGAACGAAAATGTACGGCGTTTGCAACAATAGAGTTTGCAGCACTCGATTCATTGGTATCAGCACCACCACTCAAACCATCGATGGTAGTGTAACTCATACGAGCATTGAAGTCCAACGACATCCATTGATTCAGTTCAGCGTTAATCTTAGCATTAATATTATTCTTATTAAAGCCAGATCCCAGCATGATACTCTTTTCATCGTTATGAGCATAGCTTACATTATATTTTATTTGTTTGCTACCTCCACTTACATTCACATTATACTGAGCCTGATTTCCGGTACGTCCAAAAATATCATCCTGGAAATCATATCCCTCAACCGACTTCCAGATATCCATATCTGAATAATTACCATAATCTGTAGAACCCAGCTCATGCTGATAAGCTACATAATTATAAGGATCAAGAACCTTAGTCAGTCTGGTAACTTTCTTCAAGCCGAAAGAAGCGCCAAAGTCTACCTGAGTCTTCCCTTCCGTACCACTCTTCGTTGTTACGATGATAACACCATTGGCACCACGCGCACCATAGATTGCTGTAGAAGAAGCATCCTTCAAAACGTCGATGCTCTGAATTTCAGACGGTGCAATATCGCTGATACTTGAAACAGGGAATCCATCGACGATATACAACGGAGAATTATCTTGCGACAGAGAACCACCACCACGAACACGAATCTTCACATCAGCGTCAGGAGAACCTTCGGTTGTTGTGATATTTACACCCGCCAACTTACCAGTCAAAGCTTCAGTAGCACTTGAAACTGGAACGGCGGCAATATCTTCAGCACTGACAGATGCAACAGAACCCGTCAAATCACGCTTGTTTACCGTACCATAACCGATAACAACAACCTCATCTAGAGTTTCCGTATCTTCCTCCAACACTACATCAAGCTGCTTTTGTCCTCCGTACTTCACATCCTTCGTCTTAAAACCAATATAAGTAAACGAGATGACATCCGATTTTTTCAATCCACTAAGTGAAAAGTCACCATCCAAACCTGTTATGGTACCATTAGTTGTACCTTTCACTACCACGTTGACCCCAATCATAGGTTCACCGTTTTTGTCCTTTACAATACCCTGCACTTGCAACCCTTGTGCAAAAGAAGCAAGACAAAGCATACTCACAATAAGTAAAGAGACGACGTTCCTTATTCTCTGTTGATAATGCATAAAATAAATGTGTTTTTAGAATATTAAAATTAGTTCACAAATTTCTTCTTAACATACATCTTTCATGTATATTTTTTGACTTTAAAAACGTAAAAATTGTTTTATTCAAATAATCGCCATCCTTTCGATAAATTGTAACAATTCACGGTAGTTATTTTCTCAGCTTCTTTATCAGAAAGCTGTTTTGCCCATTTCACACGGTTATCTGCTTTTGCACCCTCGCCACTATTGTGATATTCAGCATAACGGGCGGTCTTCTCGTTCTTCGCATCTCTCCAATTATCCCAACCAGCTCCGACAATATGCTTTCCCAATTCACAATTCATAAAGATAGTATAAGCATAGGGGCGCCAAGGTCTACCCAGATATACTTTATCGACCCCAGCAGTAGCCGTTAACTTACATTTATTAAATATATAACCATACTCTATATCTTTAGGAGTAGAAGCTGCTGTTATGTATGAATTAGCTTTACTATGAATCGTACACCCTTCGAACCATGCAGTCGAAGGTCCAAAAATAAAATCTGTAGTTCCTTCTATATAACAATTCTCAAAATACAGACGAGTACCTTCCACTCCCGTATATACGGTATCCTGATTTCCTAAAAAACGGCAATTAATAAAACGGAGGCAATCTCCTTCAGTATGCAAAGCTACAGCCTGCCCCAGTCTGGGAGCATTATTTTCTATCGTAATATTACGGAAGGTAATATAATTACCCTCAACTTTAACCGTATACGTTCGGAAAGTCCCCATGTGATTCATATTGGCATGGTCGGCATGAGTTATAATCGTATTCTGCACATCTTCACCTATCAACTCTATATGTTGCACCCAAGAAGGTACTACAAGTTTTTCTTTGTATATACCTTTCTTTATATAGATCTTTACATCAAAATCCATAAAGGCACGAACAGCTTCCAAGGCTTCAGCTATTGTCGTATAATCACCCGTTCCATCCTGGGCAACAACCAGTTCCCTGGGTTCCGCAAACCGGCGTTTCTCCTTTGGCAGTCCTTCCCACTCCAGACTTGCCAGAATAAACGGACCCACAGCCTTTGGGTCATTATCCCTAATCTGTTCATGGATATAATAATCATAATCGCCCATTCTGTAATTTTTTCCGCCCAATCCGGCAACTGCACAAGCTTTTGTAATGGAAACCAGCCCATTATCATCCACCTTAATAAATTCATTCAGAATACCTTCGTACCCCTTTCGTGCAACAGCGAAATAAGAAGACGGAATATATCCTTTGCGAACAGCCTTGAACAACGAATAAACAAACATAGCAGAGCATGAAGATTCCAAATAATTACCCGGCTCTCCACTCTTATCCATCACCTGATACCATAAACCCTCCGGACTTTGATATTTCTTCAGCGTTTCAGCAATATGATTCAGTATCACCAAAACCGTGTCACGCCCTGGTTCATGCTGCGGAATAAAGTCCAAGTCATCTACAATGGCCATCATATACCACCCCAACGCACGTCCCCAGCAATGCTGTGACTGCCCAGTTTCCTTGTCAGCCCATTTTTCCCGTTTGCTCACATCGCAGGCATGACGAAACAAACCATTAGCCGGATCATACGTATGCCGAGCTACAATCTTTATCTGATTAATCACCTCCTGATAAGCTTGCGGCTCGTTATTTCGATAAGCATATTCCGCCAAGAAAGGAGTTCCCATATAAAGTCCGTCCAGCCACATCTGATTAGGATAAACTTTTTTATGCCAAAAGCCACCGTCGGCATTACGAGGCTGCCCGTCGAACTGACTTCTCAACAAATCCAATGCTTTTTTGTATTTATCATTTTTGGTTTGTTCATAAATACGGAAAAGCATCTTACCCGAATTGATACGATCCAAACTATAATCCGTAAGCTTATATTTCTTGATTGTACCGTCCTCGTTAACCATCGTATCGGCATAAGCTAAGGCATACTCGTAAAATTTGGCATCGCCATAACGATCATACACATCCATCATGGCTCCTAATTCCAGACCATGGCAATAATCCCATTTAAGCGAAGGCTGAAAATCTACCTGCCAAGATTCCGGATTACGAACCATCTCCGACTCGGCCATCCGTACCGACCATGGTTTCTGATTTTTTGGAAAACTATCTTGCACCTGAGCTATGCCAACAACTGCAAGCATAACTCCTAAGCATCCCATTAGAATTCGTTTGCTTTTCATGTTTCGACTTCAGTTTTTTTATGTACAAATGTAGAAAAAAAACAAATACTTGTATGTAGAAATTTTGAGTTTAAAGGTAGATTTATTATTCACCAATATGGAATAATCGTGTACGATAACGGTTTTTCCTTGTCTATTTCATTAAAGTTTCGAATAAAATTAGAATTCGATTGCAAATTAAAAGAAAAGAACTTATTTTTGAAGCAATCTAAATGTATAATTAACCCTAACATCACTATTTATTGAAAGACAAAAGCAAATTATGGAACAAGTTTTTAGCTATATCATTGGTCTGGGAGCAGCAGTGATGATGCCTATTATTTTTACGATTTTAGGAGTATGTATCGGAATTAAATTCGGCAAGGCTTTGAAAAGCGGCCTACTCGTAGGAGTAGGATTCGTCGGCTTGTCTGTCGTAACAGCATTGCTTACAAGCAGCCTGGGAGATCCGTTGAAAAAAGTGACCGAAATCTACGGGCTGAGCCTTGGCATTTTTGATATGGGATGGCCGGCCGCTGCATCGGTAGCATACAACACTTCGGTAGGAGCATTCATCATCCCCGTATGTTTGGCTATCAATATTATTATGCTTCTGACCAAAACGACAAAGACGGTCAATATCGACTTATGGAACTACTGGCATTTTGCATTTATCGGAGCAGTCGTGTATTTTGCATCGGATAATATATGGTGGGGATTCTTTGCTGCAATCATTTGTTATATCATTACATTGATTATGGCAGACCTCACAAGCAAGCAGTTTCAGACATATTATGAAAAGATGGAAGGAATCTCCATTCCTCAACCGTTCTGTCAAGGTTTTGTCCCATTTGCCGTAGTAATTAATAAGGTACTCGACAAAATTCCCGGATTCGAGAAGCTGAGCATCGATGCAGAAGGCATGAAGAAAAAGTTCGGAATCATGGGAGAGCCATTGTTTCTGGGAGTCATTGTAGGATGCGCCATCGGAGCTCTTGCCTGCGAGAACAGCAAAGAGCTGGTAGACAATATTCCTTCTATCTTAGGATTAGGCATCAAGATGGGAGCAGTCATGGAACTTATTCCTCGTATCACTTCGCTCTTCATCGAAGGACTGCGACCGATTTCTGATGCCACACGCGAACTGATTGCACGCAAATTCAAGAATGCGGCAGGACTGAACATCGGTATGAGTCCGGCACTTGTAATCGGACATCCTACCACACTGGTGGTTTCGTTGCTGCTCATCCCGGTAACCTTGTTTCTTTCCGTCGTCTTACCTGGAAACCAGTTCCTGCCTTTGGCTTCGCTTGCAGGAATGTTCTATTTGTTCCCTGCCGTTCTGCCTATTACCAAAGGTAATGTTCTGAAAACATTCATTATCGGACTGGTAGCACTTATCGTTGGACTTTATTTCGTGACCGATCTTGCACCATTCTTCACACAGGCTGCACAAGATGTCTTTGCCAAGACAGGCGATTCGGCCGTAAAGATACCAGAAGGATTTCAAGGGGGAGCACTCGACTTTGCTTCAAGCCTGTTCTCGTGGATAATTTTCCACCTGATATACAACCTGAAGATAATAGGTTCCGCTGTTCTGGTCATCGGTACACTGGCACTTGCCATCTTCAACAGAAGACGGATTATCAAAGAAAGCCGTCAGGGATAATTAGACCTAAAGAATCAATAAAATAACAATATAAAATAAGAAATATGAAAAAGTTAGCTATCGCAATGATACTTGGCGTGGCCTCCGTTAGCGCAAACGCCCAGATTTCCAGCGTACACATGCAGGTGGCATGCAACCCGCAGGACGTAAAGACATACGACACTCAAAAACTGCGCAGCAGTTTCATGATGGAAAAAGTGATGGTTGCCGATGAAATCAATCTCACTTACTCTATGTACGACCGCTTTATCTTTGGAGGAGCTGTTCCTGTCAACAAGGAACTGACACTCGACACCATCGACCAGTTGAAGGCTCCTTACTTTCTTTTCAACCGTGAACTGGGAATTATCAACATCGGCGGAGAAGGAATTGTAACTGTCGACGGAAAGGAATATACCCTCAACTTCAAGGAAGCTCTTTACGTAGGAAGAGGCAACCAAAAAGTTACCTTCAAGAGTAAGGATGCTTCAAAGCCAGCCAAATTTTACCTAAATTCGGCTATCGCTCATAAAGCTTACAAGACACAGCTCGTTACACTGGACGGACGTAAGGGTTCCCTGAAAGCCAATTCGTTTGCTGCAGGTAAAATGGAAGAAAGCAATGACCGTGTCATCAATCAGTTAATTGTAAGTAATGTACTCGAAGAAGGTCCCTGCCAGTTACAAATGGGATTGACTGAACTGAAACCGGGAAGCGTATGGAATACGATGCCTGCACATACCCACTCCCGACGTATTGAAGCATACTTCTATTTCAACCTGACTCCGGGTAACATGATTTGTCACCTGATGGGAGAGCCTCAGGAAGAAAGACTAGTATGGCTGGCAAACGAACAAGCTATTATGTCGCCTGAATGGTCTATCCATGCCGCAGCCGGAACAAGCAACTACATGTTCATCTGGGGAATGGCCGGAGAAAATCTGGACTACGGAGATATGGACAAGATATCTTATACTGAAATGAGATGAATTCTCCAGTGATTCAATAACAACAGATCTTTTTGCCAACGCCGGATGTTGTGATCTTCATTTTTCAGGAAGATCGGCAGCATCCGGAATGACTCTTTTTATATCGTCAACTTATGTAAATTTTCAATTAATACCATGAATACATTTCAGAAAGTAGAACAAAAAATGACCAACTTCCGATGGGTTATCTGTGGAATGTTGTTTTTTGCAACTACTGTAAACTACCTCGACCGACAGGTTCTTTCGCTGACCTGGAAGGATTTTATCGCTCCGGAATTTCACTGGACTGACTCCAACTACGGAGATATCACAGCTATATTTTCAATTGTATATGCCATCGCCAACCTTTTCGCCGGACGATTCATCGACTGGATGGGAACGAAAAAGGGTTACCTTTGGGCCATTTTTATCTGGTCGGCTGGAGCCTGCCTGCATGCGCTGTGTGGATGGGCTACCGAGATGACGATCGGTGCTCACAACGCAAGTGACATGCTTTCTGCTACAGGAGCCGTAGCCTCAACCATTGCCATCACCAGCGTTTATTACTTCATCGCAGCCCGTATCGTTTTAGGAGCAGGCGAAGCAGGAAACTTCCCCGCTGCCATCAAAGTTACAGCCGAATATTTCCCTAAAAAAGACCGCGCGTTTTCAACTTCCATCTTCAATGCAGGCTCTACTATCGGAGCTTTGATTGCCCCTGTCAGCATACCTCCTTTGGCACGCTACTTCCAGAGTATCGGTGTAGGCAACGGATGGGAAATGGCATTCGTCGTTATCGGTGGACTGGGCTTCATCTGGATGGGATTGTGGATGTTCCTCTACAAGAAGCCGCATGCCAATCCGCATGTCAATGCAGCCGAACTGGCATACATCGAACAGGACAACAACGATCCTGAAGCAAACAAAGCCGAGGCACAAAGCGCAAACAGCGACTTCGACAATCAGAAGATATCTTTCCTTCAATGCTTCAAGTTTCCTCAGACGTGGGCTGTATTCTTCGGTAAATTCATGACCGACGGCGTTTGGTGGTTCTATCTGTTCTGGACACCGGCCTACATTTCGGATGTATACGGTTTCTCTTCCGATACAGCAACTGCCCAGATGCTTATCTTTGTCTTGTATGCCATCACCATGCTTTCCATCTATGGAGGTAAACTGCCGACCATCATTATCAACAAGACTGGCAAGAATCCGTATGTAGCACGCATGCAGGCCATGTTTATTTTTGCGCTGTTCCCGCTGCTGGCATTATTTGCACAGCCGCTGGGCAACTACTCATACTGGTTCCCGATTATCATTATCGGTATTGCAGGAGCCGCACATCAGTCGTGGTCGGCCAACATCTATTCGGTGGTTGGTGATATGTTCCCAAAGAGTACCATTGCAACCATTATCGGAATTGGCGGTATGGCTGGAGGTATCGGTTCATTCTTCATCAACATGGGATCAGGACGTCTGTTCGACTATGCTGCCGAAACCAACATGACGTTCATGGGATTTGAAGGTAAAGCTGCCGGCTACTTCATTATTTTCAGTATCTGTGCCGTAGCTTATCTGATAGGATGGATTATCATGAAAGTACTGGTTCCTAAATACAAACTGGTTAAGGTATAATACATAACAACAAGTAAAATACTCTTTCCCCTTTATTTTCGGACGCTTGCCCGACAAGAAACAGCAATCGTCAGGAAGATAAAGGGGATTTTTATGCTTCTTCCTCCACAGACAAGGTGAAATTTCCGATTGCATTTGCTCAAAAAAAAATTATCTTTTGTACAAATTCCAAAATCTTTTGTACAAAAACTCAGATAAACTTGCACACGTTCCTACAACTCTACATAAGAAATACCCTTGCTTCTGCCTGTCAGTTTTTTCAACCCTAGACAAGAAACAAGGGAATGCCAGTTTCAGCCAATATTGATTGAAGCTGTAGCGGAGGATAAAGCCTGAAAGTTCTCCTGCAAATACAGCCTCATTTAAGATGCTTCTGAATCCACTTCAACTGTCCGTATTCCGTAACATCGGAAGTCCAATGTTCGTTTATCGGAGTTATAAGTGCTTCCTTCGGACAGTCCAGTACATTGTAAACAATATAACTGGTGGTAGGAGGACACGTATCATCATTGTACCCCCACGTAATATATACCGGAACCTTTATCCGACGGGCAAAGTTCACCACATCGTAATAAGCCATGGTACGAATTTTCTCCGGTGTATCCATTCCCTGATAATTCTTGAAGAAATGCGGATAGCCTCCGGCACGTCCGGCTTTGTATCCTGCCATGTCGCTCAGTGCCGGATGATTCGTCACACAAGCAGTCACCCGCTTATCCAGTCCCGCCGTAACAAGCGCAAGCGCTCCTCCCTGACTTCCTCCCTGAACAATCACATTCTTGCCGTCCCAGTCCGATAAGGAAGTTAGAAAGTCGATAGCCCGGACACAACTCATATAGACTTTCTTCATATAATAATTATCGCGGTTGTCGAGCCCGTTGCTCAGATAATTACCAAAAGCCGAAGAAATCTCTTTAAACTCCTCGGCAGACATTTTCGGATTCAAGCCGTGAATTTCCATTTCCAGCCGGATACATCCTTCCTCTGCATAATAGATATGCCGCTTGGGTTCCTTGATCGTCTTTATACCTGCCCCTGGCGGACAAAGCACAACCGGATACTTTCCCGGTGCCTTCGGGCGAGTGAGATAACCGTAGATATACGAACCCGGACGGAAACATTGTAGCTTGACCAGGTAACAATCGGCTTTCTCCGTGGCATATTCGGGAGCCGGTTCAATCGTATATTTCATCGGGCAACGAGCTGCATCTGCCAGATTCTTCTCCCAGAACTGGTCAAAATCAGCCGGAAGCTGCGTATACGGCTGTAATTTTTCGGGTGAAAAACCTACCTTCACGTGGTGCTTATAAACCTTCCCGTCTATGATAGCTACCAGACGGCAGTCACGGAATCCGGGCGTTTTCATCGTTCCGACATCAATGACCGCCCGACCGTTTTTCAGCTTTACCGAACCGGTCTTCTCGGCAGGCATCATATCCCCTCCCAATTCATACGTCACCTCCAGATTATCCTGAGGAATACCATACTTATAAAATTGTATTTCTACTTCAGCCTTTTCGCCAGTCTTATACAGCCAGTCGGCATGATCGGGCACAGTTACCCACAGTACATCGCTGCGATAAGGATAATTCTCGGCAGAAGAAGGCAATGCAGAAAACATCAGCATACAGACAAATGCTCCTTTCAGGAACAAAGATTTTACGTTTTTCATATTATGAACATCTGTTCTTCGGTTAAACATACTTTTTACGGATAACAAAAATAGCAGAAGGAACCGACAACTATGTTCATTTTTTAAGCTTTGAGGTGCAATAACTGACCTATTTCCACAAAAAAGAAATCCTTGCATACATTCTCCGCATGCAAGGATTTCTAAAAAAACAAATATCTTAAAAAGATTCCGTACGAATTAATTCTGGAAATAAATACGTTTCACCCGATTGGAAACGCTGGTCAGAATTTCATAAGGAATAGTATCGAGCTTATCGGCAAGCACAGTAACCGGAAGATCATCGCCAAAGATAATGGCTTTATCGCCTTCCTTGCAATCAATGTCAGTCACATCAATCATACATACATCCATACAGATATTGCCCACATAAGGCGCTTTTTGTCCGTTTACCAGACAGTAAGCATTACCGTTGCCTAAATGACGGTTCAATCCGTCGGCATATCCGATAGGAATGGCAGCTATCCTTGAATCACGTTCGAGGATTCCGCGACGGCTATATCCTACCGTTTCACCGGCTGGAACATCGTGTATCTGCAAGATAGTCGTTTTCAGCGTACTTACATTATGCAGGATCTTATTTGTAAAAGGATCGATACCATACAATCCGATACCCAGACGTACCATGTCGAACTGAGCACCCGGATAACGTTCGATACCCGCTGTATTGCAGATATGGCGCAGAATCTTATGGCTGAATCCAGCTTGCAGTTCGGCCGCCGCAGCTTCGAATGTTTCAATCTGGCGACGTGTAAAGGAATCGAATCGCTCGGCATCACTTCCCACCAGGTGAGAAAATACGGAACGAGGAATAACTGCCGACTGACGGTGCAGACGGTCTACCAGATAAGGAATTTCTTCCGGAGCAAAGCCCAACCGGTGCATACCCGTATCAATCTTGATATGTATCGGGAAATTGGAAACACCTTCACGTCCGGCTGCCTTAATCAACTCCTCGAGCAAGTGAAAGCTATAGACTTCCGGCTCCAGTTTGTAATCGAACATGGTCTTGAAAGCTGTCAGTTCCGGATTCATAATTATAATAGAACTGTTGATTCCTGCCTTGCGCAAGTCGGCACCTTCGTCGGCAACCGCAACAGCCAGATAATCCACCCTATGGTCTTCGAGCGTCTTCGCCACCTCAAACGAACCGGCACCATAGGCAGAAGCCTTAACCATACACACCATTTTGGTATCCGGTTTCAGCTTGTTACGGTAATGATTCAGGTTAGCGACCAGAGCTTCCAGATTGATTTCAAGAATCGTTTCGTGTACCTTCAGTTCCAGCAAATCGGTTATATCATCGAAATGAAAGGCACGTGCACCTTTTATCAATACGACTTCGTTACGCAATGAATTGAGCACACCCGACTCTATCAGTTCGGCCGTCGTGCGGAAAAACTGCTTCTCTATCTCGAAACGAGGAGCGGCGGCAGAGATTTCTTCTCCCACTCCGATGATACGGTCTACCTTACGGCTGTGTACCAGATCGGCAACCTGACGGTAAAGAAGCTTGCTGGGCTGCCCGCTTTCCAGTATATCCGACAAGATGAGTGTACGCCGGCGCGCTTTGTCTTCTGTACGGCGTGCCATAAAGTCGAGAGCGATGTCGAGAGAAGCAAAATCAGAATTATAACTATCGTTTATCAAGACACAGCCATTCTTACCCTCTTTCACTTCCAGACGCATGGCAACCGGTTCCAGATGCGCCATACGTTCGGCAATATCTTCGGGAGAAACCATCAGATACAATGCTACAGCAAGGGCATTCAACGAATTTTCGATAGAAGCATCGTCGATGAACGGTATGCGATATTCCTTTAAGAATCCCAGATAACGATATTTGACGGTTGTTCCGTCATTGTCCTTCTCTATTTTTTCGATAAACAGCGGACGTTCATTGTCCTTCATCGACCAGGCTATTTCACGGGAAGTAAGCAATGATTTCGAAACACAATTGCTTATCAGCTCATTGTCGCCGTTGTAGATAATCACGTCGCAGTCTTTAAACAGCTGAAGTTTCTCCATACATTTATCCTGCAACGAAGTGAAATTCTCCTGATGTGCTCCTCCAATATTAGTCAGCACTCCAATGGTAGGCTGTATAATCGGCTGCAACGCCTCCATTTCTCCCATTTCAGATATACCAGCCTCGAAAATGCCAAGCTCGGTATGTTCGTTCATCATCCATACGGACAACGGAACACCTATCTGTGAATTATAGCTGCGCGGCGAGCGGGTGATGACTTTGTCCGGACTCAGCAACTGATAAATCCATTCTTTCACGACTGTCTTGCCATTACTTCCCGTAATACCTACCACAGGCACCTGATACAGCTCACGGTGCTTGGAGGCCAGACGCTGCAAAGCCTTCAGCGAATTAGCTACTTGCAGGAAGTTAGCATCAGAATAGTGAGAAAGATTTTCAGGCACATCGGTTACCACAAAGTTCCTCACTCCTCTGGCATAAAGTTCCGGTATATATTTGTGTCCGTCGTTACGTTTTGTCTTCAGAGCGAAAAACAAAGTTTCTTCGGGGAAGCACAGCGAACGGCTGTCTGTAAGAATCCAGTCAATAGTTGCCGGATGCTTCCCTATCCTGTTGGCTCCGATGACGGAGGTTATTTCTTCAATCGAGTTTGACATAATGCTATTTCGTTTTGTACGTCTAAGTACGGGAATTTTTCTTTTAGCTTTTCTATCTTTAACATAATTTGACTTAGGAATGTATAATAAGCTGTCGATTTTGCATCAAAAGGACGATGCTCGAGACCTTTCCGTATATCCTGCCACTCTTTCATGACACGCAGTGTATCCGCAGTAAAAAAGCTTTCATAAAAGCATTCCCAAATATAACTGACGGCAAGCGGAGTGGGATGAAGCATATCGTCGGCATAGAAACGGTAATCGCGCAATTCATCCAGCATAATTTCGTACGAAGGGAAATAATGGCATGACGAAAATAGCTGACATAATCTTTCGATGGCCAGCAGCAGCACGGCTTTATTCAGCTGGTTGCCGTGCATGCCGTCCTTGGCATGCCGTATCGGACTCACGGTAAACAGGAACTGTACCTCCGGATTCACCTGACGGATGCGTTCAAGCAGAGAGGCAAAAGCCGATACAATCTCTTCCACCTCCAGCAACCGGCGTGTAAACAGTCGGTCGGGCAATTTATGACAATTGCCTACAACCTCTCCGTTCTCTTTCCATTCGTACACGCGTGCTGTTCCCCATGTAAATATCATCCATTTTGCCTTGCCCAGCATTTCTCTCCCCTTTGCCATACGGAAATTAATCTTTTCCAGACACTCCGACTGGTCAGCCGAGGAAAACGAACTGTGATGCATCAGGCTATACCATATTCCCTTGTCAAAACGTAAATCGGCTGCACTATACACCTTATTGTCGAGCAATAAAGACACAGATTTTGCGATTGAAAGTGGATTATACAGAATGCCAAAAGGATTCACATCACAGTGGAACTTATTATCCGTCAATAGCTTTCCTATATTCTCGGCAAAGCAAGATCCCCACAACAATATCGGATCCGAATGACGAATTTCTCCTTGACCGACAGGCAATTCTACTTTCGTTCTAAACTCCATAGGTATACACTGTTCATTATTTTTTGTGCAAATGTAAACACAATACACATATTTATCGTATTTTTGTGAAATTAATATTGAATAAAGATCGGATGGAACAACCCATTTCTTACGAATTGTTGAACAAAATAGATAGCCCGAAGGATTTGCGTCAACTTCCTGTCGAGTCTTTACCTGAGGTCTGCCGGGAGCTCAGGGATAAAATCATAGATGAACTTTCACGCAATCCCGGACATTTCGGCTCAAGTTTGGGAGTTATCGAGCTTACTGTTGCTCTTCATTATATATTTAATACGCCTTACGACCGCATTGTATGGGACGTAGGGCATCAGGCGTACGGACACAAGATACTGACCGGACGCCGTGACCGCTTTTGTACCAACCGGAAACTGAACGGTTTATGTCCTTTTCCTTCACCGGCCGAAAGTGAATACGATACATTTACCTGCGGACATGCGTCAAATTCTATTTCTGTAGCTTTGGGAATGGCTGTAGCAGCCGCACGGAAAGGAGAAGAAGACCGTCATGTCGTAGCCGTCATTGGAGATGGTTCCATGAGTGGAGGACTGGCCTTCGAAGGACTGAACAACGCCTCTTCCACCCCGAATAACCTGTTGATTATCCTGAACGATAACAATATGGCAATCGATCGTAGTGTAGGAGGCATGAAACAGTACTTGCTGCATCTGCAAACATCGGAAGGTTATAACCGGCTGCGGTACAAGATTTCCAGAAAGCTGCATCAGTGGGGAGTCTTGAATGAAGAACGCCGGAAAAGCCTGATCCGGTTTAATAACAGCCTGAAGTCAATGCTCGCCCAGCAACAGAATATTTTCGAAGGTATGAATATCCGTTACTTCGGACCAGTAGACGGACACGATGTGCTGTCACTGACCAAGGTTCTGAAGGAAATCAAGGATATGAAAGGTCCGAAACTGCTTCATATTCATACGGTCAAAGGCAAAGGGTTCAAACCGGCCGAGGAAGCTGCTACAATCTGGCATGCTCCGGGTATATTCGACAAGGAAACGGGAGAACGAATTGTAAACGATACCAGTGGTATGCCTCCTTTGTTTCAGGATGTATTTGGCAAGACGTTGCTGGAGCTGGCTAAGCAGAATGACAAAATCATCGGAGTAACTCCCGCCATGCCGACAGGATGCTCCATGAACATCTTGATGAAAGCAATGCCCGACCGTGCATTCGACGTGGGTATTGCCGAAGGACATGCCGTAACCTTCTCGGGAGGTATGGCGAAAGAAGGTTTGCTACCTTTCTGTAACATTTATTCTTCGTTCATGCAACGGGCATACGATAACATCATACACGACATCGCTATACAAAAGCTCAACGTCGTGCTGTGTCTGGATCGTGCAGGCTTGGTAGGTGAAGACGGACCAACTCACCATGGGGTATTCGATATGGCTTACTTACGGCCGATACCGAACCTGACTATTGCCTCACCGTACGATGAACAAGAACTGCGCCGGCTGATGTATACAGCCCAGCTCCCCGACCAGGGACCGTTCGTGATCCGCTATCCACGCGGACGGGGAGTACGGACCGACTGGGAATGTCCGCTGGGAGCTGTCGAGGTTGGCAAAGGCCGTAAACTCAAAGATGGTTCCGATCTGGCCGTCATTACGATAGGACCTATCGGAAATACAGCGGCAAAGGCCATTGCCGAAACCGAAAATACACAGAAATGCAGTATAGCACATTACGACCTGCGCTTCCTGAAACCACTGGATGAAGACTTGCTACATGAAATCGGAAAGAATTTTTCCCGTATCGTGACTGTAGAAGACGGAGTGCTAAAAGGTGGAATGGGCAGTGCCATTCTGGAGTTTATGTCAGACAACAATTATACCCCAATGGTCAAACGACTGGGTATCCCCGACCATTTTATCCAACATGGTCCGGTCGGTGCCCTACACGCCATTTGCGGCATAGACCAAACGGGAATCTATAATACATTAATCCATATTCTGAACTCATGAAGATTATCATTGCCGGTGCAGGTGCTGTAGGGACACACCTGGCCAAACTCTTATCGGGTGAGAAACAAGATATTATCCTTATGGATGACGATGAGGAAAGACTGGGCAGGTTGGGAAATAATTTCGACCTGCTTACCGTGAACATTTCCCCGACCTCTATTTCGGGATTGAAGGAAGCCGGAGTGGCAGGAGCCGACTTGTTTATTGCTGTCACCCCCGATGAAAGCCGGAATATGACGGCGTGCATGCTTGCGACCAGTCTGGGTGCCAAAAAGACAGTAGCACGAATCAACAATTACGAGTACTTGTTACCCAAACATAAAGAATTCTTCGCCAAACTGGGAGTCGATTCGCTCATCTATCCTGAGATGCTGGCAGCCAAAGAGATTGTGGATGCCGTCAAGATGAGCTGGATTCGTCAATGGTGGGAATTTGCCGGAGGCGCACTCGTTCTGCTGGGAACGAAAATGAGAGAAACGGCAGAAATATTGAATGTTCCGTTACACGAGCTGGGAGGAAGAAATATTCCTTTCCACATCGTAGCCATCAAACGAGGAAACGAAACCATTATTCCACGAGGTGACGATGCGATTCTGCTAAACGATATCGTGTATTTCACCACTACAAAGAAATACATTCCTTACATCCGGAAGATAGCCGGCAAAGAGAATGAAGCCGATATCCGTAACGTTATGATCATGGGAGGCAGCCGGATTGCCGTGCGTACCGTACAGTATATGCCGGAATACATGCGGACCAAAATCATCGAAAGTGATTTCAATCGCTGCAACCGCCTGACGGAACTGGTAGATGACAAGGTTATGATCATCAACGGTGATGGCAGGGATATGGAACTGCTGCTGGAAGAAGGTATCAAAAACACGGAAGCCTTCGTCGCACTGACGGGAAATTCGGAAACCAATATCCTTGCCTGTCTGGCAGCCAAACGACTGGGAATTACCAAGACTGTAGCCGAAGTAGAGAATATAGACTATATCAGTATGGCAGAGAGCCTGGATATCGGTACGGTTATCAACAAGAAATTTATTGCAGCCAGTCACATTTATCAGATGATGCTGGATGCCGACGTTTCGAATGTAAAGTGTCTGACCTTCGCCAATGCCGACGTTGCAGAGTTTACGGTTAAGGCAGGCTCACGCATTACACGTTCTCAGGTGAAAGATGTGGGGCTACCCAAAGGAGCAACCATCGGAGGACTTATCAGAAACGGAGAAGGTATACTGGTTACCGGTAACACTACAATCGTAGAAAACGATCATGTCGTGGTATTCTGTCTGGGTATGATGATAAAGAAACTGGAAAAATTCTTTAACTGACACCAGAATTTCCTACATACATGACCAATTTTTATGTAGCAATCTCCGAATCGACTCCATAATCTAGTAGGAGTTTATCCGCTCAAAAGAGGACTCATATTCAACATCAATATGAAAAAGAGAATATGACTCCTCTTTTTTAATCTTCCAAGCATTGACATACCCCTTTCCTTTGTGAATTCTCCGATAGAGCACGATATACCATCATCCCGATAGCCATCGCAAACCTTCATTCAGAAGTCAGATAAGCCAAGTTCATGATACCATGCTTGTGTAAATATACGTCAATAAACATAGAAAAAGCAAGACAAAATTCTTGAAAGCGAATCTGCATTTTCTGCAATCTTCCAACTTTTCCAATTTTTATAAAAAGACTTGATTTACCTCAAATCTACCCACTAAGATTTTGTTTTTTTATACAATCTTCCTAAAAAGACTAAAAATAAATATGTATCTTTGCTGCCGTTTTCAGATAGGTATAATGATGGGTGAACAAATAAGAATAATTGCATTTTTCTTTTCGTTCCTTATAATAACGATTATAGGGAATCTTGTTTATGCCCCATCACCAACTTCCGACAATTCATCTCTTTTTTCTTACACTTCCACTTACAGTGAACTTCAAGAGCCTCAGCAGGAGGCAGAGAGAACGCTTCAGTATTTGTCAACACAAAACAACACCGATATACCTAACAAAACAATAATTACTCATACGATTAATACGTATGATTTTAAGTCAGCACTACGAAATGCCGTAAGCCTCATCTGCCAAGCAGAACGCGGAACAGACAAGCAACAGCGTTTCGCATGCTTCAATCACCCACCTCTCTATAACAGAATCTCCTATTATATCTATACACTGGAAAAAATATTGATTTAGTTTCTCTATAACGATAGAGAGATTCAATATTCATTTCTATTTATATGGTAAAGAGCGTTTTACCATATAAAGTTATATGTACGATTTATCAATATAAAGTTTTATTTATGTTTTTCACATTTTTAATTGTCGTCATTCTGACGGCCATAGCTCTGGTGGTAGCCGCTATGACAATCGCAAAGCTTATTGCACCGCGGTCGTTCAATCCACAGAAAGGAGAACCTTACGAATGTGGTATACCGACACGAGGACAATCATGGGTACAATTCAAGGTAGGATATTACCTGTTTGCCATCTTGTTCCTGATGTTCGATATTGAAACGGTATTCTTGTTTCCGTGGGCAGTAGTAGTCAACGAAGTCGGAACCTATGCACTGGTGTGTGTGGCATTTTTCTTATTAGTATTAATATTAGGCCTGGCTTATGCTTGGCGGAAAGGAGCGCTGGAATGGAAATAAAGAAACCTCAAATCCGCTCGATGAAATACGATGAGTTCAAGAACAACGACTACTTGCAACGCATGGTAGACGAACTGAACCGCGACGGTGCAGGAGTCATCATCGGAACAATTGATGAACTTATCGAATGGGGAAGAAGTAATTCACTCTGGTCGCTTACCTTCGGTACCAGCTGCTGCGCCATCGAATTTATGGCATTGGGAGCAGCACGTTACGATATGGCACGTTTCGGATTCGAAGTAACCCGTAACTCTCCTCGACAAGCTGATATGATCATGGTATTGGGAACCATCACTTATAAAATGGCTCCGGTATTGAAACGTCTGTATGACCAGATGGCCGATCCTAAATATGTCATCGCCGTAGGTGGATGTACTATTTCAGGTGGTCCGTTCATCAAATCATACCACGTAGTAAACGGTATCGACAAAATTATTCCGGTCGATGTATATATCCCGGGATGCCCTCCACGTCCGGAAGCCTTTTACTACGGCATGATGCAGCTCCAGCGTAAGATTAAAGTGGAAAAGTTCCTCGGAGGCGTCAACCGTCAGGAGAAAAGGCCCGAACCACAAGAGGATAGTGAAAAATAGTAAACGACAGGAAAATAGCGATTTATGAATATAATAGAAAAAATTTCCCGATTAGTGCCAGGTATCACAGTCGCCGAACAAGGTGACCAGGTGGTAACGATTCCGGCAGAATCATTCCATCAAGTAGCCGAAGCCTTGAGAAATGACAAGGACGAGCCGATGGACTTCCTGCGGGATGTGGTAGGAATGGACTGGCAGGAAGGCGGTCTGGGAGCACTTTATTATCTGGAATCCAGCAAGACTTACAGCCGCATCGTACTCAAGACATCGACAACCGACCGCGAACACCCTTATCTGCCTTCGGTTTGCGACTTGTGGAAAACAGCGGAAATCAAGGAACGCGAGGTATTCGATTTCTTCGGCATCCGCTTCCTGAACAACCCGGATATGCGACGCCTGTTCTTGCGTGAAGACTGGAAAGGCTATCCGCTGCGTAAAGATTACGACATGGATTCCAATCCATTGAATATGGAGAACGAAGAAAATGCCGATATTACCGATGAATATTACCTCAATCCGGACGGAACTATCGCCGATAAGAAAAATATCGTTTTCGGACAGCAGGACTTCGTTGTCAACATCGGCCCGCAGCACCCGTCCACTCACGGTGTTCTTCGTTTGCGTACCTCACTCGAAGGTGAAACCATCAGCAAAGTCGATCCTATCTGTGGTTATATCCACCGTGGTATCGAGAAGATGAATGAAAGTCTGACTTATCCGCAAACACTTGCACTGACCGACCGTCTGGACTATCTGAGTGCACACCAGAACCGTCATGCATTGTGTATGTGTATTGAAAAGGCAGCAGGCATCGAGATATCCGAACGCGCACAGTACATCCGTACCATCATGGATGAACTCCAGCGTATTGACTCTCACTTGCTGTTCTATTCTTGTCTGGTAATGGATATGGGAGGTCTGACTCCGTTCTTCTACGGCTTCCGCGAGCGTGAAATGATTCTCGACATCTTCGAAGAGACAACCGGCGGACGCTTGATACAAAACTATAACATGATTGGGGGTGTACAAGCCGATCTGCATCCAGACTTCCAGCGCAAGGTAAAAGAATTTATCAAGCACCTGCGTAGTGTCATCAAAGACTATCACGATATCTTTACCGGAAACGTGATTGCTACTACCCGTCTGAAAGGAATCGGAGTGCTAAGCCGTGAAGACGCTATCTCACTGGGAGTAACAGGAGGTTCCGGACGTGCTTCAGGCTGGGCAAATGATGTACGTAAGCATCATCCTTACGCCATGTACGGCAAAGTCGATTTCAAGGAAATCACTTATACGGAAGGTGATTCATTTGCACGCTACATGGTACGTATGGACGAGATCATGGAATCCTGTCATATCATCGAACAGCTGATTGATAATATTCCGGAAGGAGAATATCGTGTCAAGACCAAACCAATCATCAAATTACTGGAAGGCAATTATTCGGCAGCAGTAGAAAGCAGCCGTGGAGAATTTGGCGTAATGCTGGAAAGCCATGGTGACAAAACGCCGTACCGTCTGCATTACCGTTCTACCGGACTTCCATTGGTACATGCCCTCGATACAGTCTGCAAAGGCAACAAGATTGCCGACCTGATTGCAATCGGAGGTTCAATGGACTATGTAATTCCGGATATAGACAGATAACAGCTTTCTTAATTTATCATTTCTAATTTAAAGTATATGTTTTTAGATTATTATAATCTTGAACCGCTTTTCCTGACAATCCACTCTGCCCTGTGCAGTGTAATGCCGGAAGGGCTGGCTATCTTTCTGGAAGGACTGGTAGTAGGCGTAGTAATCTTGTTGCTGTATGCCGTACTTGCCATCATATTAATTTATATGGAGCGTAAAGTCTGCGCAGCTTTCCAGTGCCGTATCGGTCCGAACCGTGTAGGAGGTAAAGGAGGCTTGCTACAGGTACCAGCCGACGTTATCAAAATCCTGACAAAGGAAATCATCGAACTGAAGAACTCCGATCACTTCCTTTATAACCTTGCTCCATTCTTGGTTATACTGGCTTCCATCCTTACCTTCTCATGCCTGCCATGGAATAAGGGAGGAGAAATTCTTCACATGAACATCGGTATCTTCTTTGCACTTGCTGCCTCATCTATCGGTGTTTTGGGTATCCTGCTTGCCGGATGGAGTAGTAACAGCAAATATACCATCATCGGAGCCGTACGAAGCGGTGCCATGATTATCAGTTATGAACTTTCTATCGGACTGACAGTACTGACAATGGTCATGCTGAGCGGTACCATGGATATCCAGCAAATCGTAAGCGGACAAGCTGACGGATGGAATATCTTCAAGGGACACATTCCGGCTATCGCAGCATTCATTATTTATCTGATTGCCGGTAACGCAGAAGCCAACCGTGGTCCGTTCGACCTTGCAGAAGCTGAACAAGAACTTACCGCAGGTTATCATACCGAATATTCCGGTATGCACTTCGGATTCTTCTACCTGGCCGAATACTTGAACTTATTCATTACTGCCGGTATCGCCACTACCCTCTTCCTGGGAGGCTGGATGCCATTGCATATCGCCGGACTGGACGGATTCAACGCTGTCATGGATTATATTCCGGGTGTAATCTGGTTCGTAGGAAAAACTTTCTTCATTGTTTTCCTGCTGATGTGGATCCGCTGGACATTCCCTCGTCTGCGTATCGACCAGGTACTTACACTGGAATGGAAATACCTGATGCCGCTTTCACTGGTTGTACTGCTGGTTATGGCCTTATGTAAAGTTTTTGGATTAACATTTTAATCAACCGATAAGATAGGAATTGCTATCAACAAAACATTATGGAAAGTTTTAGTGAATATATAAAAGGATTTGCTTCAGGAGTAAAGAGCCTGCTGATCGGTATGCGCACGTCCATGAAAGTATTCTGGCAGCCCAAAGTAACCGAACAGTATCCGGAAAACCGTCATACTACGCTGCATATCCCCGAACGTCACCGCGCAAAGCTTGTTATGATACACGACAGTGAGAACCATCATCACTGCATAGCCTGCGGCTTGTGCCAGATGTCCTGCCCTAACGGCACCATCAAGGTTATTTCTGAAATGCGCGAAGATGAAGATGGTAAAAAGAAAAAGGTTTTAGTGAAATACCAATACAATCTGGGCTCATGCATGTTCTGTGAGTTATGCGTCAACGCATGCCCTCATGGAGCTATCAAGTTCACCAACGATTTTGAAAATGCAGTCTTCGAAAAAGATAAGCTCCTGCTGACACTAAACCACGAAGGTTCAACACTTGCTAAATAAAAAGGAGAGAATATGGAATTAACACTTCAAGAAATCGTATTCTATGTTGTTGCAGCAGCTATTGCAGTATTTTCCGTACTGGCAGTAACAACTGGAAAAATCTTACGTGCCGCCACTTATCTGCTTTTCGTGCTGTTCGGCACCGGAGCTATTTATGGCGTATTGGGATATACCTTCCTGGGTGCTGTACAGTTAATGGTATACGCTGGAGGTATCGTTGTATTATATGTATTCTCCATCCTGCTGACCCAGTCGGACAAAGACATGAAATACCGGATGAACCGTGCCAAACTCGTCAGTGTACTGCTTACGACAGTCATTGGAGCTACATTGGTATTGTTCCTGGTCTTCACCAACGGATTTGCGCTTAACATGATTCCGCAAGGAGTGGAATTACCGGCTCGCGAAATCGGTCTGGCACTGATCGGTACTGGAAAATACCAGTTTGTTCTGCCGTTCGAAGTAGTCAGCATCTTGTTGCTGGCATGTATGATCGGTGGTATTCTGATAGCAAGAAAGGAAAAATAAAAAATTACGATTATGGAAATAGAAATACACGTAATACATTATCTGGTCATCAGTACCATTATGATGTTCTGCGGAATTTATGGATTCTTTACCCGTAAAAACCTGCTTGCCCTGCTCATCTCGGTAGAGCTTATGCTGAACGCAACAAACATCAACTTTGCAGTATTCAATCGTTACCTTTTTCCGGATCATCTGGAAGGTCATTTCTTCAGTCTGTTTGGTATCGCTATCGCAGCCGCAGAAACCGCTGTTGCCATTGCCATTATTATTAATGTGTACCGCAATATCAAACAAATCTTGACCGATGATATTACCGATCTGAAAGGATAACTAAAACAGTATTTTGATTATGGAATATACAATTCTGATACTCGCACTGCCTGTGCTAAGCTTCCTGATCCTGGGACTGACAGGCATGTTCATGAAGCATCGTGTAGCGGGGCTGATCGGAACTCTCTCACTGGCCATAGTTACCGTATTGAGTTACCTCACCGCTATCAATTACTTTACAGCGCCACGTACTGCCGAAGGAGTATTCCCGACACTGACTCCATGGAACATCCAGTGGCTGCCTTTCACCGACTCCCTTCATATTGACATGGGAATCCTGCTCGATCCTATTTCGGTCATGATGCTGGTAGTCATCTCTACAGTCAGCCTGATGGTACACATCTACTCATTCGGTTATATGAAAGGAGAAAAAGGATTCCAGCGTTACTACGCATTCCTGTCGCTCTTTACATTCTCCATGCTGGGACTTGTCCTCGCTACGAATATTTTCCAGATGTATGTGTTCTGGGAGCTGGTAGGTGTTTCTTCTTACTTGCTCATCGGCTTCTACTATACGAAATCGGAAGCTATCGCAGCCAGCAAGAAAGCATTCATCGTTACCCGATTTGCCGACCTGGGATTCCTGATCGGTATTCTGATTTACGGCTACTACATGCACACCTTTACTTTCACTCCGGGTGAAGAGCAACTGATGAAAGCCGGAATGGTACTTCCTTGGGCCCTGGGACTGATGTTCGTAGGTGGTGCTGGAAAAAGTGCCATGTTCCCGCTGCACATCTGGTTGCCTGATGCCATGGAAGGTCCGACTCCGGTCAGCGCCCTGATTCATGCGGCAACAATGGTTGTTGCAGGTGTCTACCTGGTAGCCCGCATGTTCCCGTTATTTATCGGATTTGCTCCCCACACCCTGCACTGGGTTGCCTATGTAGGAGCATTCACCGCTTTCTATGCAGCATCTGTAGCTTGTGCACAAAGCGATATCAAACGTGTACTTGCCTTTTCAACAATCTCACAAATTGGTTTCATGATGGTTGCACTTGGTGTATGTACTTCCAACAGCCCGCACGAAGGCGGTTTAGGTTATATGGCAGGAATGTTCCACCTGTTCACTCATGCCATGTTCAAAGCCTTACTGTTCTTAGGAGCCGGATGTATTATCCACGCAGTACATAGCAACGAAATGTCTACCATGGGAGGACTTCGCAAATACATGCCTATCACTCACATCACATTCCTGATTGCCTGTCTGGCCATTGCCGGTATTCCTCCGTTCTCCGGTTTCTTCTCGAAGGATGAGATTCTGACTGCCTGCTTCCAGTTCAGCCCGGTAATGGGATGGATCATGACAATCATTGCTGGTATGACAGCTTTCTATATGTTCCGCTTATACTACGGAATCTTCTGGGGTACAGAGAACAAAGAACTTCATGCAGAGCACGTTCCTCACGAAAGTCCTCTGACTATGACCTTTCCGTTGATGTTCCTTGCTGCCGTAACCATCGTCTGCGGATGGATTCTTCCTTTCGGACACTTTGTTTCGGCTAACGGTGAAGCATACGATATTCACCTCAACGCACAAGTAGCTATAACCAGTGTCATCGTAGCTGTCATAGCTATTGTACTTGCTACATGGATGTACGCACGCGATAAACAGCCCGTTGCAGACATGCTGGCAAAACGTTTCAGTACCTTGCATCGTGCAGCATACAGACGTTTCTATATGGATGAAATCTGGATGTTCGTCACCAAGAAGATTATTTTCCGCTGTATCTCTACTCCACTTGCATGGTTCGACCGTCACGTTATCGACCAGTTCATGAACTTCATGGCATGGAGTACCAATGCTGCCGGCGAAAGCGTACAGCCTCTACAAAATGGTAAAGTTCAGAGCTACACCATGTGGTTCCTGGGCGGAGTTATAGTATTAACCGTCATGTTATTAGTATTATGAATATATTAAGTCTTTTTGTTTTAATTCCTCTGCTCATGTTGCTCGGACTATGGATCGCGCGCAACGTGAACCAGGTAAGAGGAGTAATGGTAGCCGGCTCAACACTTCTGTTGATTCTTGCTACCTACCTGACAGTTTCTTATATAGGACTACGAAACGGCGGAGCTACAGAAGAAATGTTATTCACAGACAGCATTACCTGGTATGCTCCATTACATATTGCTTATTCGGTTGGTGTAGATGGCATTTCGGTTGTCATGCTTTTACTGAGTTCCATCATCGTCTTTACTGGAACCTTTGCATCATGGAAGCTGAAACCGTTGACTAAAGAATATTTCCTCTGGTTTACCCTATTGAGTACTGGAGTATTCGGTTTCTTTATTTCTACCGACTTGTTCACCATGTTCATGTTCTACGAAGTTGCCTTGATTCCGATGTACTTGCTTATCGGTGTATGGGGTAGCGGCAGAAAAGAATATGCAGCAATGAAACTGACGCTGATGTTGATGGGAGGATCTGCCTTCCTGTTGATTGGTATTCTGGGTATCTTCTACGGTGCCGGAGGTGAAACCATGAACATCCTTGAGATTGTCAAATTACAGATACCAACCGAAATACAGCGCGTTTTCTTCCCGATGGTATTCCTCGGATTTGGTGTATTGGGCGCTTTATTCCCCTTCCATACATGGAGCCCCGACGGTCATGCTTCAGCGCCGACTGCCGTATCTATGTTGCATGCCGGCGTATTGATGAAACTGGGAGGCTACGGATGCTTCCGTATCGCCATGTTCCTGATGCCAACAGGTGCTGCTATTTGGGGAGATTTCTTCCTGGTACTGACAACCATTTCAGTAGTATACGGTGCTTTCAGTGCCGTAGTACAGACCGACTTGAAATACATCAACGCCTATTCTTCAGTAAGCCACTGCGGACTGGTGTTGTTTGCTTTGCTGATGATGACAAAGGTAAGTGCGATAGGTGCTATCCTTCAGATGTTGAGCCACGGATTGATGACCGCCTTGTTCTTCGCGTTGATCGGTATGATTTACGGTCGTACTCACACACGTGATATCCGTCAGTTAAGAGGTCTGATGAAAATCATGCCTTTCCTTGCAGTCGGATACGTTATCGCCGGTCTTGCTAACCTCGGTCTTCCAGGCTTAAGCGGTTTCGTTGCAGAAATGACTGTATTCGTTGGATCTTTCCAGCATGCAGATGTTTTCCACCGTGTATGCACCATCATTGCTACAATGAGTATCGTCATTACCGCAGTCTACATCTTGCGTGTAGTTGGTAAGATACTATATGGTACCTGCACCAACCCGGAACATCTGAAACTGACCGATGCAACTTGGGATGAACGCTTCGCCGTCATCTGCCTTATCGTGGCTGTAGCTGGATTAGGTCTGGCTCCTTACTGGGTAAGTCATGTAATCAGCGGCAGTGTAGAACCTATTATTTCACAACTTTGTCAATTATAACGCATTATGGATATAATAACAACTTTACACACCATGCAGGCAGAAATCGGTTTGGCAATCGTTCTGATCATCGTGCTACTTGCCGATTTATTTCAGAAGACGCCGTCTCCGAAGAACATGCAAAGACTTTCCTGCGCATTGCTTGTGATCCTGCTACTTAACAATATATTCGGTTCTACCACCAGTGGAGAAGCATTTGGAGGTATGTTTCAAAATACTCCGATGACCTCTGTTGTAAAGATTATCCTTACACTGGGTACCTTGCTGGTATTTATGCAAGCAGATACCTGGCTGAACCGTGAAGACACTCGCCATAAGGCAGGTGAATTTTATCTGTTGACACTCTCTACCTTATTGGGTATGTACTACATGGTCAGTGCAGGCAGCTTCCTGCTGTTCTATGTTGGACTCGAACTGGCCAGCATCCCGATGGCTTGTCTTATCGCATTCGACAAATATCGTCACCACAGCGCTGAAGCCGGAGCTAAATTCATTTTGAATGCCATGTTCTCATCAGCATTGATGCTTTACGGTTTGTCATTAGTATATGGTACGTGCGGAACGATGTATTTCAATGACCTGAGTACACAACTGGTAGGTAGTCCGCTTCAGATACTGGCAATGGTCTTGTTCTTCGCCGGATTAGGATTCAAGCTGAGCCTTGTTCCCTTCCACATGTGGACACCTGATACTTACCAGGGAGCTCCGACAACTGTCAGTGCTTACCTTTCTGTCATTTCGAAAGGAGCTGCTGCCTTTGCGTTGATGAGCATCCTGCTGAAAGTATTTACCCCGATGATTGACAACTGGAGCTTGCTGCTTTCTGTAATCATCGTATTGACCATCACTATAGCCAACATATTTGCTATCCTGCAAAAGGACTTGAAGCGCTTTATGGCATACAGTAGTATTTCACAAGCCGGTTACATCATGCTGGCCGTACTGGGTGCCTCGGCTCAGGGAATGGCTTCATTGGTATATTATGTAGTAGTTTACATCGTTGCCAACTTGGCTGTATTCGGTGTTATCAATACCGTAGAACAACATAATGGAGGTGTAGTAGACCGTGACGCATATAACGGCTTCTACAAGACGAATCCGAAACTGAGTTTCGTCATGACTATCGCCTTGTTCTCACTGGCAGGTATTCCTCCCTTTGCGGGCTTCTTCTCTAAGTTCTTTGTATTTGCTTCGGCATTTCATGCAGGCCACTGGCTGGTAGTATTCCTGGCATTGGTCAATACAATTATCTCATTGTATTACTACCTGCTGATTGTCAAAGCCATGTACATTACTCCAAACGATACGCCACTGGCTACATTCAAGAGCAGTACGATGACCCGTGCCTGTCTCTTTATCTGCCTGATGGGAGTTATCCTGCTGGGAGTATGCAGCTCGGTATATCAGGTACTTACAGAAGTAGCACCGTTATAAGCAAAAACAAAGAACAGATACTTAAAACATAAGTTTCTGTTTATATTACTGTCCGATAAAACTTTCCCAATAGGGGAAGAACAACGCTTTTATCGTCTCGAAAGTTTATCGGACAGCAATATTTTATTGGTAATATATTGGGGATTGATAAAATTACCTATAGCTACATACAATATTTATTCTAAATCAGAAGTGAACAATTATAAACATTTTTACGTTTTTATTGTTAAAATTAATAAAGTGAAGGATTTATTCCTCTTCACATAAGCATCATCAGTAATTATCTGCACAGATACATTATTTGAACTTTTTATCAGAAAGACGATTATTTGTTACTTATTAATTATAATTATTTCATGAAAAAACGACTGACAAACAAAACATTTTCTTGTGCATTTGTACTACTATCCAGTTGTATGCTATCATGCGTAGATAGTGAGTATGATTTAAGTAAGGATCTCGACATGACAGTGACGGTAGGGGGCGAGAATCTAACCATTCCAGCAAGCACACCAAAAACATCACACTAGAGAAAATTTTCGACTTAAACGAAGAGAGTACAGTTAAAGCTGACGCTAACGGCAATTATACTCTTTCTCAAACAGGCAAAGGTTCCGACACTCGTGTTTCTATTGAAGAAATCACCATCAAATCGAGTGAGATCGCACTCCAGTCTGCAAGAACAGAATTAAACTATATGATGTTGCCGAGTGGTACACTGGAAGCAACAGTAAACGATAAGACCTCCTTCAGCATTGATAAAAGAAACATAACGACTGACGTAACCAAATTATATAGTTCAGACGTTATTATGCCTGCATCGTTACTTATGAACGTGGAAGGGAGTAATTCACTGACACTCAAAAAAGGATTCCAAATTGAGTTTCCTGACTACATGACTATCACCACAACAGACCAGCGAGTTAAGATAGTAGGAAGTGTCTTGACATTCATACAGGATATCAATGTTTCCCAAACTTCACCACTAAAAATTTTCCTAAATATTACACACATTGATTTTGAATCGATGGGAGAAGGAAAAGGACTGGTTGCTCCAGGACACTTAGTCATTGCAGACGATATAAAAATAAGCGGAACTAGTACAACTACTGGAGGAAGTGCTATTCAGATGATCATGAATACAGCATTTAAGATTGACGAAATCCAACTGACTCAAGTTACAGCACAAGTCGATCCGGAAATTAATGTATCAATCGATCCTATCACAATAAACAATTTGCCCGATTTCTTGAAAGACGAGAAAGTCAAAATAGATATGACTGATCCTAAAATATACCTGACGGTCAGCAACACTTCTCCTGTCGAAATAAACTTTAATGGTGTATTAAAATCATATAAGGGCGGTAAACTGCTTGCATCTGTTCCTGTTGGACAGTCTCCAAATTTGATAACCATACCTGGTAATCATAACGATTACATTATCTGCCTGCACAGACTGAACGAGAATGTAGAAGGCGCTAATGCCAGCGTAACAGTTGAAAACCTGAATGATTTAATAGAAACAATTCCTGATGAAATTCGTATGGACAACATCGAGACAAAAGCTACCGACAAGAAATGTACCATCGACTTAGGAAGCACATACAATGTTAAGACAGATTATGAAATAAATGCTCCTTTGGAATTCAATGAAGGAACAAACATTGTTTACAGTGACATTATTAATGATTGGAATAAAGATATTAAAGACCTTTCTGTAAAGGAACTAGTTGTTTCGATGGAAGCAACCAATACCATTCCTCTGACAATGGATATGACTGTAAACGCAATAGATAAGGACGGAAAGACATTGAATGAAATCTCTACAACAGTTTCAAGTAAAATAGCAGCAGGTATTTCAGACAAGGGAGTAGCAACCCCACTTGAAATTACATTGAAAGCAACAGATGCCAATGTATTCAAGCAACTAGACGGACTTAGCTATGAAGTTGCAGCAACTTCATCTGCTGAAACAAGTGGAAAAATCCTGAACAAGAATCAATACCTCCGCTTGGACAAAATGGTTATAAAAGTAAAAGGCGGCGTTACCGTTGATCTGAATTAATTAAACCTATAAAATAACAATCATTGAATTATATGAAAAAGAATAGCATATTTCACCTTTTTACAGCTACAATTTTTATATGCTTGGGTACATCCGCTTCTGCACAATCCTTACATTCCGGCTATTTTCTCGAAGGATATACATATCGTCATTTGATGAACCCGGCCTTTGCTCCTGAACGCAATTATGTAGCCATTCCGGTCATCGGTAATATCAATGTGGGAGCTCAATCGAATGTTGGCTTAAATACTTTTATCTATCCGTATGGAAATAATAAGCTGACAACTTTCATGAACGGCAACATCAGCAGCAGTGAATTCCTCGGCAAATTGAAAGACAATAACCGTATCAATACAGACCTGAATATGACATTGCTTTCTGCTGGATTCCGTGCATGGGGAGGCTTTAACACGATTGATATCAACATGCGTTCTACAACCAGCCTGAATTTACCTCGTGGACTCTTCGAATTCATGAAACTAGGAATGAATAGCAGCAACTCTGTACAAGAGATGGATGATTTAGGTATTTCATCGAACAACTATGCAGAAATAGCACTGGGACATTCTCGTCAGATCAATGATAAATTAAATGTCGGCGGTAAATTAAAATTTCTGTTAGGTATGGGTAACGTCAATCTCAAAATGACAGATATGAAAGTCCAGATGGCGGAAGATAAGTGGATGGTTCAGGCTAACGGAGAGATGAATGCCTCTGTAAAAGGGTTAACCATGCCCACCAAAGAAGAAAGTAAAAAAGAAATCAACAATCCATCAGAAAAAGACTTGATAGACTGGGGCAATATCGATTTAGACAGTCCCGGCCTTACAGGTTTCGGTATGGCTGTCGACTTGGGAGCGACTTACAAGCTTCGTGAAGATTTAACGCTGTCAGCAGCCGTTCTCGATTTAGGATTTATCTCTTGGAGTAATACGATTAAAGCTAAAACGAGCAATACTCCGTGGGAGTTCAAGGGTTTCCAGAATATAGCAATGGGATCAGATGATGCTGCTGGCGACAAACCATTGGAAGATCAGTTGGAAGATTTAGGAAAAGACGTTGAAAATTATGCAAGTTTCCACCGTTCAGAAACAGGAAGCAGTTCAACAAAAGCATTAGGAGCTACATTGAATATAGGAGCAGATTATACATTCCCCTTGTACGATAAATTACATTTCGGGTTCTTGTCTTCAACACGTATTAATGGTAAATATAGCTGGAGCGAAGGACGTATTTCGGCCAATGTAACTCCCGTCAAATGGTTTGATGCAGGTGTTAATTACGGTATATCATCATTTGGTTCATCCTTTGGATGGATATTGAACTTCCATCCATGTGGTTTCAACTTCTTCATTGGCATGGATCACCTGATGACAAAAGTAACCCCACAATATGTTCCAGTAGGAAAACTGAATACCAATGTCAGTTTAGGATTCAATATTACTTTTGGCAACAAAATTTAATTTTCTGTCCAACATATAGTAATAACTATTCAACAAAAGGCTGTTCCGATTGGAACAGCCTTTTATATTACAATGACCAATAAGGTTCCTGAGACTTCGGATGAAACAGATATAACAGAAAAATACGGAAGCTCTCTCAAGATAGTTTATCTTTACAGAACTAATCAGCTGCAAAATCACTACGAGAAAAAGATAAAACGCCAAGGAACCCATAAGAGCATCTCCAGAATAAACAAAATATTCATTGAACTATCACGAGTTTTTGTTACATTTGCCTACAATTGTAAACCTAATTATAACACTTATGTACCCTTTAAAATTTAAACCGATCTTAAAATCCACTATCTGGGGAGGAGAAAAAATCATTCCGTTCAAGCACTTAGACTGCCAGCAGGCACAAGTAGGTGAGAGCTGGGAAATATCAGACGTTCCAGGTGATGAGTCAATCGTTGCCGATGGAGCCGATGCAGGCAAAAACCTTACACAAATGGTAAGCGAATACAAAGGTGCACTGGTAGGCGAAAGCAACTACAAGCGCTTCAATGGTAAATTCCCTTTGTTGATAAAATTCATCGATGCACAGCAAGACTTGTCTATTCAGGTTCACCCCAATGATGAACTGGCCATGAAACGCCATAACTCTATGGGAAAAACTGAAATGTGGTATGTGATAGGTAACGATGGAGGAAAAGCACACCTGCGTTCAGGCCTGAGCAAACAGATTACTCCCGACCAGTATGCTGCTATGATTGCCGACAATACAATCTGCGATGCACTTTCCGACTATGCTGTACAGCCGGGTGATGTATTCTTCTTGCCGGCAGGACGTATCCACAGCATTGGAGCCGGCTGTTTCATTGCTGAAATCCAGCAGACCTCTAACATTACTTACCGTATCTACGACTTCAACCGTAAAGACAAAAACGGCAATACCCGCGAATTGCATACTGAATTGTCTAAAGACGCAATCGATTATACCGTATCAGAAGATTACCGCACTCATTATACTCCAAAACAGAATGAACCGGTAGAGCTGGTGACTTGTCCTTACTTCACCACTTCTGTTTATGATCTGACCGAACAGATGAGCATGGATTATACTGAATTGGATTCGTTTGTCATTTATATCTGCATGGAAGGTGCTTGTACAGTAACCGACAACGAAGGACATACACTTCAGATGCAGGCTGGAGAATCTGTTCTGTTCCCTGCTACAACCAAAACTCTGGAAGTAGTTCCAGAAGGTCATGTGAAGTTCCTCGAGACTTATGTATAAATAACACATCGTTTATAAAAAAATGATTATCTATTAATCAATCAGTATATTACCATAGAGGTTGCAAGAAAATTCCAATTGCAGAAAATCCTATCAACGACAAAGGTTGCTGGATACTCTATGGTAATAGATTTGGTTTCCATACTTATTAACCCTAATTCATGAAAAAACTTTCTGTATTCTTATACACTCTTGCACTGGGAAGCGCATTCTATAGTTGCAATACAGCCAAGCAAGAAACATCACAGACAATAGATTATACGCAATATGTCGATCCTTTCATTGGAGCAGCCGACAACGGACATACTTTTCCGGGAGCTTGTCGTCCTTTTGGAATGATACAAACCAGTCCTGTAACCGGAGCTGTAGGATGGAGATACTGCTCCGAATACATGTATGCCGATTCTATTATCTGGGGATTTACTCAGACTCACCTCAATGGAACCGGATGCATGGATCTGGGTGATATTCTGGTAATGCCTTTTACCGGACAACGTCACCGTGCATGGGATGCCTACCGGAGTCGCTTCCAGAAACAAAGCGAAAGTGCTACTCCCGGCTATTATACCGTTACCCTCGACCAATCGAATGTAAAAGCAGAACTGACTGCTACAACCCATACGGCCCTACACCGATATACGTACGAAAAAGCAGACTCTGCTTCCATTCTGATAGATTTGCAGCACGGACCGGTATGGAACGAGAAACAATACCATACTCAAGTAAAAAGCTGTGAAGTCAACTGGGAGAACGATAGTACGCTTACCGGTCATGTAAACAATGAAGTCTGGGTGAATCAGGACTATTATTTCGTCATGCAATTCAGCCGCCCGGTCGTTGATCACTTCGAACTTCCTATGGCAGCAGTCGAAAAAGGCAAACGAATCGTTGCAAGCTTCAATCTCCAGCCGGGAGAAGAAGTGCTGATGAAAGTAGCGCTCTCCACTACCGGAGTAGAAGGTGCCAAGGCCAATATGGCTGCTGAAGTTCCCGGATGGGATTTCGAAGGGGTACGAACAGCGGCTAAAGCCGACTGGAACAGTTACCTGAGCCGTATAGAGGTAACAGGCACTGACGAAGAAAAGACAAACTTCTACACCAGCTTTTATCATGCGCTGATTCAGCCGAACGAAATATCAGACGTTGACGGACGTTATCGCAATGCAGCCGACTCTGTAGTAAACGCAACAGGAGGTAAATTCTATTCTACTTTCTCTCTGTGGGATACCTACCGCGCCGCTCATCCGTTCTATACACTGATGATTCCTGAACGGGTAGACGGTTTCATCAACTCGCTGGTAGATCAGGCCGATGTACAAGGATACCTCCCGATTTGGGGATTGTGGGGCAAGGAAAACTTCTGTATGGTAGCCAACCATGGAGTTTCTGTCGTAGCAGAAGCCTATGCCAAAGGATTCCGCGGCTTTGATGCAGAACGCGCATTCAACGCCATCAAGCGTACTCAGACCATATCACATCCGTTAAAGTCGAACTGGGAAAACTATATGAAATACGGTTATTTCCCGACTGACCTGACCGAGGCTGAATCTGTTTCATCTACACTGGAAAGCGTATACGATGACTATGCAGCAGCCGACATGGCCAAACGTATGGGAAAAACAGAAGATGCCGAATACTTCTCACGCCGTGCAGATTTCTACAAAAACCTGTTCGACCCAAGTACGAAGTTCATGCGCCCCAGAAAATCGGACGGCACCTGGCAAACTCCATTTAACCCTAGCCAGATAGGGCACTCTGAAAGTGTAGGCGGCGACTATACCGAAGGAAACGCATGGCAATATACCTGGCATGTACAGCACGACGTACCGGGATTGATAGCCTTGTTCGGTGGAGAAGAAGCCTTCCTCAACAAGCTGGACTCTGTATTTACATTGAAACTGGAAACAACTCAGGCCGATGTAACCGGATTGATCGGACAATATGCGCACGGTAATGAACCTAGCCATCATGTAACCTATCTGTATGCCCTTGCCGGACGTCCTGAACGTACTCAGGAACTGATTCGCCAAATCTTTGACACACAGTATGCACCTCAGCCTCACGGCCTGTGCGGCAACGATGACTGCGGACAAATGTCGGCATGGTACATGTTCTCTGCCATGGGATTCTACCCCGTCAACCCGGTAAGCGGCGAATACGTATTCGGAGCTCCTCAGATGCCGGAATTTGTACTTCATCTGGCAGACGGAAAGACCTTCACTATCAAGGCAGAAGGACTTTCAGAAGCCAACAAGTATGTAAAGAGTATTACACTGAACGGTGAACCGTATACCAAGAACTTCATTTCACATGCCGACATTGTGAAAGGTGGTACACTGGTTTATCAGATGACGGACAAGAAATAATAAATATGAAAACTCCCCGAACACTCAAGTGACGGGAGAACAAGATGTAATTGACTAGTTGACTAGTCCTAAATAACCGTTACAGTTATTGGACAAAAAT
>ULRA01001693.1_pt1 | contig 73066 bp, 53 predicted proteins | sample 1954981 | NCBI WGS metagenome assembly ULRA01 (sample SAMEA4835669, study PRJEB28245) | human gut metagenome | biome: gut microbiome; material: fecal sample | place: Denmark | collected 2008
GAAAAAAGACAGACTGATGGAAAAGAAACAAGAGAATCATAACTGACAAAGTAGAAAAACACTCTTAAAAAACGGAAAGGTAAATGAGAGAAACGGACTCTTCCACCGGAAAAGTCAAGAGAAAAAAGCAAAAAAATCCGCAGTCTAAATAAAAAATACGGGAGATTCTGAAAAAACATGCCGGAATTTTCTCCGGTTTTTGTACAAAAAATATTTTGTTTTGTACAAATTCCGAAAAGTTTTGTACAAAAACATGAGACAGTAGCGGGAAAAGCCGAAGGAAATATAGAAGATTTTTTCTCAAAGCAAACTCAAATAATAAAACCTAAACAAGAAATAAAGGAACCGTTCCACCAAAAGAATAAAACTTTTAGTTCTACAACAGTCATTACCCTTATATAAAGATAGGTATTTAGTCCAAACAAGCTGCATATAGTAAGAATTGGAAATAAGGTATTCCAGCACTGAACCAATCGTTATCTTCATGGAATACGAAACCGTAATGCAAACCGCATCCGTTCTTAATAAGTCAGATTTCTACAATTTCATCTTCAGACAGACACTTGATAATCAGATACATTTAAAATATCAAAGCAACAAAAAAAACAATTTAAAGGTTTGACGCAGTTCAATTTACGTTATATAGAATATAAAAGCATCACCTCCTCCCCCACACTATTAATAAGACTACCCTTTTGCCACTTATGTATTCTAAAATAATCGCTAATATTAAAGACTATTTCTTTCTACAACATTCTATCATCTTTTAAAGTCTCAGTTTCACAAATAGATATTAAGTAAAAGTTGAAAGACATAAATATCCAACAAATACACAAAAACATTTTATATCAACATACAAAATAATTTATTTTATTAAATCATAGCAAAAAGAGATAGAATAAAACAGACTCAAATCCCTATAAAACAAGATATTAATATTAATTTAGATTTATTTAGCCTTAAAAAAAACATTATTACAAATAGAAACTAAAGAATCAACGCAATGCATCTATTTTTAAAAATTTTCAAATAAAATTATACAAAATATTGCTTTATTAATATATTTTCTATACGTTTGCGTTTAAAATTCTACAATAACTATAAGCTATGAAGTTAAAGAAATCCTCTTATTATTGCTTATCGCAAGCAACCCCTCCTCTCAAAAACTGGTTGCACAGAAAAACTGGTTGCACAGCAACAAGCTTCGTTATCTGGTTTTAGCCGCAAGTGTATTTCCAATGCTAGGTACACAGCTATATGCAACCACAGATAATAGTCTGAACCAAACGACTCAATCAGCTCAGACGAATAAAGTAACTTACCACGGTACTGTTATAGACGAAAATGGCGATCCATTGCCAGGAGTAAACATCACCTATAAAAATGCAAAAGGTGTGGGCGTCATTACAGATGTTGACGGTAATTTCACCCTTGCAGTTCCTACAAATGTACACTCTCTTATTTTTTCCTATGTAGGAATGAAAACACAGACTGTACGTATATCCAGCCCCTCAGAAAAAGTGAAAGTGCGTATGGAACCCGATGCCTTAGCTATTCAGGAAACCGTCATCACCGGTATCTATACCCGAAAAGCTGAGAGCTTCACCGGATCTATGGCTACTTATTCGGAAAAGGAACTGAAAACGGTCGGCAACCAGAACGTGCTGCAAAGCTTGAAAGTTCTTGATCCGTCGTTCATCGTGCTGGAAAACAACCTGTCCGGATCTGACCCGAACGCCACCATGAACCTGAACATTGGAGGTAATACCAATATCGTGGGACTGGAAACGGAATATACCACCAACCCGAACCAACCGCTTTTCATTCTGGATGGATTTGAAACAACTCTGTCTACCATTACCGACTTGAGTATGGACCGAGTAGCAAGTATCACCATCTTGAAGGATGCCGCGTCTACCGCCATCTACGGTGCGAAGGCTGCCAATGGCGTAGTAGTAGTAGAAACCAAAAAACCGGAAGCCGGAAGATTACAATTCAACTACAACGGTAACTTTGGTCTGGAATGGGCCGACCTGACCGACTATAACCTGATGAACTCTTCCGAAAAACTTCAATATGAAAAGCTTGCCGGATATTACGGATCACTGGACGCCAACGGAAACATTATCGATGAATATTACCAGAACCTGTACAACCAGCGTATGCTGAGAACCAAACAGGGTATTGACTCATACTGGATGAACGAACCGTTGCAAACCGGCTTCACCCAAAGCCACAACATCTTTGCCGAAGGTGGTGATGCTGCATTCCGCTATGGTATTGGTATGACCTACACACAAACTCAAGGTGTCATGAAAAATTCTAACCGTGACGTCTTGAATGGAAACGTACAGTTGACATACCGTATCGATAAATTCGCGTTTACAAACCAGACCAATATCACAAATACCGATGTAGAAAATCCGACGGTTTCGTTCAGTGATTTCGCCCGCACCAACCCGTTCTATGATAAATACAATGAATACGGAGAAATAGACCAGGTTATTGAAGAAATCCAAACAATCAGCGGCGGTACACAATATATTACTAACCCGCTATGGGACTTGAACCAGAAGAGTTACGACAGAAACAACCAGTTGTCGTTTACCAATAACTTCCAGATAGAATACCGTCCGCTTCCGGAATTACGTATCCGAGGCAAGCTGGGTATCATCGTAGGACGAAGCAATTCCAAGCAGTTCGATTCTCCGGAAATGAGTAAGTATCTGAATACCGACCAACTGAAACGAGGAAGTTACTCAGAATCGAACACCAAATCGTCTTCATACGATGGAAGCCTTGACATATCATACGGAAAGACATTCGGCAAACATACCATAAATGCCATTGGTGGTATGCAGATTAGTGAAAACAACTCCAATCTGTCTATGTTCCAAGCTATCGGATATTCCAGCGACTTGTTCTCAAATCCGAACTTTGCCAATGGTTATCCAGAAGGTGGAAGACCAAGCTCTTCGATTTCCAAATCGAGAACAGCCAGCTACTATGCTAACTTCAACTACGGTTATCAGTTGAGATACTTGTTGGACTTCAACTTACGTACCGATGGTTCTTCTGTATATGGAGTAAACAATCCGTTCTCTACTACCTGGTCATTAGGTTTAGGATGGAACATCCACAACGAAGAATTCTTCAATAAGAATGGCGTTCTCAATTACTTGAAACTGAGATACTCAGTCGGTAACCCGGGAAATGCCAACCTGAGCGCCAAGATGGCCAACAGTATTTATACATACTACACACAGTATCCAAACATGTTCGGTCTGGCAGCCCTGATCAGTTCATGGGGTAACAGCGGATTGAAATGGCAGCGTACCAACGAACACAACGTGGGTGTTGATATCGAAATGTTCCACAACCGTCTGCGTTTGAGTACCGATTTCTTTATCAAGAAAACCGACCCGTTGTTGCTGAGCATCGACTTCCCGCCTTCTACAGGTATCTCACAAGTACCGATGAACATCGGAGCCATGAAAAATATTGGTACTACTTTCACGGGTAGTTATATCATCATCCGGAAACCGGATATGAACTGGACAGTGAATGCCAACTTGCGCCACATCCGTACAACTTATTACAACATCGGCGACTTGCTGGAAAAATACAATGAAAAAGGACGTACCAACCAGACCCTGACACGATACTATGACGGAGCCAGCAACACAGCCCTTTACGCTGTCCGCTCAGCAGGTATCGACCCGATGACCGGTAATGAAATCTTTATCCGCAAAGACGGTTCGTATACCTTCAAATGGGATTCGGCCGATGAAGTAATCTGCGGAGATTCTACTCCAGACGTTGAAGGTGCATTCGGTACAAGCTTCTACTGGAAAGGCTTCTCTGTCAATGCCATTTTCAGCTACCGTTACGGAGGTCAGGCTTTCCTTTCTACCCTCTTCAACAAAGTAGAAAACATCAGCGACGTACAGGTAAAGTACAATCAGGACAAACGTGCACTTTACGACAGATGGCAAAAGCCGGGAGATATTGCTAAGTTTAAACGTATCGACGATACAAGTACTACGAACATGTCATCACGCTTCATTGCCGATGACAATACACTGGAACTCTCTACCGTTTCTGTTGGTTACGAAACCACAGCCGGAAAATGGTTGCAGTCTATCGGTGCTTCATCATTCAACGTACGTATATACGGCAATAACCTGTTCCGCTTGTCAACAATCAAGGAAGAACGAGGTATCGACTATCCGTTCTCCAGAAGAATTTCAGCCTCTGTCGGCATCCGTTTCTAATTATAAAAATTACCATTATGAAAATAAAGAACTTACTGAAAAATCTACTATTAATAACAGCTATCAGCTTCACCACTTCTTCTTGTGCCGACTGGTTGAAAGTGGATATGGAAGATGGTATCATGGAAGACAAGCTGTATAGCGAAAATGAGGGATTCTTTACCGTACTGAACGGTATATACAGCAGTATGAACCAGACTTACGGCTCTACGCTATCGATGGGAGTGATTGATGTGATGGCACAATATTACAATGTACCTGCCAACGGTACACATCCCTATAAAGTATATGCCAACTACGACTATCAGGATAAATCATTCGAAAGTACTTCCAGCTCGCTCTGGCAGAGCACATACCAAATGATAGCCAACATTAACGTACTGATAGATCATTGTGATGCTCCGCAGAGTGCACTTTCTTCACGTTACTACCCGATTGTAAAAGGAGAAGCACTTGCCCTGCGTGCCATGTTACACTTCGATTTACTCAGACTGTATGGTCCTATTTACTCTGCCGAAACTGAATCGAGCCAGGCTATCCCCTATCTGGATATCCCCAACAACAAAGACATCATGCCTATTCTTTCTGCCAAGGAAGTATGTGACAAGATTCTGCAGGACTTGAAAGACGCATCCGATTTGCTGAAGGATGATCCGATTCGTACAGCAGGCGTACAGGCTGACGACACAGGCGAACAGCCTCTCAACAATCAAGATAATCCTACCTTCCTTCGCAACCGCCAGTACCGACTGAATTACTACGCTGTGCAAGGATTGCTGGCACGTCTTTACATGTGGATGGGAAACAAGACCGAAGCCTATAACTGCGTAAGCCAACTGCTGAATGAGATTACGCTTAATCAAACATTCCCATGGGTAACCAGAGCTGCAGCTACCTCTACTTCCGCCCCCGACAGAGTATTCTCTACCGAGGTTATGTTTGGTCTCTACAACACCAGCCGCGGCAACTTGTTCGACGCACTGTTCTCACAGAGTCTGGAAGGTAATGCGCTTACTTTCGTAGGAGGCTTGTCGGGCGACGACTCCAAACTGACTCAGTTCTACGGTACAAACAGCAGCAGTGACTACCGCCGCAGAATGTGGGAAGAAGTAGTAACCAGCACCGATAGCGAAGGAACAGAAGGAGGAGGAGTAAGTACCAGCATCACTTATTCATTGAAATACGAACAGGTTAGCACAGATTCCTATTTCAAGTCAATGATTCCACTTATGCGTATCAGTGAAATGTACCTGATCTTAGCTGAATGTACCAACGACTTGCAAGAAGCTCAGGATGCCCTGCACCAGATTCGCTGGAACCGTAACCTGACTGCGGACGAAGAAGTAACAGCCGACAATAAAGACCAGCTCATTACAGATGAGTTTGCACGCGAAGTCATCGGCGAAGGACAGTTATTCTTCTACTACAAGCGTCATGCCATGGAAGAATTCGCATCCGGAACTGATGCAACCAGCACTTACAAGATGTTACTCTCTAATTATGTAGTACCTCTGCCAAAGAGTGAAACAGACAACAGACAATAAAATTTTATCGTATGAAAAAACTATTGACTTATATATGTATGCTGGCGTTTGCCGCATCTTTCACTTCCTGTGAAAAAGAAATCATGGACTACGAAGGCGTAGACGGACTGTATTTCGATGTCCGCTGGGGTAAAGATTTCCGATCTCCCGACCAATGGGCACACCAGTACTATACGCCGGTAGAATTCGGTGCGATGACTGCCAACACCTATACCGCACAAGTGCGTGTAACTACCAGTGGTACCATCAAGGATTACGATCGCCCGTTCAGCATTACCATCGGCAAAGATAGTACCGACGCTGTTGCTGGAAGAGATTATGTAGATTTTTCCAAAGACTATGTTATCAAGGCGGGAGAACGTTATGCTTATATCGATATTACTTTCAATCGTACGCCGGAAATGGTAGACGATACCCTGACACTGCAACTGAAGCTGGAACCCAACGAATACTTCTCCTGCCCTTTTACCAACTACGAGGACAATCCGAAGTATGACCTTCCGGAAACATTCTATGGTTACAACCACGATGCAACTTACCACAAGATCGTTGTCAACGACGTAATGGTACGTCCTGACGGATGGTGGGGACAGAACGGTTTAGGAAGTTTCGGAAGCTTCTCACATAAGAAATGGCTGCTGATGATGGAGATTTCAAATACCACCGTAGAAGATTATGCAGATATGACCATCATGCCGATGGGACGTGCAGGAGCCATTGCAGAAGCACTTGCCCGGTACTTGCTGGAACAAGCTAAGAAAGGAAGAGAATATGCAGTTCTGGAAGACGACGGTACCATGATGCACTGTCCTACCGTCAACACCATCGACCCGAATGCATGGAAATACGGAGATACTCCCGACGATTACTATAACAAATAATAATTTTAAAAACAGGATTTTACTATGAAGCTAACTCATATATTATATCCAGCCATGTTCGGCTGCCTTTTAAGCCTCTACTCGTGTGTGGAAGACAAAGGCTCGTACGATCATCTTCCGGTAAACGAAATTACCGTTACGGGTACAGAAAAAACATATTCTGTGCTGGCTGGTATCACAGAACTGACAATCGAACCGACGATAACCGGAACTATATTGGGAGATGATGACAGCCAGTACGAATATACCTGGTATGCCTGTCAAACAGATTTGGGAAGTGACCAGCATACCCATACCGTACTCGGGCATGAGAAAAACCTGAAAACAACCGTAGTCATGAATCCGGGAAGCTACAGCCTGTACCTGATTATCAAAGACAATTCCACCGGAATGGAATGGATTATATCAGATATGACACTGCAAGTCAGCACTTCACTGACTACCGGTTTCTACGTAATGGGTGAAAAAGAAGACGGAGTAATTGGTATAGACTTCCTGAGCATGCCGAACAGCGTAGGCGATACGACCATGATACACGATATCTTTACTAACTCAGAAAAACTTACAGGGCCGAAAGATCTGTTGTATACAGGCGATATCAGCCTCGCGTCAAGACCTGTAAACTTGTGGCTGATTACCGAAACCGGTTCTTACAAACTGGAAAACTCCATTCAGGAAAAGACCATCTTCGATATTGATAAGACTTATAACGAAGCCTTCACTTTCCCATCTCAGCTCATCAAGCACCCGGCGAAAGTACTCGATCAGTTCCCGCACCAGGGAATATACGGAAGAGCATACGATATAAGCAACCGTGGTTTCATTACGGAAGATGGAGTTTTTGCAAGCAGTATCATTTCCGGAGAAATCTTTGCAAGTCCGATCAACCGTTACGATGCAGCTACTACCAACCTCTTCAAGCCTTACCCTCTGGGATTCTGTAATCCTTACGGAAGAATGAGTGCCGTAGTATTCTATGATATGGATTCAGAATGCTTTGTATACCTGAAAAACATGTATACTAAATACTGTAGCAAACTGACTGAAACGGCAGGAGCCTTCTCCTGGCAACAGACCAACCGTACCATCGTATATGGAGAAAATAATCCGATATACAGCTTTGCGCTGATGAAGAGTACGGAAAACAATACGGATTACTATATCTATCAGATGACCATTAACTATTCAACTGTAACCAAGAACAATGCCTATAGCTTCACTACTGCCGACGCTCCAGACATCGACAAGGCTACATTCTATAGTTTCCCTTACGAATATCCTGTCATGATTTATACAGTAGGCAACAAACTGTATCAGTTCAACTACGAAACGAAAGTATGCAAGGTAGTGAAGACTTATTCAGGAGAAATCACTTATGCAAGTTTCGAATGGCAATCACGTGGTGACTTGGACATTGTAGTCTGCACCTACGATCCAGCTGCAGAAGCTGATAAGAGAGGAACTATCTACAAATACACCATGGGACAGGATCTGAATATCGAACCTATCATGACAGGTGTAGCTCTGGATAAAGAGTTTGTATATTATACTCCGCTCAAGATAAAGAAGATAGAATATCGAAACAGCTCAAGATAACTTAACTCATTTTGAGAGATTGCCGGAAGCCAATTTACATTCTAGCGAAAGAGAAATAAGTACTCCGGCAATCTCTTTTCGTACAATCAAACTATTATTCAATTCATCTATTTATTCTTATGAAAAAAACACTTTCATCAATTCTGTTGGGTCTGACACTGGCAACCGGTGCTGTTACAGCTCAGACTAATTTCCGCAGCATTGATTTCAACGAAGCTCTCAAACAGTCGCAAGCCGAAAACAAGCTTGTATTCATCGATTTCTATACTGACTGGTGCGGTCCTTGCCGTAAAATGTCGAAAGAAGTATTTCCCCAGAAACAAGTGGGCGATTACTTCAACGCTCAATTTGTCTGCATCAAGCTGAATGCCGAAAAAGAAGGAAAAGAACTGGCTCAGAAGTTCGAGGTAAAGGCCTATCCTACCTTCATCATTGCCGACCAGCAAGGGAATACAAAAGCAACTATCACCGGAGCTTTTCCTGCCGACGCATTTGTAGCTAAAGTAAAAAACGAACTGAATCCGGAAATGGCTCCCGAACGCATGAAGCAACGCTATGAAAGTGGTGAAAGAACCCCAGAACTGGTAGATGCCTATGCCATGTCGTTCATGGAACAGAAAAAGATGGATGAGGGTTACAAAATAATTGATGATTATTTCAATTCACTCAGTGACAAACAAAAACTTGCACCCGAAAACCTATTCGTTTTCACACGCTACACGTTCGATGTTTCCGATCCGAAATGTCAATTCTGGACTAAGAATGTTGAAAAGGCAGACAGCAAGACAAAAGAAATAGCACTGGCTCATCTTCAGAAGCTCTATCACTCGGCAACTTCGACTTATCTTTCGGGCTATGTCTTTGCAGAAAACAAATTCAATGAGGCAGAATACCAGCAACTCAAGCAAGATATCTATTCGCTGAAACTGGATCAGAAATATCCGTTTGCTCCTGTATTCGAGTTGATAGAATGCTATGCCAAGGGAGACAAGAAAGCCTATTTCGAAATGTTTAAGCAGAAAAAATCAGAACTCGACTCACAAGATTTCGAACTCATCCTACTCAACGTTTCACGTTTGTTCCCCAATTCACCGGAACTGATGCCTGAAGTAATCAAATATGTCAGAGCTTCACTTCCTGAATTACGTGGTTCTTCCATCATGATGCTGGGACGTGTGCTGATGAACTTGGAAAAGAACTAACAGATTAATCTACATTTTTATTGAGAGAGGTTTTGCTCCTTGCGAAGCCTCTCTTTTTTGTATAAGCACTTAACAAGAGACTTCCAGACATATGGGCATAAAAAAAGGAGTACCGCTGTACTCCAACCTTTGTTAACCTTAAATCTAATACTATGAAAAACACAATGCAAAGATACGGACTATCTCGTTATTAGCAAACAAATGACCAAGAAAATCGTGTTTTACAACATAAATTAAGAAAAGGGACAAAATCTGTAACAGTGTTTTACAAATTCAAAAGAAAAGACTGAGCTCCCAACTTCAGCATATACCTATATTCAGGAACTCAGTCTATCAAAAGAGAGGAAATAATACGTTTAAAAGCCTTATTTCACCGTTACTTCATCAATAAAGAACCATGAAGGATGACCTACTCCATAATGCCAGGGAGGACATACCTTGGTACCCGTCACTTCCACTTTCAGGTATCGTGCCTGTAAAGGAGTATCCGATTCAGCTTTCACCCCTCTGAAAAGCACCTTTCCTGAACGTTCCTCCGGCATATCAATTGTTTTCCATGCCTGATAATTATCGCCATCTGTCGAATAACTATACGATACGCTCAACGGGAAAAGAACCCAGGCTCCTATCTGGTGAAGGAAATCTGTTTCAATGCTTCTTACCTCCTTCACTTCGCCTAAGTCGAGAACAAAAGCTCCGTCAGTACCTTCCCATCCAACCCAGCTCTCTACGAAACCGGCACCCCCGAACAATCCGTCGGTCAATGCTGTTTCACCTAATTTCTCGTAACGTTCGTGAGGACGCTGCAACCAGATAACTTTAGCTCCTTTTGCCAAATTGACATTTTCTTTCGGCAAATAACGCTCACGATACAACTTGCAATAATCCAATGCGTGATTGTTACGCTCATTCAACATCGGATCGCCCATACGTTTGGCTTCCTGTTCAAAATAATCCAGTTTTTGCGTTACAGCCGTCAAATCTTTCTCGGTTTCCGTACGCAACAGCTCCAGTTCGGAATAAAGCAACGGCATTCGTGCTCTCTTTACCCGCTCCAGTAAGACAGTATCACTGCTGACTGCAGCTTCAGCCTCATCAAACAGTTTCTGATACCGTCTCATCAATGCCGGACGCAGCATACCGTTCTTGTGAGAAACAGGAGAATCGTAAATCCACAAGCGCTGACCACTACCCAGTAAGGCTCCTTCCATAATCTTTATGTAACGATATAAGTAATCGCCGGCTGCACCATAATATCCGTTCAGGAAATGTTTCATCAGCTTATCAACATCTGCATCGGGATTCCACATCAGTTTAGAAACAAGATACGATCTCAGTTCGGCAAAATCTCCGCACCAGTTACCTGCAATCTGAGAGAAATGCATCTTTACATGATGATCGCGAAATGTACGTATATTGTCTTGGAGAATATGAAAATTTGGGAACGGTGATAAATAATTATCGAAATTGATACCATAATCCCAGACGAAGAGATTGTCTGCAATAGTAGACCATCCTTCCAGCGCTTTCATAAACTGACGCCCGCTGGCATTTTCTGTCAATGAAACCTCACGGTCACAATCAATGTCGCATAACATGACCGTCACATTGGGCAGCGGCTTGATGTGCTTTGGAGGATTCATGGTATACAGGTAAGCAAGTGTTGCAAACTCCTTGTCCGGAAAACGTGCAGCCAGTTTATTCAGGAAATAAATCATGGAACCCGACAATGCCCCTTCTTCCTCATCTATCTTCCGACAATTTTCGCACGTGCAATTGGTATAATTGCCATCATTCTGGCTTACACAAATCAGTTTCTTATCGGGATTCGCCTTGAAGATTGAATCAATACGCTGAGAAACGATCTCGAAGACTTCCGGATTTGTCAGACACCACTGACTTGCTTTTCCCGGATTTCGCTTGCCGTTGAAGTAAGCATAATATTCCGGATGCTTCTCTCCATAAACTTCTGCCGGAAGTAGCTTATCGAATGTATGTACCCAGTATCCGGCAGCAAATGCTTCTTCTGGCTCTTCCAGCCGATTCCACCACTTATAAATAGAATCATTTTTCATGGCGTAACACTGTGTCTGCCGGTATCGGAAAACCGGATTGTCTACCTTTTCAATCAACGGCAATGAAATATTCTCCGATTTAGTCAGCGAGTATTCATTCTCCCCCCAGTAATCTATTCCTAAATAATCTTCCAGCAAAGATACTGCACCATAAACCACTCCATTCGCCTTACCCGAAATCTTCAAGATTCCTCCGGCAGTAGACAAAGCGTACCCGTCTTCTTTCACATCCATCGGCGCTTCAGAACCGATAATTACATCGCCTTTCCTTGCCGTTTTATTCGTAACCACAGGCATATCTGCCCCCGAAATACGTTCTACAAACAAGCGCAGTATGTTTGCTGCTGTACGGTTCACCCTTGAATCTTGTTGTAAAATAATGATCGATTTCGTTTTTCCATCCTTCACTAAATCGACTTGTGCCTCGGCCGGCAAACAAACTGAAGCCAGCAGTGCACCTAATGCAAACGTTGAAAAATGTCCCAATGTTTTCATAAATATTTAGATAAAAAAGAAGGCGACAGACCTTATAGGTAGCGCCTTCCATGTTGTATTTATTTCTTTCTTCCCCATCAAAACGCTCATTATGCATTCTTCCGGAAAGGAGGCTTAACCACTTGAGCTTTCAGGTGGCGCCCGCGGTTATCCAGATAAATTTCTGTACCCGGCTTAGCAAACGCTGTCTGCACATATCCCAGTCCGATACCAATCTTACGGGTAGGCGACATGGTACCCGAAGTAACATGCCCGATGGTATTTCCTTCTGCATCCAGCAAAGCATAGCCCTGACGAGGAATACCTCGGTCTATCATCTCAAAACCGACCAGACGGCGTGTCACACCTTCGGCTTTCTGTTTCTCCAGTGCCGCACGGTTGGTAAAGTTCTTTCCGTCAACAAATTTGGTAATCCATCCCAGACCAGCCTCAAGCGGTGAAGTCGTATCGTCAATGTCATTGCCATAGAGACAGAATCCCATTTCCAGCCGAAGTGTATCGCGTGCACCCAGTCCTGCCGGTTTAAGACCAAACTCCGCACCTGCTTCGAAAATAGCATTCCAGATACGATCGGCATCCTGAGGATAAAAATAAAGTTCAAAGCCACCGGCACCCGTATATCCCGTATTCGAGATGATAACATTCGGTACTCCGGCAAACTCCCCAACCTTGAATGTATAATAAGGAATAGACTTCAGATCAACCGGCGTGAGCTTCTGCAACGTATCGATCGCTTTCGGTCCCTGAACCGCCAGCTGTGCGATACGGTCGGATGAGTTTTCGAGTTCCGCACCCACCGTATTATGTGACACACACCAGTTCCAGTCCTTTTCAATATTGGCAGCATTCACCACCAGCATATACTTTTCGGGTTCATAATAGTAAACCAGCAAATCGTCGACAATACCTCCTGTTTCATTCGGGAAACACGTATACTGCACCTTACCCGGCGTAAGCACGGCAGCATTGTTGGAAGTAACCTGCTGGATAAATTCAAGGGCATGCGGTCCTTTTACCCAAAATTCCCCCATGTGGGAAACATCGAAAACACCTACAGCCTCACAAACCGTATGATGCTCGTCGAGGATTCCCGAATATTCAATAGGCATGTTATACCCTGCAAATTCATGCATTTTGGCACCGAGAGCAATATGCTTCTCGGTAAAAGGAGTTGTTTTCATCAGATAGAATGTTTAAGGTTAATGTATAATGATGAATCACCACAGATTATACATCGTTCTGTCTGAAGCGATATACCAGCCCAAACTGGTTATAACCTGTGGTGAAAGGAGCTATTCTCCCTGCATTTTAGTAATCAGTTATCAATATCTTTTTGCGGTCAGTTCGGCAATCTTGACAACCACATTCATAGCCTTCTCGATAGACTGAATTGGAACAAACTCATAACGTCCGTGGAAATTCAACCCACCGGCAAAGATATTCGGACAAGGCAATCCTTTGAACGACAGCTGTGCTCCGTCTGTTCCTCCACGGATGGCCTTCACCTTCGGTTCCACTCCAGCTTCCTGCATGGCAGCAAAAGCAATGTCGATGATATGCATCAACGGCTCTACCTGCTGACGCATGTTATAATACTGATCTTTGATATCAATCTTAACCGTACCTTCGCCGTACTTTTTGTTTATCTTTTCAGCACACGACTGCATGAAAATCTTGCGTGCCTCGAACTTCTGACGGTCGTGGTCACGGATGATATAAGAAACCGTAGCCTGTTCTACTTCACCAGTCATTCCAATCAGATGATAGAAACCTTCGTATCCTTCGGTAGTAGCAGGAGTTTCATTTTCCGGCAACATGCCTACAAATTCATTGGCTACGAGCAAAGCATTGATCATCTTGCCCTTCGCATAGCCCGGATGTACATTTCTACCCTTTACATGTACCTTGGCAGAAGCCGCATTGAAGTTTTCGAACTCCAGTTCTCCTACTTCTCCTCCGTCCATCGTATACGCCCACTTGCATCCGAACTTCTCCACATCAAACTTATGAGCTCCCAGACCGATTTCCTCGTCCGGATTAAAACCGATACGGATTTTTCCATGTTCTATCTCAGGATGTTCCTTCAGGTAAGCGATTGCAGCAACGATTTCCGCGATGCCTGCCTTGTCGTCGGCTCCCAGCAGCGTATGACCGTCGGTTACTATCAAATCCTCGCCTACATGATCCAGCAATTCGGGGAACTGTTTCGGCGAAAGGATGATGCCCTCTTCCTTACACAAAGGAATATCCTCGCCTCCGTAGTTACGGATAATGTTCGGATTCACATTCTCTCCCGACATATCGGGGCTGGTATCCATGTGAGCAATAAATCCGATAGTGGGTATATCTCGATTCACATTGGCAGGAAGAGTAGCAAACAAATAGCCGTTGTCATCCAACGAAATATCTTCCAGTCCCAGCGCTTCCAGCTCGGTTTTCAGATATTTGGCAAACACCATTTGTTTCGGCGTACTGGGAGTAACACCGGTTGACTCGTCAGACTGCGTGTCGAAAGTTACATACTTCAAAAAACGTTCAATTACTGTCATATATTCTTTCGTTGTTAATGATTCTTTTGTGTAAAAATAAGAAATAGCTTCCGAACAGCCAAACACATTACCATTTTTTAGGCGTTATTTATAATCGGCGCATCCCATTTAGCATATAGCCGTTAAAAACACCTAGCATACCACAAACTCTTACAAAAAGACAGGGTAGATACTACTTTTTTTCATACTTTTGTAGCCGAAAGTATATAATTATGAAAAGAACAATCTTAGTATGTCTAACATGCTTGTTTGCAATTGCTTGCTTGGCTCAAGAAGCGAACAGCATACCAACGAACGATACCCTTTCCACACACACACTGAATAAAAAAGAACTGCATCAGAAGAAGGTTGCAGAGCGTAACTTACACTATAATATTCTGGGAGGACCTAGTTTCAGCCCCGACTTTGGTCTGCTGGTAGGAGGAAGTGCCCTCATGACCTTCCGCATGGATCCAAAGGATACCACCATGCGTCGTTCCGTATTGCCTGTGGCCATGGCGTTTATGTTTAAGGGAGGACTGAACATCATGGTGAAGCCTCAACTGTTCTTCAAGAACGACAGGTTCCGTATTTTCGGACAGTTCAGCTACAAGAATACGTACGAGAATTTCTACGGAATAGGTTACACAACCAACAAGGATTACGTGCGCAGCGATACAACCAGCCAGTACCGGTACAGCGGCATCCAGATTAATCCGTGGTTCCTGTTCCGATTGGGGGAAAGCAATTTCTTTGCCGGACCGCAAGTCGACCTGAACTACGACAAGATCATGAATCCTGCCAAATACCTGGTAGAGCAGGCTGACTACAAACGGGCAGGAGGTGACGCCAGCGGATACAGCAACTTCAGCTCGGGACTGGGATTCTTGCTGACCTACGATACACGTGACGTTCCTGCCAATCCTTACAAAGGAATTTATCTCGACCTCAGGGGCATCATGTACCAGAAATGGCTGGGAGGAGATGACAACTTCTACCGCTTTGAGTTCGACTACCGGCAATACAAATCGGTAGGACAACGGAAAGTGCTGGCGTGGACGGTTCAGACCAAAAATGTATTCGGAAGCAATATCCCGCTGAACAAATATGTGCTGAGCGGAACGCCTTTCGACCTGAGAGGATATTACATGGGACAATATCGCGACAAGAGTGCTCACCTAGCCCTCGTGGAATACCGGCAGATGTTTAATACCGACAAGAGCAACTGGATTAAGAAAATCATTCACCACCTGGGATTTGTTGCTTGGGGAGGAGCCGGATTCATGGGACCTACTCCGGGAAAAATAGAAGGAGTACTGCCCAATGCCGGACTGGGATTGCGTATTGAAGTTCAGCCTCGTATGAACGTACGACTGGATTTCGGACGTAACTTCATCAACCGACAGAATCTGTTCTATTTCAACATGACGGAAGCATTCTAAACAAGGAAAGAAAATACAAAGAGATTTTGAAGACCTCTAACAACACCCCCCCGAAAGTTATTCAGCAAACTTTCGGGGGTTCATTTTTTTTTGTCTGACATTTCGGTCAGGACTTATCTATTCCCAAAACTCTATACATCTCCGTCGGGACTAACGTACGTTTCAGAATCGGCTAGAACCGTCGAAACAATGTGTGCAGACCTTGCACTTCGGCAGGCCGATAGCCTCAATCAATGTTTCCAGTGTATTGAATCGCAGCGAAGTCAGTCCGAAGCGGGCACGGATACGTTCCACCAGTTCCTTGTATTCGGGGGAGTCGGTGGTAGCATACTTGTCGAGCTTGGCATTCTCATCACCTTCAATTTCCTTGATGATACGGCGGGTAATCAGTTCCATATCGCTCTTGGAAGAAGTAAATCCGATAAACGGACAACCGTAAATCAGCGGTGGACAAGCGATACGCATGTGAACTTCCTTTGCTCCGTAGTCGTACAGTACATTTACATTGTCGCGAAGCTGAGTACCACGTACGATAGAATCATCGCAGAACAAGATACGTTTTCCTTGCAACATGGCACGGTTCGGTATCAGTTTCATCTTTGCTACCAGCGAACGCATCTCCTGATTGCTGGGAGTAAAGCTGCGCGGCCAGGTAGGAGTATATTTTGCAATGGCACGATGATACGGCACGCCTTTTCCTTCAGCATATCCGAGCGCCATACCCACACCCGAGTCGGGAATACCACAAGCACAATCGACTTCTGATTCATCCGTCTTACCCATCTTGTAACCGCTCATGAAACGAACTTCCTCTACGTTACGACCTTCGTAGCAAGACACCGGGAAACCGTAATACACCCACAGGAACGAACAAACCTGCATTTCCTCGTTCGGCTTGCGGAGCTGTTCCAGTCCGTCGGCACGCATACGAAGAATCTCACCCGGTCCTACATAGCGGTCGATTTCATAATCGAGGTTCGGAAAACTGCTCGACTCACTGGTAGCTGCATACGCCCCGTTCTTTTTACCAATAACAATAGGCGTACGTCCCCATTTGTCGCGGGCAACAATAATGCCGTCTTCCGTCAGAATCAGCATCGAGCAGGAACCTTTGATTTTCTTATACACATTTTCTATGCCATCTACAAAGTCCTTACCCTGTACAATCAGCAATGCGACAAGCTCCGTCTGGTTGGTTTTACCCAGACTCATCTCACTGAAGTGCATGTTGGCATCCAGCAAATCCTTCTCCAGTTCGGCCATGTTATTGATTTTTGCCACTGTCACAATTGCAAACTTTCCGAGATGAGAATTAATCATGATTGGCTGCGGATCGGTATCGCTGATAACGCCTATACCCGACTTACCTCTGAACTTTGGAAGTTCTGCTTCAAATTTCGTGCGGAAATAAGAACTTTCCAGACTATGAATTGAACGTACAAAACCTTCTCCTTCCGAGAAAGTTGCCATACCGGCGCGTTTTGTTCCTAAATGTGAATTGTAATCCGTACCGTAAAATAAATCGGTCACGCATTCAGCCATCGAGACTGTACCGAAAAAACCACCCATTCCTTTTTTAATTTTATAATTAATAGTTCGATTTTCGAGTGCAAAAATACGCAAAAGACAAGAAGTACAGAAAAAACAGAGCATAGAAACTTGATTAAAATCAAGAAATATTCATCAAAAGGAGTGAATCTTTTTCTATAACATCTTTTAACAAAAGAGAAGTAGGGGAATTATATAGGGCATGCGTTAAGATAAAAAAGATTTCCAAGACACTAATTAAAAAACCATAGCCATTATGACAAAAATGATTTTACCACTGGACTTTTTCTTATTAGGAGGCGCATTTATCTCTCCATGCGAAAACGAAGAACTAACCGTAGAATCCGGTATACCCGCATACCAGCTTGCCAAGCCAAATAATCTGGAATATCCGGAAAACAACAGATCACAACCTGTAGAACAACCGGAAGAATATATCAAAATGTCACCTCTTCCCTCTTGCTGACATTTTGCATATCTCGTCGATTGAGAATCATTTATTTCCGGAGACTTATACGAACAGAAGTTTTTAACGAAATCAAATTCGAATGAATCAATTATCAATCAAACAGATAGACTGATTTTTAACATATTATTAGAGAGGAAATAGCCATTTTTCCTTCATTAAAATACCGATTTTAGAGTTTCAAAGCACTTTATCGAAAAGAAAGAACCAACTTGTCAGGAGATTTTTTTTATTTCTCTCGACGTTTTTAAAATTTCTTTCGCCATATCCTCCAATACATGCTCAGGAATTCTGTATAAAAAGCCAGAATATTGTATTTCCATGCAATAATATGGAATAAAATTTCAGATTAATCGCCTTGTTCTTTGCTAAAATTGTCACACTACAGAAAGTGTAAATTTATGTTTGGCCGCGTTATCCGACAAATGAATACTATCAAACCACATTTTGATTGCATTTTGATAACGCTCCGATTTCATCCCGACGGGACAGCAATATCCGGTTAACATCATTTACACGGCGTCATTCCAGCCCGAATGCCGGCAAGAAAGAATGACTATAAAAGTTCTCCGGAAAAATTTTCATAAAAAAAGACAGAAAGATTAAACAAAAGCGCTACAGGATTGTTTTATTATACGACAGAAGAATTAAAGAGGAAAACAATTGGACTAACTAAACTTTTATGTACAAGTAAAATGCTGCCGCTACAACACCGGCGGCATTTTTTATGCGCCTAACTAAGTCTTCAGGGGGATAAAAACAAAAAAGTTGGAAACCATGTTCCAACTTCTTCGAGCCTCTTGTCGGATTCGAACCAACGACCCCGAGATTACAAATCACGTGCTCTGGCCAACTGAGCTAAAGAGGCAATAACTATGTTTTATTTTCGAGCCTCTTGTCGGATTCGAACCAACGACCCCGAGATTACAAATCACGTGCTCTGGCCAACTGAGCTAAAGAGGCAGGTGGGTAAGCTTACCATATCGCGCCGCTACAACCAACTACCTTTGCTGCGATCAAGCCCTGGAGGATTCGAAGGGAGCTGGCCGTATGGGACTTACCCATGTTAGGTCTGCATCAGAGATTCATCGTGTGATGTTTCTCATTTGCGGGTGCAAAGGTAGATATATTTTTTGAACCTGCAATACTTTGTCTCAAAAAAATGCACAAAAATTGAAGAAAACGCTATTTTTATCGGTTTTATAGCCCGGAATATCTCCAAAAAACGTACTTTTGTAGTCTTAATAATATAAATAATAAAGGAAAAACAGAAATGCCAACAGACAAACCGATTACACTTCAAGAACATGCCATGCGATTTGGTACTTTCATGGGAATATACTGGATAATTAAATTCATTTTCCTACCCTTAGGATTCAGTATTCCCTTCCTTCAGCTCTTGTTTGTGCTGCTTACGCTTTTCGTTCCGATACTGGGCTACATCTATGTACGCAAGTTCAGAAATACGTACTGCAACGGTGAGCTATCGTTCTTCCGTGCGTTCGTATTCACGCTATACATGTATTTATTTGCTACGCTTCTGGTAGCCGTGGCACACTACATTTATTTCCGTTTTCTGGATCATGGCTTTCTGGCCAATGCCTACTTGCAGCAGTTGGAAAACGTCAAATCGGCTGCACAGGGTGAAATGGCAACTTCCATCGACCAGTTGATTCAGGCGTTCGATGCCATTTCATCGCTCACCCCTCTGCAACTCACTTTTCAATTGATTTTTCAAAACATATTTTACGGTATCCTGCTTGCCATACCTACTGGTCTGGTAGCAATGAAACATAAAAAACAGTTCTGACCTATGGATATATCAGTAATCGTACCTTTATATAATGAGGAAGAGTCTTTACCCGAACTGCATGCTTGGATAAAGAGAGTAATGGATGCAAATCACTTCAGTTACGAAATCATTTTCGTAAACGACGGCAGTACCGACGGTTCGTGGAAGGTGATCGAGGCACTGAGCCAGAAGAACAAGGAAGTGAAAGGGATAAAGTTCCGTCGTAACTACGGCAAGTCGCCTGCCCTGTTCTGTGGCTTCGAACGTGCCGAAGGCGATGTAGTCATCACCATGGATGCCGATTTGCAGGACAGCCCCGATGAAATTCCAGAGCTTTACCGCATGATTACCGTCGACGGTTACGATCTGGTTTCCGGATGGAAGCAGAAACGCTACGATCCGCTGTCGAAAACCATTCCGACCAAGCTGTTCAATGCTACGGCCCGTGCCGTTTCGGGTATTCACAACCTGCACGACTTTAACTGCGGATTGAAGGCGTATCGCAAGGATGTGGTGAAGAACATCGAAGTGTATGGCGAAATGCACCGCTACATTCCTTATCTGGCCAAAAACGCCGGCTTCAACAAAATCGGTGAAAAGATCGTTCATCATCAGGCACGTAAATATGGAAAGACCAAATTCGGGCTGAACCGCTTCGTCAACGGATATCTGGATTTGCTCACCTTGTGGTTCCTGTCTACCTTCGGTATCAAGCCGATGCACATCTTCGGTTTTCTGGGTTCCATCATGTTTATCCTAGGTTTTATCGCAGTAGCTATTATCGGTGTCAACAAGTTGTACGACTTGTATTCGGGTAATCCCTACCGGCTCATTACAGACAGCCCGTATTTCTATCTGGCACTGACGACGATGATTATCGGTACGCAGCTGTTCCTTGCCGGATTTATCGGAGAACTGATAGCCCGCAATGCTCCTGAACGCAACAAATATCAAATAGAAAAAGAACTGTAACCATGAGAAAACTACCGGTTATATTAGGCTTGCTTTTATTGTTATGCGTGTTCTTCCCCGCCTGTGAGGTGGAAAACTGTCCGCCTAACTCCATGTCGTATGCGTACTTTTCACTGGTCGACCAAAACGGAAGATCGTTCAGTACGTCGGATACTATAACCATTGTAGGACAAACGCATGCCAATATCGTGGTATACGATACACTTACCGACGGAAGCCTGCGACCGCGTACCGTCGATTCTCTGATCTCGGATACGCTGGTCAACCGTGAAGCGGGTGCCAAGAGCTTTGAACTTCCGCTGAGCTATAACACCAGTACCCAGTTCGTATTCAGTTACCACAGTTTGGAAAGGATGTTTGCCGGAAGAGATACCATCAGTATCACGCACCGGAACATTCCGTATTTCTTCAATCTGGACTGCAGCTCGATGATGTTTTACGAAGTGACCGGAGTAACAAGTACCCACCACCGCCTTGACTCACTGACTATAACCAACCCGAATATAGATAATAATGAAAAAGAGAACTTCAAAATATATTTCACTGTTATTGCTTCTGACGAGTAGCCTGCTGCTTCCGCTGCCGGCTCATGCGCAGAAAAAGGACAAGGAAACACTGAAGAAGGAATACGAAGCATCTCCGCTCTATCAGGGAACTTCCATCGGTGTGGAGGTGGCCGGTGCAGCCGGATACCTGCTGGGAGGTGATGCGCTAAGCAGCGAAATCATCTTGCAGACGAACCTCAAGAACCGCTTCCTGCCCGTCATCGAAGTAGGTTACGGAAAAACGGATGTCACCAACGATGCTAACGACATGCACTTTAAGACATCGGCGCCTTACTTCCGCGTAGGTATGGACTACAACGTATTTTATCAGAAGCCTTACCTGCCGGGATATCTGTATGTGGGCCTGCGATACGGCATGAGCAGTTTTACCTACGATGCCAGCGGTCCCGACATGACCGACCCGAACTACGGGGGACACATCACCGTACCTTATGCCGACTTGGGCGAAAAGAGCAGTGCGCACTGGGTGGAAGGTGTGGTAGGCATCAAGGTAAGAATATACAAGCGCTTCCACATGGGATGGGCCGTACGCTACAAAAAGCGTTTGAGCGTCACCGAACACGAGAACTCTACGCCATGGTATGTACCCGGATTCGGGAAAAATGCGGGAAGCAGCTTCAACCTGACGTATAATTTAATTTATAACCTACCCTTTTAAGCAGACATGACTACACTAGAAATATGGTTGCTGGCTGTCAGCCTGGCTATCGATTGTTTTACGGTTTCCGTCACCAGCGGTATCATCTTACGCCGCATCCAATGGCCGACTTTCCTGAAAATGGCTTTTTTCTTCGGTTTCTTTCAGGCACTGATGCCGCTCATCGGATGGTTCGGGGCAAGCCGTTTCAAGCATCTCATCGAAGCGTACGACCACTGGATCGCTTTCGCACTGCTGGCTTTCTTAGGTATCCGCATGATACGCGAACATTTCAAGGACAGTGAAGAGTGCAGCTTCGACCCTACCCAACTGAAGGTGATCCTCACTATGGCGGTGGCAACCAGCATTGATGCGCTGGCCGTAGGCATCTCTTTCGCTTTTACGGGATTCAACGACGTAGAACAATTGTTTAGCCCGCTGCTCATCATCGGTTTCGCCTCGTTTGTCCTCTCGCTTGCCGGCAGCCTGATCGGTATCTTCTTCGGGAAACGTTTTAACCTGCGCGTGGAACTTTTCGGCGGTCTGGTGCTGATTGGCATCGGCGTGAAAATCCTTATCGAACATCTTTTTCTAAATCAATAAATCATAAAGAATTGCATCTATGACAAATAAAAACGCAAAATGGCAACTTCCGTTCTTGGCTTTTCTGATTATCGGAACGGTACTGATTCTTCGGAAACAAGCTCCTTACCAGACGGATGAAGGGCTGGTATTCGGTACGATGTACAAAATCACTTACCAGTCGAAGGAAAACTTGAAAAAAGACATCGAAGCTGAATTGCAGAAAGTGGATAACTCGCTCTCTCCGTTCAACAAGCAGTCGGTCATTACGCATATCAACAACAACGAAAACATGCAGACAGACAGTATGTTTGCGTATGTGTTCCGTCTGGCTAAGGCCGTATCGACCGACACGCACGGTGCCTTTGATATCACTGTGGCTCCGCTGGTAAACGCATGGGGGTTCGGTTTCAAGAATGCTACGGGCATACAGCCGAATACCATAGACAGCATCCGCCAGTTTGTAGGCTTTCATAAGGTAGACCTGATAGACGGCAAAATCGTAAAGAAAGACCCGCGCGTGATGCTGGATTGCAGTGCTATCGCCAAAGGATTCGGAGTGGATTGCGTGGCACGTCTGCTCGACAGCAAGGGAGTCAAGAACTATATGATCAACATCGGAGGAGAACTGGTGATGAAAGGTGAGAATCAGAACATGGAAAGCTGGCGCATCGGTATCAACAAGCCGATAGACGACTCGCTCGCCGTAAATCAGGAGTTGCAGACGGTACTCGAAATTACGAACGTAGGACTTGCCACTTCGGGCAATTACCGTAATTTCTACTACAAGGACGGCAAGAAATATGCGCATACCATCGACCCGCGTACAGGCTATCCGGTGCAGCACAACATTCTTTCGTCTACCGTCGTAGCCAAGGACTGCGCTACCGCCGATGCCTATGCCACTTCGTTTATGGTGCTGGGACTTGATTCAGCCAAGGCTATCTGCAACGCGCATCCGGAACTCGATGCTTACTTCATCTACGAACGTCCGGACGGTAAGATGGATATTTACTTTACCGATGGCATGAAGAAATATTTAAGAAACTAAATACTTGAAAAACCATGAAAGAGACAAACGAAAAACCGACGGGATTGCCCGAAAATGCATTCCGTCCACTCAAGCCGGGAGAGCAGTATCAGCCGCTGATGTCGCCCGACAAAAACTATCCGGAGGTGAACCTCTGGTCGGTGTTATGGGGTATTGCCATGGCGATACTCTTTTCTGCCGCCTCAGCCTATTTAGGACTGAAAGTCGGTCAGGTGTTTGAAGCTGCTATTCCTATCGCCATCATAGCCGTAGGTGTTTCGAGTGCCGCCAAGCGTAAAAGTGCCTTGGGCGAGAACGTCATCATACAGTCTATCGGAGCCTGCTCGGGTGTAATCGTAGCCGGAGCCATCTTTACCTTGCCTGCTTTGTATATCCTGCAGGACAAATATCCCGAAATGACGGTCGACTTTTTCCAGATGTTCGTCAGCTCATTGTTAGGAGGTATCTTGGGTATCTTGTTCCTTATCCCGTTCCGCAAATACTTTGTCAGCGAGAAGCACGGAGAATATCCGTTCCCTGAAGCTACCGCCAGCACGCAGGTACTTGTTTCGGGCGAAAAAGGAGGCAGTCAGGCGAAACCGTTGCTTTTTGCCGGACTGATAGGAGGTCTGTACGACTTTATCGTGGCTACGTTCGGATGGTGGAACGAGAATTTCACGACCCGTGTCTGCGGATGGGGCGAAATGATTGCCGAAAAAGCCAAACTCGTCGTTAAAATCAATACTGGAGCTGCCGTGTTAGGACTTGGTTACATCGTAGGTTTAAAATATGCCGCCATTATCTGTGCCGGTTCACTTGCCGTATGGCTGATTATCGTTCCGGGTATCTCACTCATCTGGGGCGATCAGGTACTGAATGCATGGAATCCTGCCATCACCGAGACTGTAAGCAGTATGTCGCCCGAAGCAATTTTCTCACAGTATGCCAAAAGTATCGGTATCGGAGGTATCGCCATGGCAGGTATCATCGGTATCGTACGTTCCTGGAGCATCATCAAAAGTGCCGTCAGTCTGGCTGCAAAGGAAATGGGTGGCAAGAAAGCGGAAACCAACGTGATTCGTACCCAGAAAGACCTTTCCATGAAGATTATCGCAATCGGTTCCATCATCACCATCATACTGGTAGCCTTGTTCTTCTATTTCGATGTGATGCAGGGTAATCTGCTGCACACCATCGTAGCCATTGTTCTGGTAGCAGGTATCTCTTTCCTGTTTACCACCGTAGCTGCCAATGCCATTGCCATCGTAGGAACCAATCCGGTATCGGGCATGACGCTGATGACACTGATCTTAGCCTCTGTCGTGATGGTTGCCGTAGGCTTGAAAGGAGCTACCGGCATGGTTGCTTCCCTCGTCATGGGAGGTGTGGTTTGTACCGCGCTGTCTATGGCAGGAGGTTTCATCACCGACTTGAAAATCGGTTACTGGCTGGGTAGCACGCCTGCCAAGCAGCAGACTTGGAAATTCTTGGGAACACTGGTTTCTGCCGCTACCGTAGGAGGGGTCATCATGATTCTGAACAAGACTTACGGATTCTCATCGGGCGCTCTGGCTGCTCCTCAGGCAAACGCCATGGCTGCCGTTATCGACCCGCTGATGAACGGTGTGGCTGCTCCGTGGCTGCTGTATGGCATAGGAGCTGCACTGGCACTGATACTGACATATTTCAAGGTTCCGGCACTGGCCTTCGCATTGGGTATGTTTATTCCGCTGGAACTGAACCTGCCGCTCATCGTAGGTGGAGCCATCAACTGGTATGTCACTACCCGCAGCAAAGACGAAGCGGTCAATACGGCACGCGGAGAAAAGGGTACCCTGCTTGCTTCCGGTTTCATCGCCGGTGGTGCCCTGATGGGAGTGGTCAGCGCAGCCATGCGTTTCGGCGGTATCAATCTCGTAAACGAAGCATGGCTCGAAAATCCGCTGAGTCAGGTTGTTTCGCTGGTAGCATATATCTTGCTGATCGTATATCTGGTCAAAGCCAGCATGCATATCAAGAAAGCTTAAAGCAGAAAATACTGAATCTAAACTAGATTCCATTCACCCACAGACCTCCTGCACCCGCGGAAGTCTGTGGGTATTTTGTTATCTTAAAAGAATTATGTTATCTTTGAACCCGTCAATCGAAAAACATTTCATACTGAACAACCGACTTTCATCAAACATTCCAAAACCTAACGAAACACACCAGCTTCATCGCACGATACGGTATGAATAAACAGCCAAAAAGATATGGGCCACCAAACGCTACATGTCCTTCATCGTACGATACAGTATGAATACAAACGGATGACAAAGAAAAAATAAAACAGAACAACAAAATCAATACACGTATGAAAAAACTATTTCTCATGAGTCTGGTCTTTCTTTCGAACATGCTCTCCGCTCAAAATCCAGTAGAAATCAAATTATGGCCCAACGGGGCTCCCAACAGTAACCACATGACTCAGCAGGTGGAAAACGGTCCGCTCTATGTAGCAGAACCTACGCTGACGGTCTATCTGGCGAAAGAAGGCAACGGAATGGCTATCGTAGCTTGCCCGGGAGGAGGATATACACACCTTGCCATGCAGCACGAAGGACACGATATGGCCAACTGGTTCAACAGTCAGGGTATCACGTATGCCGTGCTGACGTACCGCATGCCCAATGGAAACGATGAAGTGCCTCTGAGCGATGCCCAACAGGCCCTGCGTATCATGCGTCAGCATGCTGACGAATGGAATATCCGACAATTAGGCATCATGGGAGCTTCGGCAGGAGGACATCTTGCCAGCACGGTGGCCACTCATTTTACCGATGCAGCTACGCGTCCCGACTTCCAGATACTGTTCTACCCTGTCGTTACCATGGACCCGACGTATACCCACATGGGCTCTCACGATAACTTATTGGGAAAAAATCCTTCGAAGGCACTCGAACAGAAATATTCCAACGAACTGCAGGTCACTCCGCAAACCCCTCCTGCCTTTATCATGCACAGCAGCGACGACGGTGCCGTACCCGTAGCCAACAGTGTGAACTACTATCTGGCACTGGTCAAGAGCAAGGTTCCAGCCTGCCTGCACACCTACCCTATCGGCGGACACGGATGGGGATTCCGCGACTCGTTTACCTACAAACGCCAGTGGACCGGCGAACTGGAAAAATGGCTTCGCGAAATAAATAACAAATAATAACGACTTAACCTTTTGTAATACAAATAAAAATCGTACCTTTGCACCCGCTAATACGGGATATTAGCATAATTCAAATCATTAACATTAAAAAATTAACGTTTAAGAAATGGCAACTAAAATCAGATTGCAGAGAAACGGACGCAAGAGCTATGCGTTCTATTCAATTGTTATTGCAGATGCAAGAGCACCACGTGATGGTAGATTTACTGAAAAAATTGGTACTTATAATCCGAATACCAATCCTGCCACAGTAGATTTGAATTTTGAACGTGCATTACACTGGGTAATGGTAGGTGCACAGCCTACAGACACAGTTCGCAACATCTTGTCTAACGAAGGTGTTTACATGAAGAAACACTTGCTGGGTGGCGTTGCAAAAGGTGCATTCGATGAAGCTACTGCTGAAGCTCGCTTCAACGCTTGGAAAGAAAACAAGCAGAACGGTCTGGCTGCTTTGAAGACTAAAGAAGAAGAAGCTAAGAAGGCTGCAGCAAAAGCACGTCTGGAAGCAGAAAAGAAAGTAAACGAAGAAATCGCTAAGAAAGTAGCTGAAAAGAAAGCTGCTGAAGCTGCTGCTAAGGCTGAAGCTGAAGCTGCTGCAAAAGCAGAAGCTGAAGAAGCTACTCCGGCTGCAGAAGAAGCTGCTGCTCCTGCTGAAGCATAATTCGTTACTTCACAAAGGACATTGCAGAAGAGGATATATCACCCGATATATCCTCTTTTATTTTTATAACCGGCGATAGGCTTCTTCCAGCTGTTTCAATGCTTGTTCCAGCACAGCACGTGTACAACCTACATTCATGCGCATGAAGCCGATTCCTTCTTTGCCGAACGTTTCGCCGTTGTTCAGGGCAAGATGAGCTCCCGACACGAAGAAATCTTCCAGTGCCTGCTGCGACATTCCCAGCTCACGGCAGTCCAGCCATACCAGATAGGAAGCCATCGGACGGATAGCCTTGATCTTCGGCATCTTTTTCTTCAGGTATTCATCCAGATAGTCGATGTTTCCCTGTATATAAGCCAGACACTGTTCCAGCCATTCCGTCCCGTTGGAATAAGCCGCCTCTACAGCCGGAAAGGCAAACACATGTCCCCCGCCAAATTCACAGCTCTCCATATAGGTAGTAAACCGCTTGCGGAGCCCCTCATTATAAATAATAGCATGCGAAGCTGCCACTCCCGGCATATTGAAAGCCTTGCTGGGCGCCATAAACGTAACGGAATTGTTTTTTGCCCGTTCAGAAATCATGGCAAACGGTACATGATGGTGAGGAGGTAAGGTCAGGTCGGCATGAATCTCATCCGAAAAGACAATGACATTATCCTCTGCACAGATATTGGCAATGGCTTCCAGTTCCTCGTGCGTCCAGACCACTCCACCCGGATTGTGAGGGTTGCACAAGATAAACACACGTATGCCCTTAATCTCCCTGCGGAACAAATCCAGATCCATCCGGTACTTGCCGTTCTCCAGAATCATCGGACACTCTACCAGCCGGCGGTCGTTGCGGGTTACTAGCCACGAGAAAGGCGGATACACCGGAGGCATAATCATGATCTTGTCACCCGGATGAGTGAAGGCATTGATTGCCATCCCCAGTCCCGGCACAATGCCCGGCACATACGTAATCTGTTCCTTTTCCACCTTCATGCCGTAACGTGCATCCACCCAGTTGATGATTGCCCGATAATAACTGTCCGGCTTGCAGGTATACCCCAACACCGGATGTTCACAACGTTTCTTCACCGCATCGAGGACAAACGGAGGAGTGGCAAAATCCATGTCGGCCACCCACATGGGAATAAGATCGGTTCGTCCCCAGATATCCTTCATCCCTTCTATTTTTTCCGCATTCGTACCTCTCCGGTCTATCGGTTCGTCAAAATTATAATTCATGGTAATAGTATTTTAAATATATATTGATCTAACACAAATGTAATCGAATATGTCGTGGAAAGAAAATATTTAAAGAAAAAGTTCATAAAATGTTTGTTTTTTCAAGAAAAGTATTACATTTGCAACCGTAATAATAACAAAATAACAGAACAACGAATGAAAACATTTGCGACATACTTCTTCTTTTACTTTTTTTACTTTTACTTTAGCAATGAAGTGAAGCGGGAGTTCGCATGTGTAACAAACCAATGAATCAATAAAAACGATATAACGAAATCCCGCTTTTTACAGAGCGGGATTTTTTATTTTAAAACAAGAGCAAATGAAAAGAATAGCGATACAAGGTGTTCCGGGTTCATACCATGACATTGCAGCCCACAAGTACTTCAAGAATGAAGAAATAGAACTGATCTGTTGCAACACATTCGAAGAAGTATTCGAAAACATGCGTAAGGACAGCAACGTCATCGGAGTCGTTGCCATAGAAAATACGATAGCCGGAAGCTTGCTTCACAACTACGAACTGCTGCGCGAAAGCGGGGCAACCATTATCGGAGAACATAAACTCCGCATCAGCCACAGCATCATGTGCTTGCCCGACGAGGACTGGAAGGATCTGAAAGAGGTCAACTCGCATCCGGTAGCACTGGCTCAGTGCCGCGAGTTTCTCCAGCATCATCCGGAGCTGAAGGTGGTAGAAACGGATGATACGGCCGGCAGTGCCAAGGATATCCACGAAAAGCAACTGAAGGGACATGCAGCCATCTGTTCCAAATATGCGGCAGGCATGTACGACATGAAGATTCTTCAGGAAGGCATCGAAACCAACAAGCACAACTTTACCCGCTTCCTGGTGATATGCGACCCGTGGATTGCCGACGACCTGAAAGACCGCTCCAAGGTGAACAAGGCAAACATTGTTTTCTCCCTTCCGCACAGTGAAGGAAGTCTGTCGAAAGTTCTTTCCATCTTTTCATTTTACAACATCAACCTGACAAAAATCCAGTCATTGCCCATCATCGGACGCGAATGGGAATACATGTTCTACGTGGATGTGATGTTCAATGATTACCTGAGATATAAACAATCCATCGATGCGGTAACCCCGCTCACCAAAGCACTTAAAATATTAGGAGAATATGCAGAAGGAGAATCAACACTATAACATACAGCCTGCCGACCGACTGGCAAGCGTAAGCGAATATTATTTCAGCCGTAAGCTGAAGGAAGTGGCCAAGATGAACGCCGAAGGAAAAGATGTCATCAGCTTAGGTATTGGAAGCCCCGATATGCCGCCTTCGGAAGAAACCATCAAGGTGTTGTGCGAAAATGCCAAAAAGCCGGATGCACACGGTTACCAGCCTACGGTAGGTATTCCGGAACTGCGCAAGGCTATGGCCGACTGGTACAAGCGCTGGTACAATGTCGATCTCGATCCGGCTACGGAAATACAGCCGCTCATCGGTTCGAAGGAAGGTATCCTGCACGTCACACTGGCACTGGTCAATCCGGGCGATCAGGTACTGGTACCGAATCCGGGCTACCCTACGTATACTTCCCTGAACAAGATTTTAGGAAGCGAGATTGTCAACTACAACCTGCGTGAGGACAATCACTGGCAACCCGATTTCGACGAACTGGAAAAGATGGATCTGAGCCGTGTGAAAATCATGTGGACCAATTATCCCAACATGCCGACAGGTGCCAACGCTACCATGGAACTGTACGAAAAGCTGGTCGACTTTGCACGCCGCCATAACATTGTCATCGTAAACGATAACCCGTACAGCTTCATTCTGAACCGCAAGCCCATCAGCATCCTCAACGTGCCGGGAGCCAAAGAATGCTGCATCGAGTTCAATTCCATGAGCAAGAGCCACAACATGCCGGGCTGGCGTGTAGGCATGCTTGCCACCAATACTACATTCGTACAGTGGATTCTGAAGATAAAGAGCAATATCGACTCAGGAACGTTCCGCCCCATGCAGCTGGCTGCCGCTCAGGCTTATCGTAACAGTGCGGAGTGGCACGAAGAAGCAAACTTCAATGTATATAGCCGCCGCCGTAAACTGGCTGAAGAAATCATGACGACCTTGGGATGTACGTTCGATCCCGATCAGGTGGGTATGTTCTTGTGGGGAAAAATCCCCGACTCGTATGCCGATGTGGAAGACCTCACCGAAAAGGTGCTGCACGAAGCACGGGTATTCATCACGCCGGGATTCATCTTCGGCAGCAACGGAAAGCGGTACATCCGCATCTCGCTCTGCGCCAAGGAAGAGAAGCTGGCAGAAGCCCTGAAACGTATCAAAGCAATATTCTAAAGAATAATAAACTAAAATAAAGATATTATATGGAACTGAATTTACAACCTATCGAACTGGAAGGTGTTTCAAAGGAACGCCCTCTTATCATAGCAGGTCCCTGTAGTGCTGAAACAGAGGAACAGGTAATGACAACTGCTACCCAACTTGCCAACAAGGGTATCAAGATTTTCCGTGCCGGAATATGGAAACCACGTACCAAACCGGGAGGTTTCGAAGGTATCGGCGTAGACGGACTGGCATGGCTGAAGCGTGTGAAACAGGAAACGGGCATGTATGTCGCTACCGAAGTGGCTACAGCCAAGCATGTATACGAATGTCTGAAAGCAGGCATCGATATTCTGTGGATTGGTGCCCGTACCACAGCCAACCCGTTTGCCGTTCAGGAAATTGCCGACGCACTGAAAGGTGTAGATGTTCCGGTATACGTAAAGAACCCGGTCAACCCCGACCTGGAATTGTGGATCGGTGCGCTGGAACGTATCAACAATGCAGGACTGAAACGTCTGGGAGCTATCCACCGCGGATTCTCTTCGTACGACAAGAAGATTTACCGTAACCTGCCGCAGTGGCATATTCCTATCGAACTGCGCCGTCGTATTCCGAACCTGCCTATCTTGTGCGACCCGAGCCATATCGGCGGTAAGCGTGAACTGATTGCGCCGCTTTGCCAGCAGGCGATGGACTTGGGCATGGACGGTCTGATTGTGGAATCTCACTGCAATCCGGACTGTGCATGGAGTGATGCAGCACAGCAGGTTACTCCCGATGTACTCGATTACATCCTCAACCTGCTGGTTATCCGTAAGGAACACCAGTCGACTGAAAGCCTGCACGAGCTTCGTCAACAGATCGATACATGCGACAACGAGCTAATGGAAATTCTTGCCAAACGTATGCGTATCTGCCGCGAGATCGGTACGTTCAAGAAAGAACATAACATGACGGTTCTTCAGACCGGACGTTACAACGAGATTCTCGACAAGCGCGGTGCACAGGGTTCTCTCTGCGGCATGGATGCCGACTTCATCAAACAGGTGTTCGAAGCTATCCACGAAGAGAGCGTACGCCAGCAACTGGAAATTATCAACAAATAATTAAGAACTAACAGAGAAGAATCAGAAACCCAACACTTTCTCCAACGACAGTAATGAGTTTCTGATTCTTCTTTATACACTATCTTTCATTCTACAAACTATGAGAATATTAATTATGGGAGCCGGAAAAATGGGCTCGTTCTTTACCGACGTATTGAGCTTCGAGCACGAAGTTGCGGTATACGATGTCGATCCCAAACGTCTGCGCTTTATGTACAACTGCCTCCGGTTCACCGAACTCAGCGAAATAGAAGCCTTCAAACCCGAACTGGTTATCAATGCAGCAACTGTAAAATATACCCTCGAAGCCTTCAATCAGGTACTTCCTCTCATCCCGAAAGACTGTATCATCAGTGATATTGCTTCTGTCAAGACCGGACTGAAGGAGTTTTACGAGCAAAGTGGTTTCCGCTATGTATCTACTCACCCCATGTTTGGTCCAACCTTTGCCAACCTCGACCAGTTGAGTACGGAAAATGCCATCATCATCAAGGAAGGCGACCATCTGGGCAAGATTTTCTTCAAGGATCTGTATCAGCGACTGGGACTGAACATTTTTGAATATACATTCGAGGAGCACGATGAAACCATGGCTTACTCCCTGTCTATCCCGTTTGTTTCCACCTTTGCCTTTGCTGCGGTGATGAAGCATCAGGATGCGCCGGGTACTACTTTCAAGCGCCACATGGCTATCGCCAAGGGAGTGATGAGCGAAGACGACTTCCTGTTGCAGGAAATCCTGTTCAACCCGCGTACTCCGGCACACGTAGAGGGTATCCGTACCGAGCTGAACGAGCTGCTGGATATCATCAACAAGAAGGATGCTACCAGAATGCGTGCGTACTTGGCAAAGATTCGCGAACATCTTAAATAACCAACCTCTTTCCTATATCCCTTATCTCTCTATGGTTACCTTCATTCAATCCGTAACCAATAGAGAGATTTTTTTGTCCGTTCCGCCGCACCCGCCAGAGTAATAGGGGATAACTTTTTTTTATGACAATATCTCGGACAGAAGTCGTACCTTTGCCGTACGAAAACTAATTTAATTTTTCACGACTATGTATAAATCAATCATTCGTCCCTGGTTATTCCGCATCGACGCAGAAAAGATTCACAACGAAATTATCACCCTGTTGCATGTCTATCGTCATCTTCCTCCGGTAAAGAGCTTCATCCGGTCGGTTTACCGTCCGAAGGCAACGCCTTTCCAGTGGCAGAACCTGACGTTCGGCAACCGTGTGGGACTCTCTGCGGGTTTCGACAAGGAAGCAAGCTGTTTCGACGAACTGAGTGATTTGGGCTTCGGCTTCCTCGAAGTGGGAACGGTTACTCCCGAGAAGGTTGCCGGAAACCCCTCCCCCCGCATCTTCCGTCTGCCTCAGGATCATGCCCTGGTTTCACGTACCGGATTCAACAATCCCGGAAAGGCAGTCGTCTTGCAGAACCTGAAACGGAAACGGAACGGGAAATACATCTTAGGAGTGAACATCAATACCAACCATCCTTCGGACGAAGCACTGGCTGTGGCAGAGTTGTGCGACCTATATGATACGTTCAGCGCGTATGCCGATTACTATACCCTCAACTGGGGAAGCATAGCTCCCGAGATACTGGGTGCGGCGCTCACCGCCCTGACAGACGACAAGCAGCGTGTACGCAAGCCCATACTGCTGAAACTTCCGGCAGATGTACCCCTCGAAAAGCTGGACGACATCATCGGATTTGCCCGTCAGTACCACGTCGGCGGCTTCATTGCTACGGGTCCCACACAAGACCGTTCGCTGCTCATCCATTCCAGCCAGTCGGAAATCACCGAGGTAGGTGCCGGAGGTATCAGCGGACTGCCGGTCATCCACAAGTCGATTGAGGTAGTGAAACACCTTGCCGCCCATGCTCCCAAGGAGATGCTCATCATCGGAGCTGGAGGTGTCATGACCCCGCTGGAAGCCCACAGCATGCTCAATGCCGGTGCTCATCTGGTGCAGGTGTATTCGGCTTTCATCTACGAAGGGCCGGGCATCGTAAAGCGCATAGCAGAAGCGTGCAAGTAAAGATTTAAACGTGCAAAAATAGAAAGAGTCGTATCATTCCTCACGAAACTGAGTTTGATACGACTCTCTTTTATTTTGCAGTTACTATATTCCGTAACTTTTCGGAGTAACTATAGGGAATACACTCCTTAATCATTAAATTCACTTCCTTCTAAATATCCTTATCCGGTTATTTAAAAGTTTGAATTTTAAAAATCTACATCGCTTCCCTTATTAACCAAAAGCTGATACTTGATATACCCTCCCGACTTAGAAGAATACTTAGTATAGATAGCGGTAATAGAACCCTTGTCGCCATTTTCCGGCAATGGATTCAAAGCAAAATTAGCATAACCGCTCACACGGAGAATCAGATTACCTATCTTATCTTTCTCATCCGAAGCATTATACGTAAAGAGTGAAGAACCATAATAACGCTGATTATTATAGTTGTAGGCAAAAGTAGGAGTCAATCCCTCTTTATCATAATATTTATTCGTATAAGTAGCTTCAGTAGAATTGTTCAGGTATACAGTTTCCAGATATTGCGGATAGGTATCACCATCAAACGTTCCAGCCTTGTAAGTCAAGCCCTCAAAGCGAATCAGGCGTCCAAGATGAGCATCACTCAGCACAGTCTTGTAATTCTGCGGGGTAACCACCAGCGTATCCGATGCTTCCAGTTTACCCAGCTCACCGGCAAAGATATGTGCATTGCGCTCCATCTGAGTATCAAGGTTACGGTTGGCATAGTTTTTGGAAATATCTTCTGCAGTAGGAATACCGCCTACACTTAACATATAGCGATAGTTACCAATGGCAAGCCCTTTCAGCTTCACATACAATGTCTGTCCTACCTGATAGTACACATAGTTGCTCACCATCAGTTTCAATTCGATACCAGCCGTACCATCATAAATATAAACAGACTTATACACGTTGCCCGCCTGATCACTCGAAATCACCTTTCCTTTAATCACATAGTCTTCGGTTATTTCCTTGTAACCAGCCAAAGGCACATTGGCACACATGTCTTTCAATTCTTTGATAGAAATAAGCTGACAGCCTTCCGACTCAAAATCGGCAGCCGTCCAGACCTTAGCAGGAGCCGGTTCGTCAAAATCACTGTAGCAACTAGTAACACCCATGGAAAGTGCCACCATCAAACTACCTATTATCAATTTATTTATCATAACAATAGTTCTTTTTCAGGGTTAGAAACGGAAATATAAATTCAAGTAATAATTGGTACCAAACATATAGAAGTATTTAGAATCGAAAGGCTGGTAAGTAAGCGTACTTGCCTCCTTGTTCTTCAACAGACGAATCTGTTCATAACCACCAGTCTTAATATTCTGATTGTTCAGCAAATTATCTACACTCAGACTGAATCCCAACGTATAAGAACGGTTGATGTACCAGTTCTTGCCAATACTTGCATTCAGTACATAAGCCGCATCAAATTTCTCCTGACCACGAATATCTTCCAGCATTGCAGGATTTTCAAGCATCGGCTTAGTCAGTACAGCATCGGTACGATACAGCGGGCTCATCGACAGATACATGTTGTTATAATAATTCAGGTCGAGTGACGCAAATATATTATTGCGACTACGATAAGACAAACCGATATTGGCAGCTGTCTGCGGAGTACTTTCTACTCGCTTGTTTTTCCAGTAAACCTTTCCCTGGTTGATGATTGCCGCACTATTATCCTGAATCTGTACATAATTCGGATTATTCGAATAAATATACTGTCCCCAGCTCAAAGCTCCTTTCAGTGACAAACCTTCATACAATGGTATAGAAGCAGCCACTTCCAGTCCGAAATGCTGTTTGTTGATGCCGCTCATAGCAAAATTGGAATAAGTAGCTTCCACGTCATCATAGTAAGAAATTACCTTCGTCTGGTCTGTAAAAGTTGTATAGTAACCAGAAACACGTGCCTTGAAATCTCCCATGCGGAAATTATAAGAAGCATCCACTCCAAAGATTTTCTCTGCTTTTACTCCGGGGGTAACATCATTACGTGTACGAGGAGAAACAAAAGCCGACTGGAACGAAGGTGCGTCTTGCATGTACACAATGTTAGCTTCAAAATTATGAGCAGAAGAAAGTACATAACGGAAATTAGCCTTAACCTTGTAAGTCAGGTAATCCAGCAAATCAGAATCTCCCTTGGAATTCTCATAGAACAATCCCTTACGCCAGATACCGTGACGCCATAGAGCAGCATATCCCAGTTCGGCACCCAGTCCTATCTGCAGGTTATTCAGAGAGAAATCATATTGCAGCCATCCACGACCATTGAACACATTTGCATAATAATCGTAGCTATATTTATCGCCCACACGTGCGATAGGAGCTCTTCCGTACTGCTCATAATAATCCATGTTGTTCTGGTATGAAATGATATCGATACCCAGATCGCGTTCAGCAAACTTGTCGATATCAACCCAGTAATCACCACCCAGCAAGTCTTTAACCTCGCTATAATATTCTGTACGGTTACGGCGTACATTGATACCTCCATTCAGTTTCGAACTGTTCTTGAAAAGATGAGAGAACTGAGTATAGAAGTTCCAGTCGAGCTGGTCTGTATGACGCTCCTCTATCATGTTGATAGAACGATGACCGTCTCCGTATGCTTCATTGACCGGCTGGTTACGGTTTATCATGTACAAGTTGTCCCAGTTAATGTAACGGATATTGTCTGTATTTGCCATCCATGCTTCCTGCAACCAAGCTCCAGTAGAAGTATTAGGATAGTAGCTTGGCAAATAGCGGTAATAGTCAGGACGAGGATCCGGTCCACCATACCATGTCAATGCAGAATAACCATTCTGACCAAAGCGAAGTGATGTTGCCACGTTCAGCTGAGTACGGTCTGTAATGTCGAATGTATAGTTAAGCATAGCCAGAGGTTCGTGGTAATCACGCACACGTGCATTACGGCGTTTGCCGTTCTGCCAGCCCCAGTTTGGATTATAGTAATTGTTTCCCACCAAGTCGTATGCCTCCTGTGTAGAAGCCTGCTGTGCACCACGTTCTGTAGGAGCACCCAAGACTGTCAGAGACAAGCGATGCTGCGGATTAAACTGCTTTTCTACGGCAGCAAAATAACCATAAGCATTGTAATATACACCATTTACATATGCATTGTTTCCCTGACGGGTAGATACGGAAAATGCATACGACCATCCATTATCCTGCACACCAGAAGAATAAGTAAGCATACCACGGAAGCGGTACATTGAGTTTGTGCTAACCAAGCTGGCTCTCAATCCCTTACGCATTTGTGAAGGACGAGTGTTGATATTAGTTACTCCACCAATACCACCAATTCCCATCTCTCCCATTTCCAGTCCGGTAGTTACTTCCTGATTGCGTGTTGCATCATTCAATCCACTCCAGAGCGACCATGGTGTATAACCGGTCATTGCATCGTTCAACTGAATGCCGTTCATGTATACATCCGAGAACTGAGAGTCGTATCCACGTACGTTGAAACGCATTTCACTGAATTGATAAGAAGCGATATTATTGAAAACATCCTTTGATGCCGACAACGAAGTAGGCAACGACTGTGCATCTTCCATAGTTTCCGTATCAAACTCTGCAAATATCGCATCATCCAGCACAGGCTGACGATTGGCAGGAACCATGATAACACGCATTTCACGCATGTTCTTTCCGACACGTACCGGTAAAGTTAAATCTTCAAACTCTGCAGTTTCAAAACGCAGTTCATACTCACCGGGAGCCACATTCTCGAAGAAGAATTCACCTTTGTCATCAGTCGACGCAGTACGGTCGCCTGGAACAAGTGTAATCTTTACGTTATCAATTTTTGCACGTGTAGTACGCGATATGACCGTACCCTTAATGCCTCCTCCCGTCTGGGCAAATCCCGTAACGGCAAGCAGCGACATCAGTAAAAACAATAATGTCTTGAATTTCATAAAATTGTAATTATTTGATTACTTACCTATATAAATATACACCGGAAAATGGTCACTGAAACCTCCCTGAAAGTTATTACCTACAAAAGTACGCAACGGATATCCCTTATATTGTCCTTCCTTCTGTACCATGTAGTGACGTCTGAAGATGTTACCGTAAAATTTCGATTTTTCCGATTTCTGAATCTGCAACTTTCCTTTCTCGTTATCCAGCAAGTTTCCACTTACTACGATATTGTCGAAAATATTCCACGCATCGCCATATGCCAGTGTTCCATATCCAGCCTTCAGCAAGGCAGCATACGGTGCATAATAGTCGGCAGGCTGAACCTCCTTTACCTTTATCTTAGCTCCCATACCTTCAGCTCCGGAAACGCTTTCGTCTATCGGGTCATCATTAAAGTCACCCATCATGACCACTTTCGTAGCTGGACGCAAGGCACGGACAGAATCTGCAATTTGGCGCATCTGCCGTCCCACTGCCACACGCTTGAATTCGGAAGCCTCTTTTCCTCCCAGTCGCGAAGGCCAGTGTGCCACCATAAACAGGAAATCTTCTCCTTCTATCTTTCCCCACATCGTTACAATGTCACGTGTCTTGAAGTCGGGCAATGAAGGAATTACCGTACGAATAGCCTTCGAACCTTCCAGCTTCAGCACATCCGGACGATAGATGAAGGCAGCATCTACACCACGTGCTTCGGGAGAATCATAATGCACAATCCGATAATTGGCTGGTGCCAACTTTTGAGTAGCAACAATATCCTCCAGTACATTACGGTTTTCTACCTCACATACACCTATAACTGCCGGATAATCCTTGTTGATAGCTGCTATGTCAAAAAAGACTTTTTCTATATTATGCAACTTTTTATCATACTTATCCTGAGTCCACTTCTTAGGTCCGTCAGGCGTAAACTCATCATCGAGAACATCCGGATCATTTTGTGTATCGAAAAAGTTCTCAAGATTGTAAAACACTACTTTGTAGGGCTTTTTCTGTGCGTATCCCGACACAGACAATGCAACGAGCAATACCCCAAGCATTAATATTCGTTTCATACTTATAGAAATTAGTTAAGATTCCATTCAATGGCATTGAAATCGTTTTTCACTTCCTGCGGTATACCCGGGAAGAAAGTAAATCCGGTAAGTTGTTCTATTTCGGAAACTTTTTTACATATAGCTTTCGATGGCTGTGATTCTGAATAAGCTTTATTCTCCAGCCAAAAGCCGATAGTCTGCAACTGAGAAGCATCACACTGATTCACCCATTTGCCAGAAACTCCCGATTTGGTTCGTAAAAGAACCTTGAAATAATGAGTCGGCACATCTACCTTTACTCCATTATTATCGGTAGCCTGTTTGGAAGCATTCCCATAATAAGCTCCAGTCACCACGTAAAGTGTATCAGAGCACATATAGCTTTTACGTAATTTATCCTCCAGATTCATCCAGATAGACTGATTTAACCCCTTTCCTGTCTGAGGAGTCTGATTTGAAAAATAGAAGGTCTGCGCATTCATCTCACGAGTCATTGTCCGGTCGGCCGACGGAATCTGATGTCCGCGATCGTAAGCAGGATATTCCTTATATGCCCTAGCTACAAATATCTGATATTCTTCTGCAATATCCGGATCGTATATCCACTCATCGGTTCTATCTAAGCCACCAATATAGCAGCTATGAAGCGGATAAGCAACCCAAAGTGCCCCTTTGTGTGATTTATCATAGCACATAGAATAATTACGAACTTCTTTTCCGTTCAAATTAACATAATGGGTTACATACTGGAAATTAGTACCTTCTTTATATGCGGGAATCTCTGCCCACGATGTAGAAAATTCAGGACTATTTACCTGTCCTTTTTGTGAAAGCGTAAGAACTGTCTGCTTTCCTCCAGCAAAACAGACTGTGACAGTAGCCTGACGCTGTGCATTATTGATATTGTCCGAATAATAGACATATAATACATTCATACCCTCCACCAATGTACCTTCCTTGGTAGCAATCTTTGATGAAAGAGAAAAAGAACACCATTCTGATCCTTCCGTAATTTCAGCCTGCCACTGAGTTCCTGCTGTACCTTCCATCCGGATAGCAGCATTACCTTTCTGAGCAGCTACAGATGAAGAATTGTTCCAATAAGCCGTTCCGGAAGGAGCAATCTCTGCACCCTCATCACTTCCGCACGCCCACAATGTAAGCGAGAGAAATGCTATTAAAAAATAACGGAACATAGTTGTTTGTTTATTTCTATCCACTATTATCATATGTATTGTAGAGGACACAGAGGGACACAGAGTTTTTCTCCGTGTCCCTACGTATGCTCAAAAGTTATATCGTTCAACTACAAGGATTTCAATTAATATAATTGAATACCACACATAAATGCACGATTACCTGTGCTTGAACCACTACCTGTAAAATCTGCACTTGTAGAGATTGTAATCGTAGAGGTTGCTGTCAAGCCTGTAAGTTGGAGTGTATAATAATCCGAATCCTCAAAATTTACAGTAAAAGGAGGATTTCCAGTGATACCAGTCTTTGCAGGAACAGCTACACTGCTCGCACCGTTTACAGCTCCGCCACCATTTACTTTAATATATAAAGTAGCTCCACCGCTATACGCTCCGGCATAGAATGAGAACTTTTTGTCACCTGAAACTTCAATAGCTCCAGAAGTAAATACACCAGCTTTTGAACTGGCTCCAAATTTTATACCTGAAATTTCATCAGAAGATCCGTTGATAAATGCTCCTCCCTCATACATATTAACTTTATCAGTACCATTTTCAAACAAAAATGCATCCATTGAAGTAAATGTACCCTTTGTATCACTACCTGTTCCCTGAGCAGCCACTGTTACCGGTACTTCTACAGAAGAAGAAGTTCCATCCAATGTAATCTTCAAAGTCTGAGATACAGATTCAGCCGATGCATTAGCCTGTGCTTTCACTGTTACGACATTACCACTTACGGTAGCCGACAAGATACCAGACAAACCAGAAGTGCTCAAAGTCTTACCTTCACCATTTGCTACGGTTACAGTAATATCTTTAGTACCGCCTTCTGCAGCAAAACTAACTTTTTCAGGATTAACGCCTGTAATGACAGGTTCTGAAGAAGAGAACGCCTTTACATCATTCAAGTTACGTGGAGCAATCTGTGCAGCACTTCTGTACATAGTAGCCACACCAGTCAAATCGCCCGTTGCTTTTGTATAAGTCTGACCTGCAAATACAGAGCCAGCCTGACAATATACTGTTATGTTGGTTCCATCAGCAGTAAACGTATGAGTATCATACTTGTCGGCAGTACACCAAGTTCCTGAACCGTCTGAAGAAACATTCTTAATAGTAACAGTCATGGCCTGATAGGCAGCCAGTTTATCGGCAGTAATGACAATCGGAGTAACGTTTGCCGTTCCAATCTTCTCTACTTTACACCAAGTTTCATCCTTAGAACCGGTAACTTCATACAGTCCGCTAAAATTCTGAACCTTAGCAGTACCTTTCATTAAAGTAACTTTCACTTTATCACCCATCTTCAACCCTAAAGTCTTAGGATCAACCTGACTGCCATAAAGAGTCACACCGTTCTTTTCGCTTGTAGCACCCTCTACTGCAACCTGCAAGTTATTGGTTGTATAGTTTCCACTTTCCACGTCAGCCTGTACTACAGCTTCGAAGAAACGGTCTGCATTGGCATCAATCACTGCACCTGTACTCATCGGTTCAGGCATCAAGGCTATCAATTCAGGAATTGTAATGGCAGTAGCCTCACCCGGCTCAACCACAGAACCACCTTCAAGGTCGACTTCCTGACCACCGTTTCCTGTAGCCAGTGTGATATCATCCAGACGATATACAGAAGATTCGTTTGCTGTAAAGCGGATATACAGTTCAGAAGCAGCCTTCTTCAGTGTAAAGTTGGCAGTAGCAAAAATCCAGTACGGAGTTTCAGTATCCCCGTTGTTCTTTTCGTAAGCAATTTCAGTCCATGCAGTACCATTGGCACTCACTTCAACTTTGAACTTGCTTGTATCGAATGTATTGTCATACGGACCATCATCTCCCTTGCTTGAGCGGCTTCCACCGAAAGTCAACTTCAAGTTAGTCTGTCCTTCAGCCAAAGCAATTTTCTGGATATCGAAAGTAGCAGGTGCACCACCAAAGAATACCACGTTCGGACCGGAAGCACCTTCGTAAGCATCTGTATTGGCTAAACCTGATGAACGTACAGATGCATTATTGCCTGCATAAGTTACATTTGCAGCCGCATCACCAGTCTTATTCCATCCATCGTATTCACCAGCCAAAGGCCATGGAGAAGAAACAGACTTATTACCAACAGTTTCGCTGTAAAGTACTTTCGATTCAACCACCACACCACTCTTCACTGTTATAGTAGCAGTCTTCAGCGGACCAGACTGGTTACCGATAGTGATATTGATCTTAGCCTCACCGTTTGTTCCTTCAGGTACACTTACCTGAACGGTAGCAGATCCCTCACCAGAAGTCTTTGAAAGAGTAACCCAATTAGCGTTATCTTCCACAGTAGCATTCCATGGACGGTTTGTAGAAATATCAAACGATTGAGTACCGCCATTCTCAAATGTCAATGTAGTAGGATCAACTTCCAGATAAGGAGCTTCTGTATCGTCATTATCGTCCACACAGGCAGTAAACGAGACAGTTAGCACCATGAGCAGCAGCCCATACCAAAAACTTAAAGACTTTAATTTTGCCATTTTGTTTTTCATTAAAAGTTAATATGCATTTTCACTAGTCAAATTATTATTCTAACATCTAAAAATAAAAAGTATACAGCAAACAAAATTAATCCAGCATATCCTTTTACACCAATCAACTGCTTACTTACCCCTAAAGGGGAAACAAATATAATAAAAATAATTAAAAATCAGGTTCTTAATTCAAAAAATATTACCACATTAACGTCGTTATGTTAACGACATTTATTTTATCAATAAATAATATTATATAGTATGACATCCATAAAGAAAAAAAACAGTGTCAAACCATATAAATAAATAACACTATTTCTAAAAAGCAGAGTATAACGTTATAAATTATCAGGTCAGATTAAAATTAATCAATATGAAATATCACCAACCAAATTATGATTTATATCACTTCCTCAAAATCTCATAACCCGGCAATCCATAAACGACGTATGATAGACCTTCTTTGTCCTATCAGACAATCTTTCCTGACAAAAATCCATAATTTTACGATCAGTCCCAATCAGTATTCTCATCTTTTTTTAATAAAAAACACTACCGTCGGCAAATGATCGCTATATCCGTTCATCCATCTGCCTCCTGCCTGTGTTCTTAAAGGATAACCTTTATATTTACCATCCGCTTGTATAAGAAAATCGCGCCTAAAGATTTCATGATTCAAATAACTCAACTTTTTATGTCGCTTATTCAAAAAATTACCTGTAAAAACAATCTGGTCGAACAAATTCCATTTGCCTCTATATTTTAATGTTCCTTCACCTTCAGCTAATGTATTCCACCAAGGATTATACAAATCACCTTTCTTTACATTCTTCATGTTACGTTTTGCCCCCAAGGCCTCTGCCATACTCTTATCCATAGGATCATCGTTCATATCGCCCATGATTACAATTTTGATTTTCGAGTCCAGACGCTGCAGTGAATCCTTCAGCGCACGTACTTGCATGCCAGCACGTTCGCGAGCAGAGGATGCTGCTCCACGTGACGGCCAATGGTTTACAATAAAAGCTACACGTTCGCCAGCCAATCTACCATCTGCTATTAGAAAACCTCGTGTAGGACGATCTGTAGGCTGGGCCAATACATAAGGAACCAGTTTGGTAGCTGTCACCGTGTACAGCTTTGGATTATAAAAGAAAGCACAATCTACCCCACGTTCATCAGGCCCTTCATAATGAATAATCTCATACCCCCGATTGGCCAGTGCAGGCTGCTTTAACAAATCTTCCAATACATGGCGGTTTTCGACTTCTGCCATACCTATTACAGCGGCCCCTTCAGAAGTCTTGTCAGTAGCCAGTAAACCAAGTACTGTCGACATATTTTTCAGTTTCGACTGATATTTTGTATTATCCCATTTGTTTCTTCCTTCGGGTAAATACTCATAATCTTTCTTACCCTCATCGTGTATTGTATCGAACAAATTTTCAAGGTTATAAAAGGCAACTCCGTAAATATTACCATTCTGCTCTTGAGCGTAACCAGTAATAGCCAGACACACCCAGAAAAACGTAAACAAATATTTCTTCATATCAAATATTACTTCTACAGATAACAGAGGGACTGAACGTGAACAATCACATCCAATCCCCCTCTATTATTAAAAACAAATCTATCACTATCAGAGTTTTACAGGATCTCCTGCTATCTCAAACTGTCCTCCACCCAGACTCTTATAACGGAATTCATACGAATAACTGGTTCCATCGTAAACCACTGCTTGCATTTTATAATACAAATCCACTCCGTTCATCTGCGTAGGAGCATCCGGATAATTATGAGAAAGAACCAATCCGCACGCAACCTGAATCTGTTTCATCAGATACGCTTCAGCTTTCTGTTCGTCTTCTTTGTCCACCAATCCTTCTGGATCATTTCCGGTACGTTTATACATCTGTATATTAAAATTCTTATAATGAGAAGATGCGCCAAACCACCACTCTCCTGTATCTGGATAATCTTTATCCAAATAAGCAGGTTTGTTTTCTGCAACCCACTTTACAAGATACAGATAATCGTCGACAGTCATCGAAACAGTAATAGTAGGATCGAACAACCATTTTTCACCATTATGCAAAAACGTTTCTTTTTCATGACGGACAATATTATTGTTCAGTTTCCAAGTAGTATCCAACAGATATTCATCTGCCATAGCAACAGTTGTTTTGCCATCATAATATTTATATAACACAACTTGTGTATCTCCCTCCTTCGCATAAGGTAATTTCTGAGCCAGAAATACAGGTAAATAGTCGGTTGCCTTGATAGAAGAAGAGAAATTATCATTCTTTCCTGGATCACCCATTGCATCATAATCGGCAGGAGTTACCACTACAACATCGTTACCGATATAAGCTCCCCACTTACCGCTTGTGAACTGGAACAATGTATTATAAGGCTTCGATTGTGAAGGTTGTGAGGTTGTAACTTTTACATTATCCAACTGAATGGTCGTCGTAACCCCATCCTTTGCTCCCCGATACCCGAAGGCAATATAAATATTTTTCCCATTATAGGACTTCAGTGAATAGGTTCCAACATTTGTTTTATCAGTATATCCGCTTTCCATTGGAGTAGGATAAGCAAAATAATCAGTAATATCAGTCCATGCAGATACATCAAATGCTCCTCCCGCATTATATTTATCAGAAATCAATACGCTGAAAGCATCTCCGTTATAATGACCGAATACAATATCAAAAGTCAATAAAGCATCTGCCGATTCTATTTTTACCGGTTTCGTTATCAAGTAATTTTCCACTTCTCCAGCAGCCTTGTAAGCAGACAGTTCAGCAGATCCATCGCCCTTATATACATTTGCCGACCATTTTTCTGTTCCTTTTACACAGACTTGTGTCCATTCTGCAATTTCAATAGGCTGCTTAGCAGTGCACGAATTGAAATTCTCATTTAAATAATCAATTCCTTCCACCGGATCATTCAAGTCATACATATAATCCGCCAGACAAAAATCACCCTCCTTGGCACCTTCCATACGGGCAGCTAATATCTTAGGAATTTCTACATTGGGAGCATGAGAAGGAGATAAAAAATTATTCTCCCATATAGTTTTGTAATCATCTCCATTTAAGGTATAGGCAGACACAACAGAATATTTTTTCAATGTTTCTGAAACATCTTCCTGATAATTATATGTAACCCCTACAGTAGAACCTTTTCCCCAAGATCCATACAGATTAGCCAATATAGCAGGAACATACTTATCTGCCGAAGCAAAAGAATTCAGAGCCAAATCTGAAGCTACTCGCTTCGCCAATGACTTTTCTTCATCAGTCTGTGCGTCAGCTTCTGCCGCTTTGGCTATAGATTCATAATCAGCCTTTACCAAGACATATTCTTCTTCAGTTTTCGTGATGGTAATACCTTCCGAATCAATTTCATTGTAAATATCTTCCATCGGATTACATGCAACCAGTAAGCCACCAAAGAAAGACAATGCTATTAAATTATATTTCAATTTCATACCTAAATCATGTTTTAAGTTAACCATCAGAACATTACCTTAAATCCGGTAGACCAAGTTCTGCCGAAGCCATAAAATACCAAAGCTGAATCCCAGTTATGAGTTGCACCATCTGTAGCATCAGCTACATAACAAGTATTTGTCAAATTGTAGACATTGCTATAAATCACAGCCTTCAAGCCCTTGCACAAATCAAAGCGATAGCTAAGTCCTAAGTCAATGGTATAAAAATTAGGCATTTTCCAAGAATCAATGCCGGCATCCGATTTACTGGTACGATTTGACGGATCGAAATCAGCATAGTTCTTACCTGCAAAATTATAGTCAGCATTCAGTTTCAATCCTTTAAACACCTCCCACGAAGCAGACAGTGCAGCAGTAAGCTGTGCTGAGTTGCCCACATGTACATCCTTTACATAAGCATCGTATGTACCGATTGGCTTACTTGACTCATCATAAATAGTAAAATGCACATCATCCGCCCATTTCCAGTCACCTAAGGAGAACATACCTTTCAATTCGAATGTCTTGACAGGCTTGTAAGTTGCTTCCAGTTCTACTCCCATGTGAATGGCATCCAGACCTGTAATATTGGCATATTCCTGCCCAACTCTTCTACGAGTCGATTTATCCATCCATCTGGTATAATATCCGTTCAGTGCGACATTGAAATATTCATTGTTGAACCCGTATCCTAATTCGAACGTAACAATTTTCTCGTAAGGAGCATCTGCATTGGCAGAAACGTTATTGTTCGGGAATACAGAATTAAAGAATGGAGCACGGGTGAAGTATCCTCCATTGACAAAAACGTTATGGTTTCGATTAAACTTATAATTATATCCTGCCTTAACACTCCACGGCTGGAAATGATAGAAATCGGAAACCTTTTTTCCATCTACATTGCCGCCTTTGTCATGATAACGATAAGATTCGTTCGTAATAGAAGCAGACAAGAACGAGGACCATTTATCCGTATTATACTCTGCCTGTGCAAACAAGCCTGCCCAGACAATTTCACCTACGCTATGGTACTGAACAATATCACCCTCTTTCAGGATCACATTAGGAGATTCATAATCCAGATGCTTACTACCCGGCATATAATATGCACCACCCAACAAATTGTCAATGACTTCTTTGTGATAGCCTTTATAATAGCGTCCGTCGAATCCGCCTGTAAACGTAAATTTCTCCGTGATACGGTTTTTATATGAGCTCAAAACGCCATACCAGTCATGATCATTCACAGCATTGGTAAAAATTGCTTGTGAACCGTTGGGATTGGAAGCATTAGCAGCCAACACAGCATCGTAATCAAGTAATCCTCCTGCAGTCAGTTTTGTATCTTCGTAAGGACGTCCACTATTATTGTCGATGGCCAACCAGTTACTATTATTTCCACGTACGCGGCGTCCACCACCGGTTGCCATGGAAGCATACAGAGAAGTCGTCAAAGAAGAGTTCTCATTGATTGTCCAATAATGATTCAATGAAACCTGCGGTTTGTGATAATAGTTATATCCGTAAGCGCCACCAGTCAGTTCACCATTCAGATAACCATAAGAGTTACTAAAACGTCCACCATCCGGGCTGTTCTTATAATCTTCGATATAATGCTTGGTTGCACGCTGATTATGCCATTGCGGAGCACCAAAAGCCGTCAACGACAATTTATGATGTTCATTAATGATCTTAGAGATATTACCGAAATACGTCCAGCCTTCATAATTGGTTCCTTTCACGTATCCATCACCCGTATTCAGAGCACCCATCAATGTAACAGCCCAGCCGTTATCCATCAGACCTGTAGAAACAGAAACAGAATATTTACGAAATCCGTCATTTCCGATACCGATATAAGCCGATCCTCCTTTTTGTGCTTCGGTACTCTTTGTCACCATATTCATAGTTCCTCCCACAGAAGACAAACCTAATGCTGAAGCTCCCAAACCACGCTGCACCTGAATAAACTGGCTCACATCAGACAAGCCAGACCAGTTCGACCAATAAACCTTACCGTTTTCCATACCGTTAATAGGTACACCATTTATCAGAATACCCAGATTGGAAGAATCGAAACCACGCATATTGATTCGAGAATCACCATAACCTCCACTATCACGAGTAACATATACAGATGGAGTAGATTTCAACAACTCCGGAAATTCCAAGTTACCAACCTTCTCTTCAATAGTTGCCAATTTCACATTAGAAATAGGGATTGGAGTCTGACGATCAGACTTGATAATCGAAGCAATGACACTTACCTCACCTAACCCTATAGCGTCAGGTGTCAAGGAAATTGTACCTAAATTTACATTATTTCCTGTAATTTTCACGTTCTTGATTAATTCATTATAACCCACGTAACTAATAGCCAAAACAATTTTGCCATTTTTTACATTCAGTGTAAAACTGCCATCCATGTCAGTTACTGTTCCTTCTGTAGAGCCTTTCACCACTATCGTCGCCCCGATAAGAGGTTCGTTGTTTTCCGCATCTACAATCTTGCCTTTCAGTGTAGCCTGAGCTACCGCAGTGACTGTACTTACTATGACAAGCACCGCAAACAATAGAAAATGCTTCAATTGACTTTTCATACGTTTTCTTCAATTGTTTTTGTGTTATTAATAAATCAAAGACAAATATAGTAAAAAACTTTAAAAATTCGGAGGGAAAAGCCAAAATTATTAGCACATTAACTCGATTATGTTAATAAAATTATTATTAAAAATACAAAGAATATGCATTTCCACCCGACCAGCCGTTTTTATACCGACACTATCACGCAGAAAGCAGTTTTTCTCTTTACACTTTCCACAGAGAACCGACGAAAGACTTGTCATTTTATCAGAAGCATAAAAAATTAACAGAAATGAAACACCCCTGCACGTAGTTGCGATTTAAGCAAGTTCACACCGGCAGCAGACCGGAAAAAAGGAGGCAAAACAGCAGGCGGGACACCGATGGCACCACTAGTGTCACCACTTACCTCACTGTTTTACAAACAATTACTACTAAAAGCGGGACACGGATGTCACCACCAGTGGCACCACCCTTTCCTATTATATATAATAAACAAAGATATAATCAAAGGAAGTTTCGTCCGAAACTTCGGAGGAGGGCATTGAGAGAAGAAAGGCATTAACTTTTTTTAAGCCCGCAGCATCGACAGACTTCCGCACGAGGATTCTGACAGAATTTGTACAAAAGATTTTAGTTTTTGTACAAAAACCGGAAAATCGCCCCGTAGTCTTCCGGAAAACGCGCTTCCGATTTCCGCCACGAGCCGTCCGGAACCCGAAAGAAAGCCGTCCGAACACGAGGAAAACCGCCCGTTTTTTCTTATCTTTGCAAAGATAAGAACTTAACCCAACCAACGAATCATGGCGAAAGAAAAAACCGTATATGTTTGCACCAACTGCGGACAGGAATCGCCCAAATGGGCAGGCAAGTGTCCGTCGTGCGGGCAGTGGAACACGTTTGTGGAAGAGGTGGTGCGCAAGGAAGTGCCCGTAGCCAAGCATGTGGCGCACGGCATCGAATCGGTACGCTCGAAACCGCAGCGGCTGCACGAAATCACCTCGGGAGAGGAGCAGCGCATCGACATGGGTGACGACGAACTGAACCGCGTACTGGGCGGCGGACTGGTAGAGGGCTCGCTCACGCTGATAGGCGGGGAACCGGGCATCGGAAAGTCGACGCTGGTGCTTCAGACGGTACTCCGGCTCACGGACAAGAAGGTGCTGTACATTTCGGGCGAAGAAAGCGCACGGCAGTTGAAGCTGCGTGCCGACCGCATCCCCCATCCCGAGGCAAGCAACCTGCTCATTGCGTGCGAAACGTCGCTGGAGCAGATTTTCACGAACATCAAGAATACGGCTCCCGACCTGGTGGTCATCGACTCCATACAGACCATCTCGACGGAGAATATCGACTCGTCGCCGGGCAGCATCGTGCAGGTGCGCGAGTGTTCGGCAGCCATCCTGAAATTTGCCAAGGAAACGGGTACACCGGTCATCCTCATCGGGCACATCAACAAGGAAGGCAGCATCGCCGGACCGAAGGTACTGGAGCATATCGTCGATACGGTGCTTCAGTTCGAGGGCGACCAGCACTACATGTACCGCATCCTGCGAAGCATCAAGAACCGCTTCGGAAGTACGGCGGAACTGGGCATTTACGAGATGCGTCAGGACGGGCTGCGGCAGGTGAGCAACCCTTCGGAACTGCTGCTGACGCAAGACCATGAGGGCATGAGCGGCATTGCCATCGCCTGTGCGGTAGAGGGTATCCGTCCGTTTCTCATCGAGGTGCAGGCACTGGTGAGCACGGCGGCCTACGGTATGCCCCAGCGTTCGGCCACGGGATTCGACCTGCGCCGCATGAACATGCTGCTGGCGGTGCTGGAGAAGCGTGTGGGCTTTAAATTGGCACAGAAGGATGTCTTCCTGAACATCGCGGGAGGACTGAAGGTGAACGATCCGGCCATCGACCTGGCGGTAATCAGTGCCATCCTGTCGAGCAACATGGACACGGAGATTGAAGCGGGCGTGTGCATGGCGGGCGAAGTGGGACTGAGCGGAGAAATCCGTCCCGTAAACCGCATCGAACAGCGCATCAGCGAAGCGGAGAAGCTGGGCTTCACACGGATGCTCGTACCCAAGCATAACCTGCAGGGACTGGACCGCAAGAAAATCAAGATCGAGCTGGTGCCCGTACGCAAGGTGGAAGAGGCTTTCCGGCAACTATTCGGGTAAAAGAGTGCAAAAACAAATGGCAAGTCATGATGACGCAGAATAAAGAATTGGACAGGATTTTCTTTGTGACTTTCTGCATGGAACAGTACAAGCATGAGCACAATATGACAGGAAAAGAGGTTGCCGACCTTTTCTCTATGGCCCCGTAGCTCTGTATGAAGAGTTCTTGGAAGAAGAAAAAAACATAAACAAAAACAACCATTTATGATACAAGAATACCAGTTAAGAGTTCTGCCCGAGCAGGCAGCCAGCGAACAGCATATCAAACAATACGTGAGCCGCGAGAAGGGGCTCGACATTCGTACCATCCACGCCGTACGGGTGCTGAAACGAAGCATCGATGCCCGCCAGCGGACCATCTTCGTAAACCTGAAGGTACAGGTGTTCATCAACGAAACGCCTACCGAGGAGGAGTTCGTACGGACGGAATACCGCAACGTGGAGGGTAAGCCTCAGGTGATTGTGGTGGGTGCCGGACCGGGCGGTCTGTTTGCTGCCCTGCGCCTGATAGAGCTGGGACTGCGTCCGGTAGTGGTGGAGCGCGGAAAGAACGTGCGCGACCGCAAGACGGATCTTGCCCGCATCAGCCGTGAGCACAAGGTGGACCCGGAATCGAACTACAGCTTCGGCGAGGGAGGTGCGGGAGCTTACTCCGACGGCAAGCTGTACACGCGCAGCAAGAAGCGTGGCAGCGTGGACAAGATTCTGAACGTGTTCTGCCAGCACGGGGCAAGCACTTCCATCCTGATAGACGCTCATCCGCACATCGGAACCGACAAGTTGCCGAGGGTGATCGAGAACATGCGAAATACCATCATCGCCTGCGGTGGAGAGGTGCACTTCCAGACACGCATGGATGCCCTGCTCATCAAGGACAACAAGGTGGCGGGCATTGAAACAAATACGGGAAAGACCTTCCACGGTCCGGTGATTCTGGCTACGGGACATTCGGCACGCGACGTATACCGCTGGCTGTATGCCAACGGGGTGACCATCGAACCCAAGGGTATCGCCGTGGGGGTACGTCTGGAACATCCGTCGATGCTGATCGACCAGATTCAGTATCACAACAAGAACGGACGCGGAAAGTATCTGCCGGCAGCGGAATACAGCTTCGTGCAGCAGGTAGACGGTCGCGGGGTGTACAGCTTCTGCATGTGTCCGGGAGGATTTGTAGTTCCGGCAGCCAGCGGACCTCATCAGATAGTGGTGAACGGCATGAGCCCCAGCAACCGTGGCACAAAGTGGAGTAACTCCGGCATGGTGGTGGAACTGCGTCCCGAAGACCTGCTCCTGCCCGACTTGCAGCTTCAGGCGTGCGAAACCATTCAGGGTTCGGCAGAGGCACAGACCGAGGAACTGATTGCCCGTTCGGGAAAACTGCCCGAGGGAAGCGTGCATACGCTGGCTGTAATGCACTTTCAGGAGAAGCTGGAACAACTCTGCTGGCAGCAGGGTAACATGCGACAGACGGCTCCTGCGCAGCGTATGGCGGACTTCATCAACCGGAAGGTGAGCTACGACCTGCCCGACACATCGTACAGCCCGGGACTGGTTTCTTCGCCGCTTCATTTCTGGATGCCGAAATTCATCAGCAGTCGTCTGAGCCGCGGCTTCCAGTTGTTCGGCAAGAGCTCGCACGGCTTCCTGACCAACGAGGCGGTGATGATTGCCGTGGAAACACGTACCTCGGCTCCTATCCGCATCGTGCGCGACAATGAAACCTTGCAGCACGTCACCGTAGAGGGGCTGTTCCCCTGCGGAGAGGGTGCGGGCTATGCAGGCGGTATCGTGTCGGCAGGTATCGACGGCGAACGGTGTGCCGATGCCGTAGCGGCGTACTTGCAGAGGAATTAATCTCACAGCATCCTTATAAACTGTTATCAGTACCCGATAAAATGAATAGCTGCAGTATGGTTTCTGTAAATAAGCAGTAGCACCTAAATTTGCAAATAATCAATTATCTATCAGCGAACTATCAGTAACTTAAAACTTTTTACCGGATAATAATCATAAACTTTATTCAATTGCGTCCGCACTGCGGTCGCAATTGAACTGAACACATTATAAATCGATAGATAAACAAGCAGGTACAACAGACGAAGACAGATCCATTTCCGAACGAAAAAGAGTAAAAATGAGAAATAAAAACGGTTTTGGAAAAACTAAAAGCCTTTTTCAATCGTTTCTTTGATATAGCATTCCTCCAACAGGAATCAATGAACCTGTGTGAAAAACATAACCTATAACCAAGATGCAACATACTCCTGAAATAGCAATCGTAGAACAGAATACGCTGACAGCACTGGGCTTGCAGACAATTCTGGAAGAACTTATCCCCGTAGCGACCATCCGCAGATTTTCGTCGTTCGCCAGACTGATAGACGATACGCCGGACATGTACAGTCATTATTTTGTTTCGGCACAGACGTACTTCGAACATACGTCGTTTTTTCTGGAACGCCGTCCGAAGACCATCGTGCTGGCAGCGGGCGAACAGCCTCTGCTGAACGGTGTCCCTACCCTGAATGTCTGTCTGCCACAAGACAAACTGGTGGCTTCCATCATGCAGATGCGAAAACAAGGACACGAAGCGACACATCATCCGGTATCTCCGCAAGAAATGCAGCAGAGCCACGATCTGTCACCCCGTGAGATAGAGGTACTGGTACTCATTACCAAGGGGCTTATCAACAAGGAAATAGCCGACAAGCTGAACATCAGTCTGACGACGGTCATCTCGCACCGCAAGAACATTACCGAGAAGCTCGGCATCAAGTCGGTTTCGGGGCTTGCCATCTATGCCGTAATGCACGGGTATGTGGAAGCCGACCGGATATGATACGACACCGGTATGTGCCTGCCCTGTTGATTGTACTAATCTATCGCCACTCTTGCATCGCAGGCTATCTTCTGGCATTACCTTCCTAACGAATACAGACGGAAAGGTAGATTTATTAGACCGACAAGGGCTTGCCGGAGGAACTTATCTTGTTTTTCTTAACTATAAGGATTAATTTCAAGTGAATGAAAAATTTCCTATATTTGTATTCGTTGATACGAAGTTGATTACAAAATCAATTACTCTCCTATATTCACATTCAAATAAAGCATTTATGAAAAAGTTTCTTTTATTTGTATTGGTCGGTGAGTGTTAGCTCAAGCAATATTAATCGTGTCTATCGCATTAATACAAGGGTATATAGGTTATAGAATGTACAGAACAAGATAATAAGCAAATCAATTTAATTATTCAATTTATGAAAAACAACAAAATCATCGGTTGGACGATATTATGCCTGCATGCTGTCATCTTATTCCTCATTTTTCAGTTTGATGTTTTAGGGGAGTGGAGAAGCGGAAGTCTGACAATCAGTCTTTTCACCCTATACACGCTGGCAACTCCTTCGCTGGCGTGGTATTTGATCAATAAAGAGGGAAAATCACATAATATGTAAGTAATAGCTTACATGATATATGTTCCAATAGAACAACTTGATTGAATCCAATAATTTTAAATATAAAATGATTTCATACGAAAGTAATTTTTATCCTTATATGCAATAAATCAATGATGTTCTCAAACGAATAAAATAAGAGAAAAAAGGAAAAACAAAGTTGAAATAAATTAGAAAGAATTTAAAACTATTGAATACATAATATACAATAAAAGCCCGTCGGTCATTCAGTGCCATTCACTTCATCACCGACGGGCTTTTTCATAGCTTATATTTCCCCATCTTATTTCTCAGCCGGAGCAGCCGCTTCTTTTGCCTGCTTCAGCTTCTGTTCGATAGGATCCTTATACTGAGTCTGGAGTTTCACCAGTTCAGCCTTCAGGTCTTCTGTAATCTTCTCATAACCCGGCTGACCGTAGATATTGTGCATTTCGGTCGGGTCTTCCTTCAAATCGTACAATTCCCATTCGTCGATGTCGTTGTAGAAATGAATGAGCTTGTAACGGTCGGTACGTACGCCGTAGTGACGTTTTACCATGTGTTCTGCCGGGAACTCATAGAAGTGATAATACAGCGACTTACGCCAGTCGGCAGGCTTCTCACCTTTCAGCAGCGGAACCAGCGATACACCCTGAATATCTTCGGGGATAGGTGCTCCGGCAAGTTCGAGGAAGGTCGGGGCATAGTCGATGTTCTGTACCATCTGAGGAATTTCACCCTTCGCCTTGAAGTCTTTCGGCAGGTGCATGATCAGCGGGGTATGCATGGATTCCTCGTACATGAAACGCTTGTCGAACCAGCCATGTTCGCCCATGTAGAATCCCTGATCGGAGGTATAGACTACCAGCGTATTGTCGAGCATGCCCTTTTCCTTCAGGTAGTCGAGTACACGACCCACATTTTCGTCGAGCGACTTCACTACCTTGGCATAGTCGCGCATGTAGCGCTGGTACTTCCATTCGGCCAGTTCCTTACCCTGCGGATTCTTCTTGTAGAAGTCGTCGATAATCGGCTGGTAGAAGTCATCGTACACCTTACGGTCTTCCGGACTCAGGCGACCGATGTAGCTTTCGTATCTTTCCTTCAGCGGAGAAGTCTTGTCGGCACGGTCCATCTTGTTGTCGTAAATCAGGTCCATGTTCTTCCAGATACTCATTTCCTGAGCAGCGGCAGCGGGACGACCTTCGTAGTCATCGTAGAAATTGTCGGGCAACGGGAAGGTCTTGTCCTCGTACAGCGGCAAATCCTCCAGTGCAGGCAGCCAGTTGCGGTGGATAGCCTTGTGATGGATAAACAGACAGAACGGCTTGTTCTTGTCGCGCTGGTTCTCCATCCAGTCGATACTCATATCCGTAATCAGGTTGGTGACATACCCCTCCTTGCGGATGGTATCGTTGTCCATCGTGATGAAGTCCGGATTATAATAATCACCCTGTTCGGGCAGGATTTCCCAATGGTCGAATCCGGTAGGCAGGCTCACGAGGTGCCATTTTCCGATGATAGCCGTCTGATAACCTGCCTGCTGCAACAGCTTCGGCATGGTCTGCTGAGAACCGTCGAACACACACGTAGTATTGTCGGTAAATCCGTTGGCATGGCTGTGCTTGCCGGTAAGCATACACGCACGGCTCGGTCCGCTCAGCGAGTTAGCCACAAAACTGTTGGTAAAGATTACACCATCGTTGGCGATACGGTCCAGATTAGGAGTTTCCACAAAGCGACTTCCATAGCAGCTCATCATCTGTGCCGTATGGTCGTCGGTCATGATGTACACGATATTGTACTGTTTGGGAGCCTGTTTCTCACTGCCGCACGAAGCCAGTGAAGCCAGAGCTGCCATACCCGTCAACGGGTAAAGAAATGAAGATGTTTTCATAAAATGAAATGAGGTAAGTGAAAAATTATACTACTTATTACAAAGATACCAGCTTCGGGAGGATACCCAAAGCCATCAAGCAAAAAAGTCCGAGGAAGTATGGAAAAAATTTCCCCGGACTTTTCTATGATATTCCTGCCAATTTAAGGGCACGTTTTATTTTTTATCGGCTTGTTTCAGAAAGTTTCTGCCGATGTTTTTTAGACACTGGAACGATGAACCTTACCAGCCCGGATTCTGTTCCCACAAGCCGCCGGTCAAGTTACCCACCATTTCCTGACGGATAGGCAACAGGTAATCGCGGTTCACATTAAACTGCCAGCCGTTCGGATAGTTGGTATTGTTGAACGCTACGATATAACCGTCCTTCAACCAGATATTCGAACCTACGGTCATGATACCATTGAAATGTTCGCCCAGCGTACTGCCTGTATACAAGGCACCCGTCGGAGTCTTTCCGACAATCAGTTCATCGGCAGCAGCCCAGCGCAAGATATCTGTCAGACGGCAGTTCTCGAAGGCTTTCTCCACACGACGTTCACGGCGTACAGCCTGAATATACTTATCGAGGTTATGGAACGGATAATCGGCATCGGTATTATACTCGCGGTCGAAATCCACACCCGGCATGTTCACGCGGTCGCGCAACGGCTGCAAGGCTTTCTTAATTTCACTGGCATTGCCTGCACCGTCGAGTTCGGCCAATGCTTCTGCATAGTTCAGCAGGATATCGGCGTAACGTACCTGAATAGCCGGAGCCTGACTACGGTTGGCAGTGGTATAAGCAGCCGTATTCGTAGTGTTGAACTCTTCGTATTTCAAGACAGAATAACCGGTCGTATTCTGGTGGTAGTTGGTTGCATCCAGCGGCGGCCATGTATAAATTGTTCCGTCACTCTGAATCTGCTGTCCCGGCATGAAGACTGTCTGCGACAGACGCGGGTCACGCAGTTCGGGGCTCAGCTCGGCTCCGTACGTACGTTTAGCTTCCAGCTTGGCATCGCCGGTAAACGGCTTGCCGTCAATCGTCAGATAATCGTCCACCAGCGAAGCTGAAACACCAATCTGTCCACCTCCCTCACAAGCATAGTATGTGACGTTGTGACCGATGCCGGCAGAAGCATTGTATTCCTTCCACCACAGTACCTCCTGATTGTCGCTCAGGTCGGTATCGATAAACATGTCACGATAGTCGGTCAGCGGATTACCCGTTTTATGGATACTCCATACATTACGGTCGATCACCTCTTTGGCAGCTGTTACCGCCTGATTCAGCCAGTCCTTGATTTTCTCATCAGGATTGGTCAGTGTCTTGTCGTAGAACGGGTCGTTCTCTGCACGGTGATATTTCTCCCACGTAGCGGCAAACAGAGCCACTTCACTCTTCAGGGCACGGGCTACATCGCGGTGTACACGACGGGTAGCATTGGTATTCTGTTCACTCAAGTTCGTGATGGCATCCTGCAGATCCTTCAAGATATAATCCACAATTTCCGTACGTGTATTACGCGGACGCTTCATCAGTTCGGCATCCGGGTCCAACTGGTCTTCTACCCATGTCACACCTCCGTAATTCACGAGCAGGTGATAGTAGTAAGCCGCACGGAAGTAATACGCCTCGCCCAGACACTGCTTGTAGTCGGTTCCCTTCTCTTCGCAGTTCTGGATATTCTGAAGCAAGAAGTTCACGTTACGTATCGCCTTGTAATCACTCAACTCGGCAGCGTTACCCAGCGAAGTCTCGCCGGCCAGACGCGTATCGATTGCATTCGGATACAAGTTATCACTGTTGGCATCGCCGAAAGCGATACCGTTGGTACTACTGCTGGACTGCGTCTTGATGGCAGTATTGTTGACCGTACCTCCACCCATCACAGGCACGCTGCCCTGATAGAACATATTCAGGTACATGTTGATTTCACTGGTTGTAGTGAAAGCACCTACCGTAGACATCTCCCCCTGAGGTTCCTGATTCATGTCGAAGCAGGAAGTTGTTCCCAGGCATAACACTGAAGCAATCAGTAAATGTATATTTTTCATAATTGTTTTCCCGTTTTTACATATTTAAAATAACGCCGACAGAGAATACTCTCGTCATCGGATAGTTCTTACCAGCCTGCTCAAGCGCATTACCGTAACTGTTCTGAGTAAACAGACCTTCCGGATCAAAGATGCTGCTCAGCTTGGTAAAGGTCAGCAAGTTTTCGCCTGAGAAGAATACCTGAGCCTTGGTGAGGTGAATCTTTTCAATCCATGCCTTCGGCAGGTCGTAGCTGATGGTCATGTTCTTCAGACGGCAATAAGCGGCACTCTGCATGTAACGGTCGGATTTCTGAGAAGTCTTCGCACGGAACTTGCCGACAGCCTGATTACCGGCAGTGTACGGATTTGGATAGTAAGCATCCGGATTTTCCGGTGTCCAGTAGTCGAGGTGTTCCTTGAAGACAGTCACCTGTGCGTATGCACCCGAACCCCAGAAGTAAGAAGTGTTCATGGCAGGACACCAGTCGCGCTTGCCTACACCCTGGAACATCAGGCTCAGTGAAAGACCTTTCCACGAGATTGATCCGTTGATGGTGTACTGGTAACGCGGAGTCGTATTACCGATGACAGTCATATCACCCATATCGCCTACGGTATTGGTACCGTTGTTGATCTTGTTATCTCCGTTCAGGTCGACATACTTCACGTCACCCGGCATCCATTTCTGTCCGCTCAGGTAAGACAAATCGTAAGTAGAGTTGTACGCATCGGCTTCTTCCTGTGTCTGAATCAGACCAGAAGCACGGTATCCCCAGATTTCACCCACTTTCTTTCCTTTGTACCAGTTGTTTGCCGGATCGGATCCGTCACCTTCGTAAGCGGTAACTTCGGAAGTAGCGTCGGACAGCGAACCGCCGATAGAGTAATCGATATCCTTACCGATCTTTCCTCTCCACTGCAAGGTAAGTTCCCAACCACGGTTACGCATCTCGGCGTTGTTGGTTTCGGGAGCTACGGCACCAAAGAAATCAGCCAATGCAACCGAAGGACCTAACATATCACGTGTATCGCGCTGGAACACATCGAACGATCCGGTCAGGGCATTACCGAAGAAACCGAAGTCGATACCGATATTCTTATGCTCCACCTTTTCCCAAGTAGTATTGGAGTCGACTACCGAACCCGGGCTCAGATAACCCTCTCTTCCGTTCTGGAAATACCAGTTACCGAGAGAAGTCGGGTCCATAGTAGAAGCGAATGTATAGTAAGCAGCACCTGTCTGGTTACCCAGCAGACCCCAAGATACACGCAACTTCAGGTTGGACAGTACATCCTGTGTCTTTTCCATGAACGATTCACGCATGATGTTCCATCCCAAAGATACTGACGGGAAGAAACCCCAGCGGTTTCCTTTGGCAAAGCGGGAAGAACCATCGTAACGTCCGTTTACTTCCACCAGATAACGTCCCATAAAGTCGTAATTGATACGTCCGAAATAACCGCGGGTAGCCCACGCGTAACGTGTATCTTTCACAGTACGGTCGCCGCTTGCCATTTCAAGGCTCGGGTTGCTGGTAGAAAGGATATCTGTTACTGAATCGTACAGATACTTATATTTGTAATATTCTTCCTGATAACCCAGCATCACGGTAAAGTTATGCTTGTCGGCAAGAGAGAACGAATAGTTTGTATACAGGTTGACAGACTGATACTGGTTGCTCATGTCGTAACGGGTATACGAATTGCTTGCACCGTCGGCAATCTCTGCACGCGTACCGATATCGTACGAATCTCCCGAAGCATTCGGAATCTGCGGAAGCACCTTCAGTGCCCAGTAATCGCGTGTATTATAACGATAAGTATAGTCGAAGAAGATATGCCAATCCTTCAGCGGTTCCAGTTCCAGACCACCGGTCATGGTCAGGTTATTGTTTTCCGTATTGGTCTTTGTACCGCTCTGCAAGTAAGGAATCATAGACAGTTCGGTAAAGTAACCGTTCGGATCGACAACGCTCACCGTCGGACGGAAACGAGCCAGTGAGTGATAGAATCCTTCGCTCAACGCACCTGTACCAAACGGAGTTTCATTATCCGAGTTCATGTATTTGGTATTCACTTTCAGCTTCAGCCAGTCGGTTACCTTCGAAGTAACGTTACTGCTGAAATTGAAACGCTTGTAACCGATGTCGGCATAGCGCAACAAACCGTCTTCCTTGTACATACCACCCGAAATGTAGTACTGTGCCTTTTCACCACCACCGCTCACACTGACGTTGTGGTTCTGCTTGAAAGCAACATCTTTATAATGAAGGTCGAAATAATCGGTATTACCCAGACCTTTAGCACTGTTTTCGAAAGCTGCCACCATCGACTGTCCGGGAGTCAGTTCTGCCCACGGATCGAGTCCGGTAGGATCGTTAATATATTGCTGCAACTGTGCCAGTTTCTCGTCGCTATACTGTTTCACCATGCCAGCGTTTTCGCAAGCCTGATTGAAATAAGTGGCAAACTCATACGCATTGGCCATATCCGGCAACGACATCGGAGAAGTCCAACCCAACGTAGCCTGATAGCTGACGCGTGCCTTACCTTCCTTACCTTTCTTGGTAGTAACCAGAATCACACCGTAAGCCGCACGCGCACCATAGATAGAAGATGCTGCTGCATCCTTCAGTACCGAGATATTCTCGATATCATTCGGATTGACATCGGCAAGATCCATTTCCACCCCGTCGACCAGCACATAAGGAGCTGCATCACCCGACAAGTTTCCCTGACCACGCAACTGTAACGAAGAGGTTGCACCCGGACGACCGGCATTGGTATTGTCGATGTACAAGCCCGGCACCATACCCTGCAAGCTCTGGGTAGCATTTGCCAGCGGACGCTGTTCCAGCGTTTCACCCTCTACCGTAGCCACAGAACCTGTCAGATTGACTTTCTTCTGCACACCGTAACCTAACTACGACAACTTCATCCAAAACCTGATTGTCTTCCTTTAACGTGATGTTCAAGATTTTGCCAGGAGTAACTTGAACCTCCTGCGTCTGATAACCCATGTAAGAAATTACGATAACGGCATTCTTTGCCACTTGTAATGTAAAGTTACCGTCAAGATCGGTGATGACACCGTTCGTAGAATTTCCTTTCTCTACCACTGACGCACCAATAACGGGAAAACCTGTTGCATCATATACGACACCTTTCGCCTCCACACTCTGTTGGATCGCTCCCATTGTGCCACTCTCTACCACCATTCCTTCAGCATTCACAATCTGTGGATAGCCTATCCAGGCAGCAACTCCAACAAGCGAAACCTGCTTGATGAAGTTTTTACTAAAAAAGAATAGATTCATAAAAATATTATAATTATTAAGGTCCTATTTATAAGTATTAGACTTATCTAAGCTAGATTTAAAATTTTTAGACAAATATAGGAATTATTTTTTAAATGAAAAAAAATTATTACATTTGTACAATAAAACATTAAAAAAGACAAACAAAGAAGTATTGCTATGAAAAAAACTCCATTAAAAGTATGGGCCATTTGCCTGCTAACGGCAGGATGTCTGATGGCGTGCGCGCCACAAGAAACCCAAACGGGTAACCTGAATGTCATTCCACTACCCCAAGAAGTAACGGAAAATCCATCATCGGCACCTTTCGTTATCAAGCCCTCCACAACCATCGTCTATGAGGAAAGTAATGAAAAATTGGCAAGTACCGCCCGTCTTTTAGCCGATTATATTAAAGAGGTAACAGGGACGGAAGTCAAAACAGGCGGTCAGGCAAGCAAGAACTGTATCATCCTGAAAGTCGATCCGTCTATGACACACAAAGAGGGATACGACCTGAGCATCACTGCCGATGCCGTTACGGTAACGGGAGCTACCGAGGCCGGAGTATTCTACGGCTGTCAGACCATCCACAAGGCACTGCCCATTACAGAGGGCAAAGCACTGGCTTCGCTGCCTGCCGGAGAGGTGAAAGACTTTCCGCAGTATAATTACCGTGGGTTCATGATTGATGTAGGCCGTCATTTCTTTCCGAAGGAATACCTGAAGAAACTGATTGATGTCATGGCACTGCACAACATCAACTACTTCCATTGGCATCTGACCGAGGATCAGGGCTGGCGTATCGAAATCAAAAAATATCCCAAGCTAACGGAAATAGGTTCGTACCGCAAGGAAACGCTTACGGCACCGGGATCGGGCAAGTTCGACGGCACTCCGGTAAGCGGTTACTACACGCAGGAGGATGCCAAGGAAATCGTGACTTATGCAGCTGAACGCTTCATCACCGTAATCCCCGAAATAGACATGCCGGGACACATGCTGGCTGCGCTGGCTTCGTATCCGGAACTGGGATGTACGGGCGGTCCGTATGAAACGGCTACCAAATTCGGTGTGTTCAAGGAAGTGCTGTGTGGCGGTAATCCCAAGACATTGCAGTTTGCCAAGGATGTGGTAAACGAACTGATGGATATCTTCCCGGATGCTCCTTATATCCATATCGGAGGCGATGAATGTCCGAAAGCAGAATGGAAGAAGTGTCCGAAGTGTCAGGCTAAGATCAAGGAACTGGGACTGCGTGACACGAAGGAGCACAGCAAGGAAAACCAGCTTCAGGTGTACTTCATGAACGAAGTGGAAAAGGAAATCGCCAAACGAGGCAAGAAGATGCTGGCATGGGACGAAATCCTGGAAGGCAACCCGGATCCGAAAACAACTACCGTCATGGCATGGACGGGCGTAAAGGCTTCCATCAAGGCTGCACAGCTGGGACATCCGACCATTGTCTGCCCCATCAGTCACCTGTATTTCAGCAATCCGGGCTATAACCGACTGAAGGGTATCAGCAGCGTGGAACGGGTATACAACTTTGAACCGCAGTCTGACAAACTGACTCCGGAAGAGAAGAAAAACATTATCGGCGTACAGGCTTGTATCTGGACGGAATGGACGAAGGACAGTCTGAAGATGGAATGGCAGATGATGCCACGTATCGCCGCACTGAGTGAGTTGCAGTGGAGCAATCCGGCCAAGAAGGATTTGAACGGATTCCTGAAACGTCTCCGCCACCAACTGGATCTGTATCAGCTGTATGGATGTAATTATAAAAAGGATATTGAGGATGTAACGATTGACGTGGAACCGAAGGGAACAGATGGAACGGCAGTTATCCAACTGAAGACTTTCGACAACGCACCGGTTTACTATACACTGGATGGTTCGGAACCGTCGGCAACCTCGCAGCAGTATACGCAGCCATTTACGTTAGACAAGACCACGACCATCAAGGCAAAGGCTATCCGCAACGGACGTGAGAGTGATGTGACTGCCGAAACACTGACATACAACCTGGCTACCATGCACCCGATTACCCTGAAATGTGAGCCGGATGAAAAATTCACTTACAAGGGTGCCAACTTGCTGGTAGACGGTATGCAGGGAGATGACAACTACCGTTCGGGACGTTACATCGGTATTTACGGTCAGGATTTCGATGCGACCATCGACTTGCAGGAGCCGAAAGAAATCTCTTCTGTATCGGTCGGTACCTATCTGGTTCCGGGCGACTATATCTTCGGTCTGACAGGACTGGAAGTTTATGGTTCTGAAGACGGCAAGGCTTACACCAAGATTGCTTCGAAGGCTATTCCTACCCTCGAAAAAGGCAGCAAGAACAATGTGCTGAAGCGAGATACCCTCAGCTTCGACAAGACGAAGGCACGTTATGTACACATCATCGGAAAGAATACTCCGGTACTTCCGAAGTGGCATCCGGGTGCAGGCAGTCAGACTTACCTGTTCCTCGATGAAATTGCCATCAACTAAGCGCCTAACGGAACAACTTGTAATCCATAAGCTATAACAAAAAAATCTCCTGCTTTCCGCTCTATCCATCAGGATAAGCTAAAGCAGGAGATTTTTTTGTGTTCAGGTTTTCACCTGTCAGAGATTCACCGTCCTATAAACAGCCTCATCTCCAGCAAGGAAAAGTTTACTACTGTCTGGCAACAGGACACTCCTTATTTATACTTCTGTACACGTTCGTCGTTGATTACACCCTTCCAGTTCATACCGAACGCAAAATCGTAGGCATGACCTTCAGAATCGACGTAAGGAATCATGTCGCGTGGAACATCTTCTTTCTGTTTTTCCACCGTTTCCATGTTTATCGGAAGCTGACAAGGCAGCAAGCCAGAAGGTTCGGCCTTACCGCTCACGATATCGAGAAACGCCTCGTTGCTTGTTCCAAAACTCATAATGATGGCATCGGCAGCCTTTTCAAATTCTCCCATCACCATCGGACGAGTAGCTGTCAGCGCCACGATGACCGGCTTGTCGTGCATCTGTTTCCGCGTGTTCAGTACAAGCAACAAGTCATCTTTGTTGGCCGTCTTCACCGTCTTCCCCTTATAACTGCGGTTGGTAAAAGATTCCTTCACATCACCTCCGGCAATGCTGACAGTCCTTGCCTCCGTCGCAGTATAGTCATTGTATTGCAAGCTGATAGGCACATATCCATTGCCTCCCTTCTTGCAATCGTTCATATCGTATCCCGTTCCGGTAATCGGACCCAGAATAAAGACAAGCGCAAAATCAGCCTCTTCGGGCGTATCGACCACCTGATAATACTTTCTCACCAAGTCGAGATTGATCGGATAATCGTAATAATCCTTTGTGACATTTCCGAAGAACTCAACATACGAAGGGAAATGACGCTTCGGGACGTACACCTTTTTCTTCGCATCCTTGACAGGCAATACGTTCTGCTTGTTCTTCAACATGACCAGCGACTTTACCTGAGCTTCATATCCCTGACGCATAAAGTCTTTGTTGCCTACTATTTCTTTCGTCTTCTCGACATCCAGATAAGGATTTTCGAACAGGCCGGTACGGAACATCGGCATCAGCAATCGGCGGGCTGACTCGCGGATACGTTTTTCCCACGCTTCCTTGCCAAACTCTTCTACTCCTTTCTGAAAAGCTTCCAGCACAGGTCCCTTATCGTTATTTCCACCAAACTGATCGACACCCGCTTTCAGAATAAGGTAATGACGGTCGACTACAGACAGCGTTTCCACTCCCCAGCACATGCCGCCAAAACCGCCAACCGACTTATTATCATTTGTCACTCCCCAGTCGGTACAGACAATGCCGTCGTACCCATACTTGTCGCGCAACAAATCGGTAATGATGTACTTGCTGAAGTTATTGCCCACATTTTTGCCTGACGGATCGATGCCATACGAAATGGTATAATACGGCATGACTGCTCCCGCACAATGAGTCGGTCCGTCGAGTTTGAAAGCACCTTCCGTAAAAGGAAGAAGATGTGTTTTCAGGTTATTTCCCGGATAAACACTGTACTTGCCAAAGTTATAATGCGCATCGCGTCCTCCCTCTTCCGGACCTCCACTCGGCCAGTGTTTCACCATGGTTACCACACTTTCATAGCCCCATCCATCGGCAATCTCAGCTTCCCCTTCGGAAGTCTGGAAACCATCGATGTAAGCCCTTCCCAAATCGGTTGTCAGCTTCGGATCACCGCCAAAGGTTCCCGTGAAGCGCATCCAGCGTGGCTCGGAAGCCAGATCGACCTGTGGAGAAAGTGCCGTGGTAATACCCAACGCACGATATTCCTTCGCCGCTATTTTACCAAAGTTCTTTACCAGTTCCGGACTAAAGGTAGCCGCCAGCCCCAGTGAAGTAGGCCATTGTGAGATTTCTCCTCCAGACCCATAGTTATATTCGGCAGTTGCAGTCGTTTCATGTCGCGGGTCCGAACTGTTGTTGGCTGGTATGCCGTGTCCCAGACCTTCCACATACGCCTGCACATTGTTGCTCCATTCGGCAGCAACAGCCGGACTTTCCACCTTGGTTATCAACACCGCACGCAGATTATCATCTTTCAGAAATTTCTTCTGCGCATCACTCAGATCGGAAGCCTTCGCCCCGCTCTCGGCAAAAGGCTTTCCGTTGTAGGTAGAAGGCCCGTACCCATCTTGAAGGCTCGGTATCTGCTGATGGGCACTATACAGCATCAGACCGGCAATTTCCTCATCCGACAACTGAGCAGCCAGGTCGCGTGCCCGCTCCTCAAAGCCCAATCTCCAGTCCTCGTACTTATCCAGCTTACCGTTACGGTTCAGGTCCTTAAACGCATAGCCGTTATCTTCTATCAGCTTTACCCCCGACTGAGGAGCATATCCCAACGTAGCTCCTCCCTCTTGTTTTACCAGTGTGTAAATGCCCTTAGGCTCTTCCTGCCACTTCTGTGCACTGGAACAGCCGGACAAAGCCAAAGCAATCACTCCTGCCGAAAGAACGGCATAAGTCATACGATTCTGCATCTTTTTCATAGTATTCGCTATTTATTTAAAAAGTTCAGGCAACAAATGATTCAAGTATTTCCGCCAGTTACGCCACTCGTGACCGCCGTCGGTTTCCATATATTCGTATTTATAGCCGTGACTATCGAGTAATTCCCGATACTTCACATTATCCTGGAACAGGAAGTCACCGTTTCCGATACCGATGAAATACAGCTTCGGAGCATCGGAGAACTGCTTGGCAAGTTTCTCTTCCAAATTTTCATAGATATACGTATTCTCTCCCTTCGCCTGACGGTTGATGGCAGCCGAGAACAGACCTACATAACCAAACAGATCGGGATAGTTGGCTGAGATATAAAGCGAATGAAAGCCTCCCATCGACAATCCGGCAATAGCCCGGTGAGCTTTGTCGTTAATTGTACGATAATGACTCTCCACATAGTTCATGATATCGGGGAAAGCCTTTTCGAAAGAACCCTCCATGGTCTTCGGGTTGGCAAACGAGGGCTTGTACATGCTGTTTGGATATTCACCCGGTACAGCTTCCTGAGCTCCGTTACCGTTCGGCATGACCACAATCATGGGTTCAGCCTTTCCCTGTGCAATCAGGTTGTCGAGAATCTGGACGGCGCGTCCCAGTTCGCTCCACGCATTTTCATCGCCTCCGGCACCATGCAGCAGATACAGCACCGGATACTGTTTGTTGCTGTCATCATAGCCAGCCGGCGTATAGACCGTCATACGGCGGCGTTCCATTCCCAAAGTAGGACTGGGATACCAAACCTTCGAAACGGTTCCGTGAGGAACTTCACGCACTAGGTAATTCTGCGACAGCTCTCCGTCGACCAGAAAATAATTGGTATAGGTTGCAATGTCACGAATCATATATACATTACTTGGATCGAGCATACGTACTCCATCCACATAAAAGCAGTACGTATGGAGTTCCGGCGACGGTATCGAGGTAGTATAGGTCCAAACTCCGTCTTCTCCTTTCACCATCGGAATCTGCCCGGAAGCCTCCATCATGCCAAACGAAGTCTGCCGTTTGACCTTTTCGAAAAAATCAGCTTCCACCAGCACTTCCTTTGCATTTGGAGCCAGCAACTTAAAAGTCACCGTCTGGCCCTTCACCTCCGGAGAAACCAGATCTCCGGTATTTACCGCTACAGTTTCCTGAGCCCATGCGGACAATGAAATCAAACACCCTACCGTTAAACTTAATAATGTTTTCATAAGTATTATTTTATTTTAGAGAATTAGCCTATCAGGCTGCTTTTGCATTTCAAAATTACAATTTTCTTTTATCCAATGTTACACACTCGAAAATATCTTTTCTAAGTTCTATACAAAAACAAAAATCAGATGAATATACTTATCGTTTTCTACAAGCTAAAACAAAAAAATCTCCTGCTTTCTGCTCTATCCATCAGGATAAGCTAAAGCAGGAGACGTTTTCCCGTAATTATCGCCAGACTGAATTTTGAAACAGTTTCTATCTCGACACACAATAAAATAAAAAGAAACCATTCATTATACCCTATCCAGACAGCATGAACAAACAAGAACATACCATCCGGATAAAAGTATAACACCATATTACCTTTAAACAGTTATCTCGTTTTTGGCTACTGCTTCCATCACATTGGCTGGAGGACGCTGAGCCAGCAATTCTTTTTTCATGTAGTCCATATAAGGTGCAACATGCTTGAAGAATTGAAAATATCCTTTACACAAGTAATTCAGGCCAGGCTCTCCCGAAGCGGTTTTCATAAAACGGTTCTTCGGACATTCACCATTGCAGGCAAACAAGAACTCACATTCTTTGCACTGGGAAGGCAGGGAATCGAATTTATTCTTGCCAAAACGCAACTGCCGCTCACTATACATCATCTCTACCAAAGAATGAGTATAGATATTTCCCAGCTTATATTCAGGAAAGACAAAATGATCGCACGAATACACATCACCATTGAATTCCATGACTCCTGCATGTCCGCAGGTCTTGGCCAGCGTACAGATACCCGGCTGACTTCCCACCCAGTTTGCCAGTGTAGCATCGAAAAGTTGTATGAAATACTCTCTCACATCCTCGCGGACCCATTCATCAAAAATCGTACACAGGAAATTGCCCCACTGCTCGGGAGTGATGGAAAAATCAGCAAGTCCCTCTTCCGTTCCTTCATTCACGGCAGCAAGGTGTCTGCCGTCATTGTGAGGAAGTATACGCTCCACAATCGGGGCAAACTGGATATACCGGCATCCTATCTGCTTGAAGAAGTGGTAAAACTCCAAAGGATAATCCGCATTGTAGTCGTTGACCACAGCCAAGGCGTTCCATTCCACATGATGCTTGTTCAACAGGCTGATTCCCTGCATCACCTTCACGAATGAGGGTTTCCCCTGCTTGTTCTTTCTGTATTCATCATGAAACTCCTGAGGTCCATCTATAGATATGCCAACCAGCCAGTTGTTGTCATGGAAAAACCTGCACCAATCATCGGTAAGCAAAGTTCCGTTGGTCTGGATACAGTTGTCAACCGTACGTCCGCGAGCATACTTTTGCTGCAAACTGATCACCTTCTCATAAAAAGAAATCGGACGCATCAATGTTTCGCCTCCATGCCAGGTAAAGAGAACCTGAGGCATCGTCTGAGCTTCTATATATTCTTTGATGAACTTTTCAAGCAGTTCGTCACTCATGATATGTTTCGGATTATCTTGGTAAAGATTCGACTTTTCCAGATAATAGCAATATTTACAGGCTAGATTGCATAAAGACCCTGCCGGCTTAGCCATTATATACAGAGGTTTTGCAAAGGGAGATAGTGTATTCATGTTATCAAATTTTTCAGGGTAATCCGGACATTGCTTAAAAATAGGCAATGCCCGGATCGATAGATTTCTATTTTATATATGTCAGTCTGTCCAACGGAGTTTTTAATAAAAGGATATTAGAAGTTTCTTGTTTAAAACCTTTGACTTCTGCACTCACTGATGCTCTGATGTCACGAGAAGAAGCACTAATCTTAAACTGATATTCTCCCTCATCGACCAACCACGAATGATGTGCCTCATCGTACGAAGCCAGGTCGGACACAGCAACCTTCAATGTGACTGTCTGACTTTCACCCGGTTTCAGTTCTCCAGTCTTAGTAAAGTCCTTCAGTTCCTTTTCTGGTTTAGTCAGACTCGCGTTCGAAGGAGCAGACACATACAGCTGTACCACTTCCTTCCCGCTGGCTTTTCCGACATTCTTTACTTGCAACGTCAGGACATAGCTTCCATTTTCAAACTTTATTTCCGGCTGTGAATAAGAGAACTGAGTGTACGACAATCCATAACCAAACGGATAAGATACATTTTTGTGGAAAGTATCGAAATAACGATATCCCACATAAATGTCTTCTTCGTAATCCGTATAGTCCCAGTTTCTTACCTCATGCTGTTTATCCTTCGTGTCAGCATCAAAACTGACATAGGTTCCATCGGTAGGGAAATTCTTCGTAGAAGCGACATCTTCCAGTTTCTCGGGGAATGTCATTGTCAGCTTACCCGACGGAGATACCTTTCCGCTCAGGATATCTGTCACGCTATTACCCCCCTCCTGGCCCGCAAGCCATGACAACAGAATAGCATCCGGCTTATCTTTCCAGGAACTGGTTTCGATTACTCCTGCAACATTCAGAATGACCACCACCTTCTTATGACAAGCATGGAAGGCCTTGCATACATTCTCCAGCATCTGCCGTTCTTCCGAAGAAAGAGTAAAATCGGAAGAGGAACGATCGACAAACTCCCCTGAACCACGCCCAAATGTCAGTATGGCCATGTCCGATTTCAAAGCCTGATTGTTCAAGTCAGACACTGGCAGAACCAGTTCAACAGGACGCTTCTTCGGCAGATACTGAGCCAGACGATCCTCGTTCTTCACCTTTGCCTGTTCCGCATAGAAGTCCGCATTGTACTTTTCATACAAATCTTTCAGGTTACCATCGACTGTATATCCGGCATTGTTCAGGCCATCCAGAAGAGATACTGTATAAGCCCGGTTCACATTGCCAGACCCTGTTCCACCAGCGATAAAATCATATGAAGTACAACCATATAAGGCAATATTCTTTACCGCATTGGAAAGCGGCAATGCCTGACCGTCATTTTTCAACAATACCATACCTTCGGTAGCCGACTGACGTGTAACCGCGGCATGTGCCTTCAAGTCCGGCTTATTGCTATAGGCATATCCCTTGAATCGAGGAGTCTTCACAATGAGGTTCAGGATACGTTTCACATTACGGTCGAGAACCTTCTCGTCAAGCGTTCCATTCTGCACACCTTTTACGATAGCATCATACTGTTTAGGCAGACCAGGCTGCAACATATCATTTCCGGCATTCATCTGCGCCACGGCATCGCTTCCACCAAACCAGTCGGTCATCACCATTCCATCAAACTTCCATTCATCCCTCAGCAAAGTTGTAAGCAGCTCCTTACTTTCGGAGGTGTACGTACCGTTCAGATAGTTGTACGAAGACATGACTGTCCATGGGGAGGATTCCTTTATGGCAATCTCGAAGCCCTTCAAATAAATCTCACGCAGGGCTCTCGGACTGACATGAACTTTGTTCGATTTACGGTTACTTTCCTGATTATTGGCTGCAAAATGCTTGACGGAGGTACCGACACCATTGCTCTGCACTCCTTTCACATAAGCGGAAGCGATCTTTCCCGAAACCACAGGATCTTCTGAATAATATTCAAAATTGCGTCCGCACAAAGGATTACGATGGATATTCAATGCCGGTGCCAGCAGCACGTCGGCACCATATTCCAGAACTTCATTACCTATGGCCTTTCCCACATTTTCTACGAGTTCCTTGTTCCAGGTAGAAGCAAGCACCGTACCAATGGGGAAATGCGTACAATAATAAGTAGCCGTATCATTGTCACGGATAGGAGATATACGAAGTCCGGCCGGTCCGTCGGCCAGCACGATACCGGGAATGCCCAGCCGGGGAATAGGATAGGTAGTTCCCGCAGCACCGGGAACAAGCCCTTTCGTTTCACCCACAACGGCGCTGTCGCCCGAAGTACCCTCCATGCCTGTACCGATTACAAGCCGTGCCTTTTCTTCCAGTGTCATGGCAGCAATAACTTCGTCTATTGTATTCTTTCTCAACTGAGGCAAGGAAGGACCACACGAAACAAGCATCATTGCTACGAACGACATTCCTATGAATTGAATTTTTTTCATTTCTGTCTTTTTCAGGTTTAATACTCGGTTACATTCAGTTTTGTACGATAATCATCGAGCAGTCCTTGAAGCTCCTTCGTAATTTCCTCATAACCGGGCTGACCGTAGAGGTTGTTCAGTTCGTTCGGGTCTTTCTCCAAATCATACAATTCATTGTAGTTTATATCCTCGCTCGAAGCCGGGAAATAGTTGGCCTTGGTAAGCATGTTAAATATACGGTTTTCACGCGTGCCAGGTTTCAGCATGTTCGGGGTAGCTCCTTCAGCGCCACCTTTACCATAGAAATGGATCAGCTTGTAGCGGTCGGTGCGTACACCATCGTGACGGCGAACCAGATAGAAAGGTTACACTAACCTGAAACGATTATCGAATGATGCGGCTCTACAACATCAAGCATTAATAGAAAAGCTGAACAATACTTCCATACGTGCTCTGGCAACCCAAGAAAATATGATATGGGGACTTCAAGATAATAACAATATTTTCTCTTACGACATTGTAACAAAAAAATTTCTACAGTTTAAGGGAGATGAAGATATAGAAGGAATCTTCACACGAAGATTTCAACACAAAATAAATAACATCTACTGCGTCAAAAATTACATATGGCTGGCATCAAACTCCCGTCTGATGTGCTACAAGTATAAAAATGAGGCACTCTATCTGGAAAAAGTGTTTCGTTATGGAATAGAAAACATATTTCTCAGCAATACTTGTACTGATAGTAAAGGAAATATATACGCAACGACAAATGACAACCGACTGTTGAAATTTTCTTCAGATGGAAGTCATACAGAAGCTGTTGCACTTAACTTTCCTATCTACGAACGAGAAAGTGCTATTCTCTACTTAAGATCAGGAATGATACTTATCTGTACCAACAATTTACAATTGGCAACATGTTCTTTTCCCGATGGTATCATAAAGCCTATCCACACAACAACATCAAATAATATAACGTGAGTTCGATATAAAGATTAAAATTATCAGTTTGAAA
>ULRA01096778.1_pt1 | contig 56908 bp, 39 predicted proteins | sample 1954981 | NCBI WGS metagenome assembly ULRA01 (sample SAMEA4835669, study PRJEB28245) | human gut metagenome | biome: gut microbiome; material: fecal sample | place: Denmark | collected 2008
ACGCGAGCTCGACGCTCGATACGGTCGGCGCCTTGCGCCTCCAACTACGAATAAGCACATTCCGTTTATAAGTACGCCTTGAATAAGTTTTATAAATATTCCATATAAAACACAATTTTTATAAAAAAGGTATATTAATATAAAATAAACTATATAAAAGCTCGCCAAACAGATGAGTAACGCGAAAGCACCCCGAGGAGTGTAAACCCAACGTACTATCGTACGTGATTTACAAAACTCGGGGTGCTGACAAAGTTAATCGCTGTTTGGTGAGCTTTTATCCTATAACACGGAGAGGAAGGATAAGATATAACCAACGGTCGCTCTCGCCCTTAATAATTCCGGGTGCGGTGGAGGTGGTGAAGTTGAGCGTTACAAACGGCTCGTCGATAGCGTGCATACTGTCGATGATGTATTTGGAATTAAAACCGATCGTGAGGTCTTTTCCTTTGAGGCCGATGGTGACTTTCTCGTTGATTTCACCGTCTTCACTGTGTGCGTTGAGAGAGATTGTGTCTTCTTTGATTTCCATCTTCACGTAAGATTTTTTCTCTGCGCGGTTGATGAGAGATACACGGTCGATTGCGTTCTCGAAGAGTTTCTTATCGATAGTGATTTCAGTTGTGAAAACGCTCGGAATAATCTTTTCGTAGTTGATATATTCTTCACCTATAAGTCTCGTAACGATCTTGGTGTGGAAGAGATCAACCATAATATAGTTTTTCTCAACGTAGACTGTGATAGTCTCTTCACCTTCGTCGATAAGACGCGCAAGCTCGTTCATACTCTTTGAAGGAACGACGATTTTGTCAACTATGCCGTTGTTTTTGATTTGCGCTCTTGCAAGTGCGAGGCGGTATCCGTCGGATGCAACCGCTTCAATCTCGTCACTCTTAATATTGAGGCATACACCGCGAAGGGAAGGTCTTGCCTCGTCCACCGCGACGTTGAATATAACTTTTGAGATGATGTCTTTGAATTCTTTTTTGAGAATGATGAAAGAATTTTGCGTATCGACCTCTTTGAATATAGGATATTCGTCCGCACTCAAACACTTGATTTGCAATTCGCTATCAAGATATTTGATGATGAGTTTGGTGGGGTCTGTGCCGTCGAGTTCTATTTGTTCTTCCTCGATTTTCTTTGCGTAATCCGCAAAAAGTTTGCCCGGTACTACGATTTCGCCTTCTATAAGCACTTGCGCATTGATTTTCTTCTCGATTGCAAGTTCAAGATCGGTTGCAAAAATCGTGAGCGTATCTCCCAATGCGGTGAGTTTTACACCGTCGAGAATGGGATTGTTACGTTTTACGGGAAGTGCTTTTACAACTTTTGCGAGAGCGTCGCTCAATTCGTTTCCTTGACAAATAAGTTTCATATTTCGCCTATATATTTTTTATTCTTTTATTTTTAATAATGATAACATAAATAAGCAATGTTGACAAGTGGAAAATGCAACCACCACCACAAAGTATGCTTATTTACGGTTTGTCACAGCCCAATATCTTGTCGTTTTGGCGGTGTGATTATGTTGATAAAAAGTGTGTTTGTATCAACATATTGTCAACAACTTTTAATAGTTGTCAACAAATCGCGAAAAAAGAATTTTTTACACCTTCCAAACGACGTTTTCTCTGCCTGCTCCTATCTCGAAATGCGCTTTGACTATTCCCAAATCAACCTTTGAGAAAAAACCGAGGCCCGCTTTTGCCCAAACATATTCTCCGTCGTAGAAAAACGTAAATTTTTGTTGATTTATAGCCGTCGGAGCAAGCAACGCCGCGGTTATACCTTTCTTAAACCAATCCGGTGTGGGAAGGGTGGATTTTACGACTTCATTATAAGATTTACTTTTATGCGGTTTTCCTTGGTTTTCGCCGTATCCGAGCGCAATCATAAGACACAATTTTTCGCCTTTTGATACGGCAAATTGCGCTTTCGACTTTGAATAAGACATACCCACCCAACAAGTGTTAAGGCCGAGTGTTTGAGCAAACAAAACTATTTTTTCACCGTAATATCCGCACTTTTCGGAGAGTTTGTCATCGTTTTTACCGACCAACGCTATATAATTCGTCACGTTTTTGAAAGAACCGTATTCCGCCATAAAACAATTAAACGCTTGCGGTTCATCGAATATAACTTGAATATGAAGTCCGCTTTCCTTGTTTTGTTCGGCAACGTATGCGGATAGTTGTGCTTTTAAATCGTCGGATATAGGTTTGTCTATATATTGTCTTACAGAGTGCCTTTCGGTTATCGCTTGATTGAAATTCATTATTATTTTACCTCTCAAAAATTGAGCGTTCCGAACGAGAATATTGCCGAGAACGCGTACGCGACAACGACGCTTATTACAAACATAAGTGCGAATATTGCCAAGTTGCGTTTGGTGTGCTTTACGTCTTTGAAAAGATACACAAATCCGAGTCCCGCATTCATACAAAGTCCGCCGAGCGTCGCACCGAATCCGAGTCCGCCCATTATATACATTTCACTTAGCACCACGGATGATACACAGTTAGGGATTGCCCCCACGACAACTGCAAGTAGCGGTGCAAGATATCTGTTTGCGGTCAAAAAAGCAATGAGTTTGTCTTGCCCCACTCTATACATAATCGCACTCAATATCACGTTTACGACGAATACGTATCCGAATATTTCAAGTGAGTGTTTGAGAGGGTGGAATAAAAACCTGTCGCGCTTTTGTTCTTTTTCCGTCTTTTGCTTTTTCTCGTCGGAGGCCTTGGTTTCTTCCTCTTTTATGCTTTCCTCTTCAAAGCGTTCACATTCCTTACAATCTTCACAGTCGCACTTTTCATTGTAAGTGGGTTCTTTCTTTTCCACAACTTCCGCGCTCGTGCATTCCGTAAGCCTGATTTTGTATTGTTCGTCACAGTGTTTAACGTGGTGCTCCACTTTTTTGCGACTCTTTGTCATAACGAGGTCTATAAGATATCCGAAGAGTAAGCCGAGCGCAAATTTGAGCGCGATTATCGGAAGCACGTGCAACGCCTTGTCCGGCGTGCCCAAAAAGATAGGCAACGCTTCGTCGCTTGTTGCAAGATATACGCCTATAAGTGTTCCGAGAGTAAGATGTCGTTTTTGATACAAATCCGTTGCGACTATACTAAATCCACATTGAGGCAACAGTGAAATACTCACGCCTATAAGCGGCGCAAGATTGCCTTTGAGTTTTATTCTATCGGACAGTTTCGGCTCGATAAAAGCAATGATAAATTGGAAAACCACCACCACCGCAAGTATCTTTAAACTATCCAAAAACGCATCTAAAATAACTTCACTCATATCTATAATATTATAACACTATATAAGCAAAATACAATATTATTTACAACATAAAAGCGCAAGAATTTTTATTTCTTGCGCCTATGTTTTTATAACTACAATTTTTTGTATTATTTATCACAAAACATAGTTTATATTGAATATTCGAATGTATAAACTATCGTTTATGTTAAAATTATTTGATTTTTATTCTCTATACTTGTTCATCATTTCTTTAAATAGGTCTTGAGTTATTCGGAACGTATTTGATATCCTTTTCTTTTTCCATAATAACCCTCTTTATCAAGAGTTTTTAATATAAAAACATACAAATGTAAAATAAGTATTAAACATAAAAAAACGCTTTGCGTTATGATACGTCAATAAAACTACACGGAATAACGATAATTGTTTTGATTGGCATATAATATAAATAATAACGATATTTAGAAAAGCTCAACTTTTTCAAAGACAGTTTGCTAAAAATTCTTGACAAACAGCGTTATAAAGATTATTATAAACAAGCATCAAGAAACAAATGCCTGTTTAGCTCAGTCGGTAGAGCATTCGGCTGTTAACCGAAGTGTCGGGGGTCCGAGTCCCTCAACAGGCGCCAAAAAGAACACGTAAGTGTTCTTTTTTTATGTTGAGGTGTACCACACCGAAACGCCCAAAAGGAATGCATAGGCGTTACTTTTATTTTTTATTGATTGAAGTCAAATATAAGCTGTTTTTTCGGATTTTGGCGGGATGTGGTTATTTTGTGGACTAAATCGGCAAAATGAGATAAAATCGAAGTATGCAAATCAACGTATCTAACATTGCAGTGGAATATGACGGAGTGCCTGTGTTGACAGAGGCCGATTTCGTCATACACGACAATGAGAAAATTGCGCTCGTGGGGCGCAACGGATGCGGAAAAACCACACTGTTGAAAGTGCTTGCGGGTGAACTCGAATATGTCAAGGGTGACGGCAACTATGCGTCGGGCGTGTTTACCAGCGGAAATCCGCAAATAGGGTTTTTGAAACAGACGAGCCGTGACCGAGACGGAAAAACTATGCTCGGAGAGATACTTGACGCATATTCCGATTTGCTTGAAATAGAGAGAAAATCCGAAATCGCGCTCAAAGACCTTGAAAAAGACGCAAGCGAGAAGAACGTCAAGACGTATTCTGCATTGTGTGAGAGATTTGAAAGAGAGGGCGGATACGTATACCAAAAGGAATACAAGACCGCCGTGCGCAAATTCGGGTTCAGCGAAGAGGATTTAAACAAAACTCTCGACACGTTTTCGGGAGGACAACGCACGAAGATTGCGCTAATCAAACTATTGCTCTCAAAGCCCGACGTGCTTCTTTTGGACGAGCCTACCAACCATCTCGACCTCGACGCGATAGAGTGGCTTGAAAAGTATCTTGCGTCCTACAAAAAGTCTTGCGTAATCGTATCGCACGACCGTATGTTTTTGGATAAAATCGTGAATACGGTGTACGAGATAGAGTATGGTGAAACCAAGCGGTATAGCGGAAACTACACCTCGTTTATAGAGCAAAAACAACAAGCGTACGACAAGGCACTCAAAGACTCGATGCTCCGCAAAAAGGAAATAGAAAGGTTGAGTGCGCTCGTGGAAAGATTCCGCTACAAAGCGTCCAAAGCGGCAATGGCACAAGCCAAAATCAAACAAATCGAAAGGATAGGAGACGCAACCGCGCCGTCCCCTTTCGATACCGGCACGTTTAAATCGGGCTTCCAACCCGAAAGAGAAACGGTGGAAAAGGCAATCGTGCTCGACAATCTCACCTTTGGATACGACAAACCTCTCGGCACGATAACGACTATCGTTAAGCGTGGGCAAAAAGTGGGCGTGATAGGCAACAACGGCTCCGGAAAGTCCACAATGTTAAAAACGATAATGCATATACAAAAAGCGTTGGACGGCACCGCTATATTCGGACTGCACGCGCAAGTGGGGTATTTTGACCAAACGCTTACGCAAAGTTTCTCGACGCTTACGGTGCTTGAAGATTTCCAAAACGAGTTTCCTATGCTCGACAATACCGAGGCAAGAAGCGCGCTCGGTGCATTCCAATTTTGCGGAGACGATGTATTCAAGCATATTTGCGACTTGTCGGGCGGAGAAAAAGTGCGCCTTGCGCTATGCAAAATCTTACGCAAAAAACCCAACATTCTCATACTCGACGAGCCCACCAACCATATGGACATCGTGGGGAAGGAAACGCTTGAAAAACTGCTTTGCTCCTATCAAGGCACGCTCGTTACAGTGTCGCACGACAGATATTTTATCAATAGAGTATGCGACCGCCTCATAGTTTTCGTCGGCGGAAAAGTCGAACTGTTCGACGGCAAATACAGCGAATACGAAAAGCGCAAAGAGGAAGCCGAAGACGGGATAGACGGTGGCGGAACTACGACCGTAAAGAAAAAAGACAAGCCAATCTCTCAAAGCAAGGAAAGCGCGCGCAGGGCGCATAGAATGAGTTTTTTGGAAGAAAAAATGGCGGTGCTTCAAGACGAGATAACCGCGCTCGAAGACAAGATGCACAACGACGAAAGCGTGTATAGCGACTATACTCAAATTCAATCCATACAAGAGCGTATAGATGAATTGAAGGCAAAACTCGCGCCCCTCGAAGAAGAGTGGCTACAATTGTCCGAGACGGAATAAAATCGCAAAACGCAATGTTTATACAACTAAAAACAATATTTTAACATAGATTTATGCAAAAACAAAAGAAAGCGTCTCGATTGAGACGCTTTCGCATTGTTTGAAGTTTTTGTGTTGCTTGAACGATTAGTGTAAGCGGTTTTATTTGGTTTTGTAACCGCAAGCGATTTCCATATCTACGACGATGCCGACGGCGTCTTTGTAGGTGAGGCTGTTGAAGAAGTTGGTAAGCGTAACGTCGGTGAGGGCGGCTTTGACCTTTTGATCGACGGTTGAGATATTGATATAATCGAGCAATTCACCGACGCTCATCTCTTTGAGAGAAGCCTCGACTTTGTCGCTCAATTGTTCAATCGTAGAGTCGGCAAAGCGAGAGAATAGACTGTCTTCGTCAATATCCATAATGTCTTTGATTTGTGCGTTTTGCACTGCCTCGTTGATGGTTTCGACTGTCGTTTCCTTTTGGGCAAGCATACGAAGCACCGCTTGGCTCTTTTCTCTTATAAGCGTAACGGGGGTGTTGTCAAGTCCAGTAGAGGGGACCGGCACTTTGTCCGTGTTGTTATTGACGAGGTAGGTTTCCGTAAGCGTTGCGATATAGCCGAATTTCTTCGTATAGAGTTCGTTGCTATCGGCAGAGCCGTGTACGCTTTCGTCGTAAGGCACGTATTTACCGTTTATATAGACGTATGCGCCCGTGGCGTTTGTGGTCTTGAAATACACTGCTTCGGCTTTGTATTTTGCAAATTTCGCACTATCGGGTTTTTGCGCGGTTTCGACGGTTGCGCCCGACAAAATGCCGGGTTGCGATTGTTTAATATACAGCGTTTCGCCTGTCGCAGCGGTCACTTTCTTATAGTAAACGTCTTGCGAGAGGTGAGCGAGATTGCTCATATCGTATGCGATATAAGTGCCGTTGATAAGCACGTAGATATTTTCCGCACCCGAAGAGCCGTAGCGAGCGACGTTCGTTTGAACGTTCTCGTAACCGGTATTGCTTACTCTCGTATAAAGAGTATCCGAGGGGAGCGTTACGCTTGAACGCGATTGCGCGACGATATAAGCGCAAAGCGCGATATTGTTTTCATACACGGTTGCGCCGTCTCTTTGACCTTTATAGAAGATGTTGTAGGTTGCAAGAGCGGTGGTTGCGTCCGCAACGCTCGTAAGCGGTTGATAGGAATACGATGTGGTCGAATACTTGGACGCGATGGTGGCAAGTTCGTCCACAGAGTATGCATCCATACGCCAATCGCCCTTGACGTATTTACCCTTGTCATTGTAAGCAAACACGTATCCGTCACCGTCCGTGTCTTCGAGGAAGAATCTGTCTTTGCTCTCGTCGTATGCGAAGAGGTCGAATGACGTATTTTCTTCCACGGCGTATTCGTTGTAAATGTCGACGAGTTCGGAAAGCAACATGTCTTTGGTTATCTTTTCCATAGCGGCGGACATATCGTCGATTTTGACGTATGCAAGGCGTTTTAGCACGGATTGCGACGTGCCTTCTTTTGCCACGACGTATTTGGTATCGGCAACGTGTTCGCTCTCGTTGGCTTTGGTCACACGCAAGTAGACGTTGAGGGCGGAGTCGTAATAATATTTTGTCGTTTCTCCGGCGGACGTGCCGTCATCGGCTACGTATGAGTCTGCGTCGATATCCATAACTTCCCCGAGTATTAAATTATTAAACGAGCCGGAAAAGTCCATAACCTTGGTGTACGCAAGGCGTTGAAGCACCTTGGAAGAGGGGTTTTCAACTGCGCCTTTGTTGATATCGTACGTGTGATTGGGGGCGGTGCCGTCCACGTTATGCACTGCGGGGTTATACAAAGTGAAGTAGTATGCGCGCATATACTTACCGGTGGCACTCTCCGTATACGTTTTAGTATCGCGGTCGTATGCATAGCGAGTGACGTAGGAGGCGTTGGGGTTTGAGCCGTCGTAATTTACATAGATGTAATTACCATCGGCATCTTTGTCGTAGGAGAGAGTGTAACTTCCGTCGATGCCGTCTACTTGGGTATACGCGGTAAACTTGATATCCGTCATTTCGGCGAGGGAGAGTGTATCAACCTTTGAGCCGAGTTCGCTCAATTTTGCGTCCGATAAGACTTTGAGAATTTTTGCGGTGGTTTCCGCTTCGGTGTCCACCACGTCACCGACCGTGAGCGAGTCGAGAAGATCGTCCGCGCTTTCAAGTTCCGCAACGGTCATATAAGCAACGAGTTGCAAAACTTTCGAGGACGTGCCTTCGTGCGCGATGAGATAATCACCGCTTATCGTTTGTCCGTCTTCGAGTGCTTGAAGCCGACTGTCCTTGGTCACCGGTGAGTCCGTGATATAGTAACGAGCGGTGTCTTTTTGTAGCGTTGCGCCGTCTTTTTCGTAGAGGAACGCGAAGTTATTCAAAGTGATGGTTTGAGTGCCGTTCTCAACAAGAGAGGACACGGGCACGTGGCGTCCGTCTTTGAAAACTCTGAGCTTGTCGAGAGAGAAGAAGCCTTTGTTCACGAGCGTGAACGAGTCGCCCGCAAACGCGTCTACGCGGTTTGCGTACGAGAGCACGAAATATTCGGGATTTTCAACGGTGCGAGAGCCGTCGTTCACCGCATACAAAACGTGGCGGTAATATGTCGTTTCGTTGGCTTCCGCGTCGAAGTCGGAGTCGTAGCAAGTGTTGTCCACAACGTAGGACGAGGTTTCTTCACCCGTTTCTTTGTCCGTCTTGGTTTTTAAGACGTAACGCAGTTCTCTTTCGACGGTGTGGTCGGCTTTACCGTTTTCGTCGGTGTCGACGCTTCCCGAGATATAGGTTTCAACGCCGAACGGCGCGATATATTCTGCCTTTTTCGCAAGGTCTTCCTTGCTTACCTCTTCGTAAACGCCGTTTTCACCGAATTTGACGTATACGGTGTTTGCACCCGATTTTATAAATTCATCTACGTCAACGTCAAGAAGATTGAATAGGCGCACCGCATTTATCGTGTCACCGAAAGCGGAGAGACGCACGTCTTGGATTGCTTGCATCATCTTGTTTGCGCCAACGCCGATATCTATGCCGAATTTGCTTTGAATATCACGTACGGTGAGGTTTCCGTCGATAGAGCCGAGGATATTGTTTATCGCAACGTTGAGTCCGACGGTGAGGTTGTCGTCGATGATGGGGATATCCGGGAGTTGCAGTTTTGCAAACGTGCCGATATCTTCAAGTGTAAACGAGTTGGTGATTTTTGACATATCCTTGAACAACTCTTTCAAAGGCATAGCATAGAAGTCTTTACCGGTGAAATCAACACCGCCTATGCCGTTGAGAAGTTTGATTCCGTAGGATTTGTACAAAGATTCGAGCGAGACGCTGTCGAGATTTTTGATATCATCGTATGCTTTGAGTGCGGCATCGAGAATAGTCTTGCCGTACGCCTCGCTGTCAGACGAGATAATCTCTTCGTCGGTGAATTTTTGTTGCAATTCGCCAACGGTCATCGAAGTGCCCATTATGTATACTGCACCGCCGATTGCAAGGACGAAAAGTATGATACCGATTATCATACCGAGGATAAAGGTCAAAGTTCCGCGTAATACTCTCATAGTAGTTACTCCGTATATAAAAACGCGCGCTTAAAAAAGCGCGACGTCGTGTCAACCGAAGATTTCGGTCAATAGTTTTGCAACAGGGTTGTTAAGGTAGAAATATCCGCACACCTTGGACTGGCGAAGCGCGGTATCGACGACCTCGATTTTTTCACGCAAGGCATAGAGTATGGCAAGCACGAGAAGGATAAATACCGCGGCAAACGCCGTCGATACGATTGCACCGCAAGTGCGGTCGAGTGCTTTGAGCAGTTTGTTGTCCGAGTCGTGCATTTTTGCAAAAATCTTGCGAAGAAGCCAACATATAAGCCCAAGCACGAGGCAGTATGCGATATAGGCAATAATTGCAACGATAATGTCGGATATAAAAATGCCCGCAACTGCGCCGATTGATTGCCCGTCTTTGTATATAAACTTTTGCGCAAGCCAAAGCGTAAGTTTTCCTTTTAGCGCACCGGACATATCGCTATTGGCAATAACCGTTTCGAGGTTGACGCGCTCGGTCACTCCGTCTTGCGTTACGTCGACGAAGAAAGTGCGATTGCCTTTTTCGTCCGTCACGACGTAGATGGGCTGGCTCAACAATTCGGACTTTTTCTCGATGCCTTGCGTGATGGAAGTTTCCATCTTTTGGAACACGCTTATTTCGCGCACTTTTGCAAAAGTGGGGGAGAGAATGAGAAGTGCGGCAAGCATAATCCCTATCGTGAGGAAAAAGCCTTTGAACGATTTGGAAAAACCACGCAAAATACCAAGCAACAAACCGAGCGCGAGTATGACGAAAAACGCTATATCGGCGTAGGGTATATCTGCGGATAACACTTGCAAAAACATCTTTTCTCCTTATCGCGCGCAATATGCACGCATATATGTAGATATAATTATTATAATCGACTCCCGCGCATTATGCAATACTTTTTGATTGTCAAACGACAAAAAGTCGCTATTGCGACTTTTCATCCATTTCCTTTTTCAACGTCTTTTTATACAAAAATCAAACTAAAAAACACATATTTCAACCAACCATTCTCGGTGCGCAAATCACATCGTTTAACATAATCGATATTTTATCTGCCATTTTTGACACTTCAACAGGCGATACGCACATAAGTTGCATAAGAGCGTCTTTGTGGTTTTGTGCCACTATGCCCAATATTCCGACGTCTCCGAAGCGTTCGGATTTACCGGTAACGCCCGAGGGACATACCCCGTCGGGGCGTATTACGATATCACCGATTTTATCCGCTCGACCGAGACTTGCGTCCACCGCAACGAAGATTGCGTCTTTGTGTACCGTTTTGATAAAAGACAGCCACCTAGACATATTTTTTCCGTTGACCGTGCTCTCGTCCGTGCCGTAGACGAAGGCGGGAACGTCGTATTTCTGCGTAAGCAAAGTGCCCACCATAGGTCCGAGCGCATCACCCGATATTGCGTTCGTGCCAAAGCATACGATGACGATTTCGCGCTCTCCTTTGTCTACGATATGGTTGAATAGCATACTAACGAAAGGAGCGACGTCGTCTACGGCGTCGCTACTCTTTGCAATTCTTTCTATTGATTTTACAATGTTTTGAGAGTTGTTTTCCATACCGAGATTGTTGCCAACTCTCAAAAATTTATACTCGTTTATTTGTGCACGTCATTTTGATTGTGTCCAAAGGTGTGCCTATTCTCGGAACGATTTACGCAACGGAGGTTGCTTGCGGTTCTTCCTCTTTTGGTTGCGTATCGACTTCTTCTCGCACGTATTCGGCGTCAAACCTCGGCATTTTCTTAAAGCAATTGCCGAAACGGAGACTCTTTATCGCATAGACCGCTCTATCAAAACTTTGCTTGTTGGCAAGTTTCCATATAAGCAATATAAGACCTGCCAAAATCATTCCGAGAACAACACCTATGCAACCGCCCGTAAAATCCACAAGGACGTCCGCAAAGGTGCAAAAACGCCCCGGTGTGAAGTATTGAATTGCCTCCGAAAGCCCGCCGTGAACGAAGGATATCGCGAAGGGGTAGACGGCGCATTTCCACTTGTTTTTACAAAGGAACAGGCAAGTGAAGAACAGACCGAAGCCGAGAACGCCCGATAGTCCCATATGTCCCATAAGTTTGCGTACGAAACCTCCGATGTCGTCGAAAAGTTTGACTTCAACGGTTTTTTCCACGCTTAAATTCGGGTCTATCGTGCTCGTACAACGAATTACGTACGTGCCGAAAAATCTCGGTTTAAAAACGCCGTCCTCGTCAAGCGTTGCGTGTTTTCCGCTGACAAGTTCCCACTTCACCTCGTCGGGGCAAGGGTAAGGATAATGCGCCGCTTCGAGATAATACGTGTTGTTGGGGCTTGCGACCGAAGGTATGGTAACGCGTAAATCTTTCGGCATTTTTCTATTGGAATATAGCGTAATGCTTGCTTTTGCGTTCTCGTTGAAGCAGGACGTAAAAGTGAGAGTAAACTCGCCGTAACCCCACACGTGCAAGTTGGTGTTCCTAAGCCCCGCAATGGATTTTGATTGTGTGATTGTAACTATACATTTTTGAAAATCGTCGTTTGGCAGTACGCCTTTTACAAAATCATATACATCGATTACTTCACCTTGTTTTATGTGTCCGTCTTGCAAAATTATTTGCGTAGGGCATACGTATTCGGGATTGTCAACCACCGTAACGGTACAAGAACATTCAAAGCCGTCACGATACGTTGCGGTTATAGTAACCGTGCCCGCTTTTCTTGCGTGCAACATGCCGGCATTGACGATTGCCACGCTTTCATCGGACGTACGATACGATGCAGCGCCACTATAAGTCTTGTTGTCATTGAGTATTATCGTGGTGGAAGAGCCGACTTTTACGGATTTGACGTTGTTTTTAAGTCTTACGTGTGGATTTTCAACGTTGTGAGGATTTTCACCCCAACAGAAAAAGCCATCGTAATTGTATATTTTTTCGTTGCTTTTGAGTTTTGCATAAATTGCCACTTCGCCTTTTCCGACAAGCGTAACGAGTCCGTTTTGGTCAACGGTTGCGACGGTTTCGTCTCCCGACGACCATTTCACGTCCGTATCGCGCGTCCCTTCGGGCGAAAAAGTAATTGTCATTTGTTCTTGCTCGCCGATATACTTGGCCTTTTCCGTCGCTCTTTCCACTGTGATATTTTGAGTGGTTATTGCGGAATCGAATTTTTGAGAAAGATTGTATTTGTCGTCAATCGCGCCTGCCATCGCCCAACTGTTTGCTCCGCTGATATCACCGGGAGTCGCAGACGACGCCCATAGAGCAATCCACATCGCCATGGTGCAAAGCAACGTAAACAGCGCAAACCATCTGAAACCTTCAAAATACTTTTTATCTTTTACAAGCATGTATTTATCCCCGAAATAAATATTTTACGTGTGCGACTTTGTTGCAACGTGCCGGTCTTGCCGAGGGCGCACTTGGAATTGTCCACAATTATTAATATCTTGCATATGTATTATAAACTTATATTTGTTCTTTCGCAATACAAAAATTCGACATTTTGTAGTATTTTATCTCATTATGCCAAAAGGTTTTTAGTATAAGGCGGATACACTCAAACTGCGCCGTCTTACATAAAATCGCGCCGATTGCACACGCTATACACAATCTCAAAGGAGGTATGGTATGGAAGATAACAATCTCGTAAGAAAGGTTGCCGAACTCGGCAATATGAACGTTATGATACTTTTTATTCTCGTTGCGTTCATTGCGTTGTCTGTCGGCTTGGCGTTTTTCTTCCTCGTCCCGGGCACAATCGGCTACGCAATCGGCATAACGATGTTCGTAGTTGCGGGCTTGCTATTCACGGTGGGCGAGATCAATTATTTTGCAAAGATGAAGAAAATTCAAATTGACTAAAAAACGTTCAGTTTGACCAATCAATAGCAAAACAAGCGTCAATTAGCAAAGAAACCAATAAGAAAAACGACTTTCAATCGAAAGCCGTTTTTCTACATTTTGCGTTTTTGCAACGCTTAATTTGGCGATTACAAAGTATACGTCGTGCCTTTGGCCATAGCCGTGCCGTCTTCGAGTTTTGCTGTTTCCGTGAACGAGAAGCGGTCGGTATAAGAGTGCTCGTAAGCGGTTACGGAGAGCGTTTTTGTAACTTTTGCGCTTCCGCCGTTGCCCGTGCCTCTTACGATGCCGCCAAACGCCGTAGCAACCAGGTTGCCTCCGTCAATCACGAGATATCCCTCCTTGCCTTTTTCTACGGGGTAGACCATGCCGTTAACCTTTTCGTACTTTTGGTCAACGAAATTGCCGTATACGATAAAGTTGCCCGTGGTTGTGAGAGTCGCGTTCTTGCGGACGGTTATTTTTCCGCTCGGCATAACTTTATAGTCGTATTTAGAAGATACGCTTGTTGCCGTCGTGCCGTCGCCGATATTGACGTTGTACGTCCACGGAACAGGGAAGTACGTATCGCTCATATTTACGGTTTTCTTGATTATTTGTTTTACCGTCAGCGATAAAGAGCCGAATGTCACGCTTCCTACGAGTGTCAACGTAGTGACCTCCGTAGTTGCGTCGTACGATTTATCGACGTATCCACCGCTTGCCACTTGCAAGATACCGCCTGAGGAGATTGCGTTGACGGTGGTTATATTGTGTTGGCTTCCTGCGTATAAATCCGCATATCCCGTAAGTGTTGCTCCCGAATAGTATCTGCTGTTGCATTGGATATTGGGCATTTGATATTCACTGAACGGTGCGACTTTCGTGCCAATGCCGAACACTCCGCCCCAACATTTATTGACAGTGTAATCTCCGCCCTTGAAGTCGCGCACCACGAACGGGCTGTATACGTTGCCGCTGTTGAAAGTCGCTTGACCGTTGCCGTTTACGAGACCGCGGATATCGAATTTACCGCCGTTCATCGTGATGTTGCCGTTGTTGACGATTTTGCTGTATGCGCCCGAAGTGTGTCCCTCGAAGCGAACTCCCGCATGTCCGAGCAAGCCCGCCACGAGCACGTTGCCGTTGGCAATATTGAGCGTCGTTCCGCCGTAAATCGTGAGGGTATAGTCGGCGGCGGTACTCTTCCAAGAATAATCACCGCCTCCGCTCGTTGCGTATTCAACCGAGGTGTCAACCTTGCCGAGAGTCTTGGTGTAGTTTGCGGTTTTGAGACCGAGGATAAGCGTTACACCGTCGTTTACCGTTGCGTTTTGAGACAAGAACGCATTGCCTACGAGATATACGGTGCTTCCCGACGTTGCCGTGGCAAGAGCCTTTTCAACTGTCATATAGTCGCTGCCGAGTTGCGCCGCGTATACGTTGAACGTCACGTCCGCATAAGAGGCGTTGTAGTTGACCGTCGCGCTTGAGCTCACTCGCACCTTATATATACCGCCGTCAATCATTTGAGTTCTGTCCGTCGGCGCGATAAGGGTATAAGTGAAGGTGGGTGTCCAGCCCGCAACGCTTGTTACGAGGTTTGCTACGGATACGCCTTCGGGGCTTGCGGTGCCTGCAATGATTCCCGCATAGTCGATTGCAGATCCCGTCCACCTTGCGCCGAATTCACCGTCGAATTCAAACGGAGCGTCCGCTTTTGCAAGATTGATTTTGATAAACGTTGCGCCGTCGTCGAACACGTTGTAGTTGGTCTTGTCTTTGCAATATCTTACGGCGTAACCGGTATCGTTCATATCGCAAGTGACGAGTGCGTTTGCATCCACCCATTCAAAGCCCGTGCCCGAAAGTGAGTGCGAGGCAAGCGTTTTGCCGTATTCGTACGTACCGGAGAGATTGATTTTTGCAAGAGCCTCGTTCACTTGTTCTTTGGTGTAGTTTGCCTTGTTTACGACGAGCGATTGCGCGCTACCGATGTTTAAGATGTAGTTTTCAATATCCTCACACACAACGTTGAACGTGTATTTGGTATTGCTTGCGTCCGCACCTTTTACGTAGAGGGTGGAGAAGGTCACTTTGCCGTCAAGCAAACTCTTGTCGTCACCGTTTACGAAACCGTCCGCTTCGTACGCAAAGTCCGTCGGAACGTCGTCGCCGTAAGTGATGGCGTCGTGTGCGACCGCCGTCAAAACGAGGTTTGCTTTCTTGACGATAAGTTGAGAGGGGACGTATACGACGTCGTAGTTTGCCAAAACGCTTCCGCTCGCTATTACGTCAAAAGTACCCGCACGTTTTGCATTGCTATAATCGCACGTATACGAGGCCGAATGTCCGACAAGAGCCGCAGTTTCGTCGTATGCAAAGCCCGTGTAAATAAAGTCGTAACTCGGCATGTCGTCGCCGTAGGTAATAATTTGCGTTTTGCTCAAAGCGACAGTTAAAGTGGCTTTTTCAATGGTTACAACACCCTTTTGTGTCGAAATGCCGTAATTTGCGTTGATTCCGTCTCCCTCGTTGAGAAGAGGCATGACGTCATATTTTCCGACCGTTTTTATAGTCTTATCGTACGTGTCGTACGTCACGTTGAGCTTGTCGTTACCGTACAACGAACCTTCTGCGATTTCATACTCAAACGACACCGCTTGTCCGTAGACGAAGCTTGCGTCTTTCGTCTTGACGAGGATATCTCTCTTGACGACGGTAAGTTCGAGAGGCGTAGAATCGACGGTGTAGTTTTTGTTTGAACAAGTCGCTTTTATTGCGTATTTGCCCACGCCGTCACCGACTTTGTATTGAGGAATAAGCGTGACGTATTGTCTTACGTCTTCGTGCTCGTTGTTGTCGTTGTCGAGGATTTTGTAGCCGTCAAATGCGCCTGCGCTTTCACCGTAAACCACACTGTAATTGCCTACGGGAGCAAGCGTCAGAGATTTTGCCACAATCTTCAACGTTGCGCCCTTCGTGTTGATAATATAGTTGGGGCTTGCCTCTTTCTCATTGTCTGCGGTGCATACGTATGCGCTTATGCGGAGGTTATAATTGCCGACGGGTTTGCCGACGGTGTAGTTGTCGGTTGTAATCGCGACTCTCAAATATTGCAAGTCGTTGACGGTTTCACCGACTATTATCCCTTCTTGTTCGTATTTCGTTTGGTCGAGAACGAGTTCTTCGCCGTACGTCGCGGATTGGGCGAACGCTGTTACGAGAGCGGTTCTCGGGTCGATTTGCACTTGATAACTGCTTTCGAACACCACGGGCTCGTCAACGCCGACAACGGTTTTTGTGAGTCTGTAATATACGGTGTAGGGCACTACTTGGTAGTTGCTTCCTTTGATAACGTTCTTAAACGTGGGTGCGACTCCCGCCCACGTTGCGTTGTCAGTGCTGTATTGTATGGAGACGTCGCTATCCGTTCCTTCCACTTCCACGCCGTGATAATCGCCGTCGTACGTGAATTTGGTAAGGCCGTTCACGTTGTGCGCAATGGAGATTTGCGCAATCTCAATCTTGATATTGAAGTCGTAATAACTCGGCAAATAGTATTCCGTCACGTCGTTTCCGTATGTGTTGGTCACTTTGAAGCCCACCGTTTCAAACGTGTTTTTGAATGCGGTTTCGTCGGGGTTTTTGACAAATTCGTACGTGCCGATTTCGTTCTTTTTGAGTCTTATCGTGCCTTCTATTCTGTCACCGCTACAAAGCACGTTTTGCACTGCGTCCGCAATGTCGAACGAGGCGTATTGACCCTCTTTGTAGGCGTATTTCTTTTCTATTCCGAGGACATAATACGACGCAACGACTTTGATTTCGTCGGAAGTGAGCGTCACGTCATAGTTGTTGAGTAGGTTTTTGTCGGCAACCTTCGCGCGAAGCTCGAAACTTCCAATCATACCTTGCGTGTAAGTCTCGTTTGCGTTCGTGCCGTATTTACCGCGCACGAGCTCGATATCCGAATAGTATCTATAAAGATCAACGAATTCACCGTCCGCCGCGCCGATATCCGAAGTGCAATCCGGTCTTACGTTATAATCCGCGAGGACTTCCGATATACTGCTACCGTAGTGCGGTTGGCTCTCCAAACGCAAATTGACGGTAACGGGTCTCTTGACGACGGCGATTTTTCCTTTTATTACGTTCAAAGAATAGTTGTCGCTTTTGCAAGTTGCCGTGATTGGGACGTTGCCTACGGGCGTGTGATTGCCGTGCTGGGATACGTAGTCGCTTTGGCATACGATAACCGAGTTTTCGTCGTCACCGTCCACGACAGAGCCGTCCGTGATAATGTAGGAGTATTGCCCGAGAGGCTCACCGTACGTGACAATCATATCGTTGATAATTACGGAAATTTCGCGTCTCGTCACCGTGACTCGCGCCTTTTGAGGGGAGAGGGTGTAGTTGCCGTTTTCGTTGCTTATCGCGCAGTATACGTAATATTCACCGCCTACCGTGTGGGCGTTGTCCGCCTTATAGTCGGTTGAGAGCGTTACGACGTTTGCTATGTCGTCCGTTTTATAAAGTCCGCTTACGGTTGCAAGTTTTGCTATATCGAGGTCGAGAGTATTGCCATATTCTACGGATACGGGGTTGAGAGCGACGTTCAAAGTCGCTTTTTCGACGGTAAGCACCGCGCGGTTTACGGTTATATCGAAGTTGCGAGAAGCATTGCTACGCGCATTGTCAAACGTAATTTCGATGGGATAAGTGCCGACGCCGTTTCCCACCTCGTACACGCACGAGAGCGCGTACGACAATAGATGATAGTCATTTCCGCTTACGCTGTACAAGGTTTCGTCGAGCACAAATTCCTCGCCGTATACTGTGGTTTGGTTCTTAACGGTAACGTCGAGTTTCGCCTTGTTTATCGTGACCACATAGCTTCCGCTTACCGTTTGATAGTTGTCGCGAGACACCTTGTAATAAACGGTGTATTTTCCCGCGTCGGTGAAGTGGATTTGCGAGCTGTTGTATTCCCCGTCTTGTGACAGTGAGTACGTCACGTAAAACTCGTCGCTTCTCACGCTTTCGCCATGCATGTGCGTGTCGTAAGTAAAGGTGTTGTCTTCGTTCGTGGGGACGGTATAGTCTTGCGCGGTTATCGTTGCAAGGGATATAATTGCGGTTGCGGTAAACGTGACGTTATAATTGTTAGTCACAGCCACGCCGTCTTCGTCCGTGATTTTGAGATTGCCGATAATAGTGCCGTTTGCAAAGTCGTACTCACCGACTGCACTTGCCGTGGTGGTGAGGACGAGCGTCAAAACGTGTCCTTGGCATACACCGTCAAAAACGTCGTTTGTAACGGTCGTAGACAAAGTTTGTCCGTCGTATTTTTTGTCAAAGACGATATCTGCCTTTGCCGTCACGTCTTTTTTGCCCACGACGATTTTGCTTTGCTCGAACACCACGTCGTATTTGCTCGATACAAAGCCGTTGGCGTCAATCGTGTATTCACCTGCGGGTGAGTATTGCACGTATTGAGTATTGAATTGCACGTTGCTTTCGTCGACGGCGCTTTTATTCTCGTCATACACAAAGCCTGTGTATTCTATCGCCAAAACAGGCAAAACATCACCGTAGTTGATGTTTATCGTTGCAATTTTAGCAGTTAAAGTGGCTTTTTTGACGGTTATGACGATATTTGCGCTCGAAGGAGTGCTCTTTTGTCCGTCGGCGGTTGCGTATGCAGAACATCTTATCACGTGCGTGCCTACGTCGAGATTTGCGATAGTCGCGCTGTCTCCGTTTGCAATGCTCACGCCGTTTTTAAACCATTCATAGGTATACGTCACGCCTTCGATTTTGTTTGACACCGAGGCGGAGAGGACTGCGTTTTCACCGTAAGCGATTTCATTGTTGCCGTCGATTGTAGGCGTTTGCGGTGCATTCAAAGCCCACTTGCTATAATAGGTTGCGTTGCCCTTAAACGTCGTTTCGCTTGTTGCTTGATTGCCGTCTTCGTCAAACCAACCCGCAAACGAATAGCCGTTTTTGGACGGAATTTCACTGCTCAAAGGAAGCGTCACTTTCGTGCCGTATTTTCCCCCTGCGGTCTTGACGACGGTTTCGCCGTTCTTGAAGGTAACGGTGCAGTTGATTTGGTTAATCTCCGCATACACGTAAGTGTCGCTCTTGATATTGACGAAGCCGTCTGCCCATTTGACGAAACTATCACCTTCTTTGAGGTATCGAGCAATCGTTTCGTCGCTCGGAGCACTTGCGTTTTCACCGTAATTGACGGTCTCGGTGGCTATCGGCTCTTCGTCGTCGTACAAGAAGAAGTAGACGGCAAAAGTCCTTATCTTCCATTGTGCGTAAAGCGTAACAGAAGACGCCTCAACCTTGCTTGCGTCAAAGGGAGCGTTGCCTTCTTTGTCAAACGCCCAACCTTTGAAGTCGTATCCCTCGCGCGCGGGCGGAGTATAGGATATAGGCTCGTCGATGTTGAGCACCTTTTCAAGCGTGTTTCCCGTGCCGTCGTTGAAGTCAAACGTCACGACTTTCATTGCGCCTTGCCCGTCCGTGTCGTTGCACGCGGCAAGAGTCGCCGATATTACGAGGACAAGTATTATCCCAATAGTCAACGCAAGCAGTTTGCTTTTGTTTCGTGTTTTGTTCATATTACACCCCAATGTAATTTCTCCCTCTCCCTTGATATTTTCCCTATCGGAAACGAGATGGTTTTTATGTTTTTTTATTTTATACTATCGCAATTCTGCGTTCGTATCTTATTTAGGCGAGTAGTTGCTCGTTGCGTCAAACATAACGAAGCGGAAATCTTCCGTGCCTGCCGCGTTCGGCAACGATTCTCCTTGCATTTTCAGCTTGTCGTCGGAGGATTTCGCAAGCACGTCTATATTGACGTTGTATTGGCGCATTGCCTCGAAGGTGTACGCGCTCGTATCGAGAATATGGTAGTTCTTTCCGCCGCCGTAGAACGCGATACCGCCGTGCACGTAGTTTTTGTCGCCGACGGTCTTGATAATGTTCTCGCACTCGCTCTTTTGGCGTCGCACTTCAAGCAACATCTCTTTTATATTTAGCGAGAGGAACGCAAAGCGTTGCGTATCGCTGTTGAGCGAAGTCTCGATAAGGGTGGAACTGTCCACTTGGTCGAGGTCTTTCCAGTCTTCCAAAACGACGTCGCCCACGAGATGCAAAATTGCGGGATAACTCGTAGCCGCAAGCCCTTTCCAACCGTCGAGACTGCCTTTCAATAGGTCCTCACCGCTGTCGAGGTATTTCCCCGCAAAGTGACTTTCCATACCGATTGTAAACAATCCGCTCTTTGTCAACACGCTGTCTTTGAGTACGACGTCCGTAAGCACGTAATTGGATACGAATAAGCCGTCATTTACAAGGTCGTCGCAGGAAGCGGAGTTGTTTTGCTTATATTCCGCACCCGTCGAGTCCATAAAGGAGGGGGACAGATTGCCCGTAGTGCCTTGTAAGAAACGGTTCGTGCCGATTTTGAGGATAAACTCTCTTGCCGTTTGAAGTCTGCAACCGTCAATGGTCACGTTTATCTTTTCTTGCGCGACGTCGGGAGTCTCGCTCGTCACGTTGTCGCGACCGAATATGCGCACGCAAGTGCGTCCGTTCTTCACACGGCAATTTTTTATCGTCGCGTCGCTCATAATTTCAAGCGTCGTGCCGATATAGTTGAGCAAATTGAGTTCCATCGTATCGCCGTCGTAAAGAGACTCGTCGTCGCAACCCGTCAAAACGACGTTGTCAAGCACGATTCCGTCCTTTCTCACAAGGAAGGATATATTGTCTTGTCCTTTGACGGAGGCAATTTTCGTACCGTTCATATACGCCGCGACGAAATCGAGCGGACCTTTGAATACCGCGTAGTCGTGCAACACTCCCGTGCTGTCCACGACATTGGTTATATACTCGGTATTGAGCGCGTATCCGTTGCCGTATACGTTGTTTGCAAACTCGTAACAATAGCGCACCGTTTGTCTGCCTTTGCCTATGTTTTCGTAATATCTGCAATCCGCAGTGGAATAAATTTCCTTGGTGTATTCGCGCAGTTTTGCGCTCATAGTCGCGTCGTCGTACTTGGCTTTGCCGTTGTCGTCAAACAGTTTTTCTCCGAGGTATATATCGTTTTCAAGCACGATTTGCTTGTTTTGCTTGCCCGCAAGCACCAATTCGTCGTAACTCGACACGTATACGCCGTCCACCGCCTTAAAGGTTATGGAAGCGGGGGAGACGTTGAATCTTTCACCGTATTTCCAACTTGCGGTTATCGTCACGTCACCCGTGTCTTTTATGACAAAATGCACTTTGCCGTCAACCGTTTGTATGCTCGCCACAGATTCGTTGCTTGACGTGAAAACTATGTTTTCAAAATCCGTCACTTCCGCTTGCGCACTATCGCCACCTATCACGTTGTTGAAGAGGGTGGTGATATAATCCGTCTTTGTCGTATCGTTGCCGTCGTAGCGTTGATTTGCGATTGCAAGCGAGCCGAGTCCGTATTTGGTCACGGATTCGTTGAACATAAGCGAGGTGTAGGCTTTTGTCGTTACGAGTTCTCTTTGGAGAGTTCCGCTTGCCGTAATCGCGCCGTTTTCCACACGTTTCCATTCTATTCTCAACGTCGTTTTACCGTCACCCACCGCTTGGATATAGCAGTATTCGTTGTTTTGAGCGGATATTTTCGCAATGTTCTCGTCGTCGATTGACCACTCGTATCGCAACGTCGTATACGGCTCAACGGACACCGTAAATTTGGTGTTTGTACCGTCGAGAACGACAAGTCCGCCTTTTCCGTCGGGGTTTCCGAAGGAGTTGACGGAGAAGTCCGCATCCGCAAACGCCAGTTTAAAGTGGCGCGCGCTCGCCGTGTTTTCGCCGACTTTTATCGAACATCTGATGTTTGACGTCGGGGACGTTACGGGAGTTGCGAGAGTTACGTCAACGGCGTATGCGTGGTCGTTTACCTCGTCGAGTTTGCGCACTGCGTACGTTGCTCCTCGTATGCCGGTTATGGTTATGTTTCCGTCCGTCACACCGTCGTAATCGACGTAAAGAGTGAACTTCGTGGTGTAGAGCGGTGCAACGATAGTAGGCACTGCGCCGTCCGAATTTTTGGGTGCTATTTCACCGTTTACGGATGCGTCGCCGTCTTTGCGCACTTTGAAGTCGATACGGCTCGTCACCGTCTGTCCGAACGCGTTGACGACGTGCATATTCACGCTCGTGTCCGTATCGAAGTATGCGTACACTCTCCCCGTAACTTCGTTGACGGTGAGTGCGGAGGGATTTTCGCTTTCGTATGTCATTTGCACGTCGGTTGCCGATTGCGGGTAGTAGTCTCCGCCGAGAATAAACGTGCCGGTGTGAACGACTGCGGTGTATCCCCCGTCGCTACCTTTATCGAGAGATATAAGGTTGCCTTGTGAGTCGGAAAGTATAGGCGTGTAATCCAAAACACCGCTCGAACCTACGTTGAACACCACGCTGTCGGAGTATCCGCCGTCGTTGCTCGTGTAGGTGAGTTTTGCAACGCCCACGTCGTTAAGGCTGAACGAACCGTCGCTGTTGAGGCTCACTATATCGCTTGCCTCACCTGTGTGTGCGTCCGTGACGGAGAGGGTGTAGGCGCGGTTTTTTGCCTTGTAGGGCAACACATCCACCGCAAGGTCGCTTTCGTACATAGGGTGCTCGTAATTGGCAATGTCGAAGGAGAATATGCCGTTGTCGCCCTTGTTGCCTATGCGGATAGAACTTGCCGAAATATCCGCCGTCACGCTTGCCACGTTGGTCACTGCAAAAAGTGCGATGAGAAACACGAGAGGCAATACTATCATAAGTGCGGTAACTATCTTTTTCATATCAGTCCTCCGTGTCCAGATTTTCGTACGCCTTTTTGAGGTTTGCAAAGAAGTAACCGAGAGACGCGCCCAACATCGCTATTGGCAAGCATATCGCTATTGCGTAACTTGCGCCCTTGTTCACTTCGGGTTGACCGCTCTTGAAAAGCGGTGCAAACGACGAAAAGAGGAGGGCAAAGCCTATAAGAAAACTCATTCCCAACCCTATTGCAAGCACGGAAGATACGGTGGAGTTGGACTCTCGTATCTGACCGTCTTCCGCGCGGGAGAAGTGCGGATTTGTCAAGTCCTTTTTGGTTGCGCCCACGATTTGAGCAAACGCAAACGCCGATGCGGCGATAAACGTGATTATCCCGTCCGCCGCACTCTCTATACCCGTCGCGCAAAGCACGATGCACGCAATTGCGAGGCTTGCTTCCGCCACTATCGCGCAAAACACGATTTTCGAGCCGAGTATCGATGCGGGTGAATATGGCAAAGTCTTTTGCGTCATAGACATGTATCCGTCGCGACTTATGTTTGTGGAGCAGAACGTATTGGTGAGCGTCGAGTACAGTATCACGATAAACGTGCATATCTCGAAAGAGAGGTTCATTTCGTTGCCGAAAAGTCCAACCACCATACTCGAAGCCATCTTTGCCGAGTAGAATGCCATAACGGGCATTACGGCGGCGGTCGTAAGATACATATATGCGTAGTCCGCCGTGCGCGTCACAATCATAAACTCTTTTGCGAGCAATGACGCAAAACGGCTTCTTTTTACAAAACGAATTTGAGTCCTTTGAGCGTGCGGTATGCCGAAGTTGATATTGGAGTGCGTAACGCGGATAAAAATCGCGCGCACGATGACCAGACAAAGCGCAAGTGCCACCGCTATGATTGCAAGCAGAATGCCTACGTTTTTGCCTATCTCTCTTCCGAGCATAATTGACGCAAACAAGTTGGCGGGGTAGTTGTATTTTGTGAAAACGAGTATCCTCGTCATAACTTTTTCATTGAAAAGCGTGGTGATTTTTCCGCTCGTCAAGAGATCTTGCGCAATGCGGAAAATATACGAATAACCCCAGCAGAACAGAGCCGCAAGAGCCGTGATAACTATGAAAGTGAGGATATAATTGGTGCTTACGAGGCGTTTTAGATAATAGAAAGGAAGCGTTATCATCGACGCAATCGCAAGCGGAATAATAGGAAGCGCAAGCGCAACCACGAACGTCATAATACCGCCGTACACCGACAACGTGTCCGTCGTACAGAAGAACGTGAAGTTAAACACAGGTACGCATACGAGGGACAAAATAGCTTGTCTGAAGTATACCGAAGCGAGTTTTGAGAGGAATATCTCCGCCGAGGAGAACGGCATCGTTATGAGAATGTTGATATCGCTGTTTTCAAATAGGGTATGACAAAGCGCGCTCACGCCGAATATGGCAAAAAGCACGATAAGAACAAAATATCCTATCGACATAATCTCGTATTGTCTCGATGCGACGTCCGGCACGCGATTGATTTTTATTGCGGTATAAGTCGACGCAAAACGGGAAAACACCGTCACGAACACGGCTATCATAACCGCAATCAGCGCAAGCATAACTATCGTCCCCGTCCAATCCGAGAGCGATTTCTTTCGCGAGCGCGTCGGCAGTGCGTCAAGCACCTGCTTTTTTAGGAGCAGTGAAAATCTGTTCATAATCAGTTTTCCTTTGTCGTGCGTGCGAGGAAGTATTCTTCGAGGTCTACGTCGGGATGTTCGAGTTTGAAATCCGCAAAATAGAAGTCGTCCGTCTTTACGCCGTTTTGGATAATCACCGCGCGGTCGCAAAGTTTTTGTACGGAATTGATGTTGTGAGAAGAAAAGAGGATGCAGTTGCCTTTGCTTGCGTACTCTTTCATAAACGCGCATACGTTGGCGTTGGTGACGGGGTCGAGACCAATCATCGGTTCGTCCAAAATCCAAAGCTTGGGATTGTGGATAAGAGAGCCCATCATACAAATCTTTTGGCGCATGCCGTGAGAGTAATCGTTGATGGTATCGAAAATTCTGTTTCCGAGGCAAAATACCTCGTCGAGTTTTTCAAGACGTCTTTTTCTGTCTTCCACGCTCACGCCGTACGCGTTTGCCATAAAGTCGATATACTGAAGTCCGGTAAGCTTGACAAAAACGTCGTGCTTGTCGCTCACGAAGCCGAAAGTGCTTTTTGCCTTGACGGGGTCTTTGGAGATATCGTAGCCGTTGACGATTATAGAGCCTTTGGAATAGGGAAGTATGCCCGTAACGCATTTTAGCGTGGTGGACTTGCCCGCTCCGTTGTGGCCGAGAAGTCCGACTATTTCTCCCGGATAACAAGACATAGAAAAATCGTCGAGAGCAAAGTTCTTTGCCGACGGATATTGTTTTGATAGATTTTCGATTTGCAAGGCTGGCTCGGTTGTATAAATTCTTTCCATAACTCCTCGTATTATATTGCGCGTATGTGTGTAATCGTGCGTGTAGTGCGCGTGAGGATAATTTAGTTATTGTATTTTACTCGACAAATTGTATTATGTCAATCTTAATTATTTGTATTATTAATTCTTAAAATAACCTTAATTGCGACATCTAACCCGCTATTTAGGCTGTTTTTTACCATTTTCGACGACAAAAAACAAAAATAATAGACAAAAGTGTCCAAATGTGTGCATATTTTACATCGTGTATCGATATGTGGTGAAAAATGGGTGAAAATCAAAGAAAAAATAGTTAAAAATTCAACCGTTTTTCACAAAAATAGTTTTATTTTCACAAATTGTGCCAATTTGGTTTTTACACTCCGTGTTTTTGCAATATAAATGTTTTATGGCGATAAAATTATACTATAAACTCTTGATTTGTGCAAAACCGAGAGAATGAAACACGCTTTTTAGAAAGAAAATCGATAAGAATACCGGGATTTGTTTTAATGCAAGTTTAAGGGTTTTAACGTATAGTTTTCACATAATACGAAAAAATGGCAACGTAATATCGGCGAAAAAGTCGAAAGTTGCGTTGACTTTTTCGTATTTAATTTTTATAATATGTAGAACATATATATATCAACGATAAAAATACATCGTTATATACGTGGTTCATCCCAAGGAGGAATGATGAAAACATCAACCAGACGCACGTTAATTATCGTCGGCGTGATAGTGCTTGTCATTATCGCGTTCGTCATCGCATACGAGTTGACCAAGCCTACCGAAATCACTTTCTACGGCAAGGAAAACAGTCTTGAAAGTATGCTTGCAGGCAAACAAGTCGAGGCAATCTACATCGAAGGCAATTATTCCGCCAAGATTAAGAAAGTCGGTGAAAAGGGCTATGCGTACTTTGTCAACATAAGTTCGAGAACGCAATTCAAGGAAGACCTCGATTCTCTTAGAAAAGCAGACGGCACGGGTTTGCTTGACGGCGTAACCGTCGCTTTCGACGATCCGTCCAGCGGTTCGCTCATTTCCAGCATCGTAGTTCCCCTCATTCTTTACGCGGCGTTGTTCGTCGTGTTTATGATTGTGCTTCGCAAGAGCGCGGGTGCAAATTCGCAAGCAATGAACTTCGGCAAAACCAAAGCCAACCAAGTGCGCGACATTAAAGTGCGCTTCAACGACGTTGCGGGTGCGGAAGAGGAAAAGCAAGAGCTTCAAGAAATCGTGGATTTCCTCAAACATCCCAAAAAATACACGGATATCGGTGCGCGTATTCCTCGTGGCGTGCTTCTCGTAGGCCCTCCGGGAACGGGTAAAACCTTGTTTGCAAAGGCAGTTGCGGGCGAGGCAAACGTGCCCTTCTTCTCAATAAGCGGTTCGGACTTCGTGGAGATGTTCGTAGGCGTCGGCGCGTCGCGCGTCAGAGACTTGTTCGAGCAAGCGCAAAAGAATATGCCTTGCATCATCTTCATCGACGAAATCGATGCGGTCGGTCGTCAAAGAGGCGCGGGTCTCGGTGGCGGCAACGACGAGAGAGAGCAAACGCTCAACCAATTGCTCGTGCAAATGGACGGCTTCGAGGCAAGTTCTTCCATTATCGTTATGGCGGCAACCAACCGTGCCGATATTCTCGACCCGGCACTTATGCGTCCGGGCAGATTCGACAGACAAATCTACGTCAACGTCCCCGACGTCAAGGGCAGAGAGGAAATATTTAAGGTACACGCACGCAACAAACCGCTTGCTTCGGACATCAACTTCAAGTCCCTTGCAAGACTTACGGCGGGTTTCACGGGCGCGGATATCGAAAATATCCTCAACGAGTCCGCGATTTTGGCGGCAAGAGACGATAGAAAAATTATCACTATGAAGGACATTAGCGAGGCAGTCAACAAAGTTATGGCGGGTCCTGCAAAGAAATCTCGTCTCGTAACCGAGTCCGACAAGCGTATCACTGCGTATCACGAGAGCGGACACGCAATCGTCGCAAAACTTATGAAGCATTGCGACAACGTGCACGAAGTCAGCATTATTCCGCGCGGTATGGCGGCAGGCTACACCATCACGTTGCCCGAAAACGACGACAACCATATGACCAAGGGTAAACTTCTCGACGACATCGCAATGATGCTTGGCGGCAGAGCGGCGGAAGAACTCGTTATTCATGACGTCTCTACGGGCGCAAGCAACGATATTCAACGCGCCTCGCAACTTGCAAGAAAGATGGTCACCGAGTGGGGTATGTCCGATTCTATCGGCAATATGTACCTCGGTTCGAGCGAAGAAGTGTTCCTCGGCAGAGATTATCAGACGCACCTCAATTACAGCGAGGAAGTCGCGGCAAAGATAGACGAGGAAGTCAAGTCCATCATCGACGCACAATATCAAGTCGCTCTCAATATATTGAAAGAAAATCGTTCGGTTATGGACGCAATGGTCAAGGCTTTGTACGAGAAGGAGACCATTTACGAGGACGAAATCGACGCACTTTTCGGCGAGACGAGCGACAATGACGGTTTGTTCTCTTCCAAAATCAACAGAGCGGGAGAGGAAACCGACGCCAAAGCCGACGATAACACGGCAGTCGATACCAAATCCGACGATAACAAAGCGGAATAACGAGGTTTTATGAAAATCAGTCAAGCCAAAAAGCGCGATTTGCAAAAGATTTTGCAAAACGACCCCGCGGCAACGAGCGCGTGGGTGGTAAAGCGTACTTACACGGGGTATAAGGCTCTTTGTGCGTACCGTCGCGCTCATTGGTGTTGGCAAAAAGGTCTAAAAGACCTTGCTCTTTACATATCGTACAAGGCAAAAGTCAAGACGGGCATAGACATTCACCCCGCCGCAACCATCGGCTCGGGCATATTTATAGACCACGGCGTAGGGCTCGTAATCGGTGAGACGACGGAAATCGGAGACGATTGCGTGCTTTATCAGGGAGTAACGCTCGGCGGTACGGGCAAAGACACGGGCAAACGTCACCCCACGCTCGAAGAGGGCGTAATGGTGTCGGCGGGCGCAAAAGTTCTCGGACCAGTGCGCGTTGGGGCGTATAGCAAGATAGGAGCGGGAAGCGTGGTGCTCAAAGACGTTCCGCCTCATTCAACCGTCGTGGGCGTCCCCGGCAGAGTGGTCAAGCAGTGCGGAAAGCGCGTTGCGGATATGGACCAAATCTTGTTGCCCGACCCCATTATGGAAGAGTTTAAACGCCTAAATAAGAGAATATACGGTCTCGAAAAGGCTCTCGGCGTACACTCGTGCAGATATTCCATAACGCTTGACGAGGACAACCTCTGTCCCGCGGAAGTGGAAGAGTTTGAGACAGAGTATTTACAAGATCAACACGCAGATGCGGACAAACCGCAATAAAAATCCGCAATAGAAAACTATGAAAATTTACAACACTCTCACAAGAAAAAAAGAAGACTTCGTTCCTCTTCACGACGGACAAGTCAATATGTATGCGTGCGGTATCACGGTGTCTGGCGACGCCCATATCGGTCACGCCTATCAAGCGTTGATTTACGATATCATCCGCAAGTATTTCGAGAAAATCGGCTACAAAGTCAACTATGCCCGCAACTACACGGACGTTGACGACAAGATTATCGCAAAATCCAACGAGACGGGTATCCCCGCGCTCGAATACGCGCAAACGATGATTGCACGCATAGACGCGCTTATGCGCGAGTTCGAGGTGGACGATCCCACAATATGGCTCAAAGCCACGGACAATATCGGCAATATCATAAACTTCGTATCCAAACTCATTGAAAAAGGACACGCCTACGCAACGGAAAGAGGCGACGTGTATTTCTCCGTCGAGAGTTTCCCCGGCTACGGCAAATTGAGCGGAAGAAGGCTCGAAGACGCCTATGAAAGCGTGCGTATAGAAAACGAGGAAAACAAGCGCAATCCGCTTGACTTCGCGCTTTGGAAATCCGCCAAAGAAGGTGAGATTTATTGGGACTCTCCGTGGGGCAAGGGCAGACCCGGTTGGCACATCGAGTGCTCGGCTATGAATATGGCGGCTTTCGGTGAACAAATAGACGTTCACGGCGGCGGAAGAGATTTGATTTTCCCGCACCACGAAAACGAAATTGCGCAGACCGAATCGCTTACGGGCAAGCAGTTTGCAAAATACTGGATACACAACGGACTTATCAAGGTCAACGGACAAAAGATGAGCAAGTCGCTGGGCAACAGCCTGTTGCTTGCGGATTTACTCAAAGAGTACAAGCCCGACACCATCAAGTATGCGCTTTTGCAAACCAATTACAGAGGCGATATCAATATCACCGACGACTTGTTCCCCGAGGCGGACAAACACGTTTACGGCTTTTACAAAGTGCTTGACGACGTTCAAAAGAGCGGTCTTACGAGCGATAAAGAAAGCAAGTGGATTGACGACGGGTTCAACCGCGCAATGGACGACGACTTCAACACGGCAAAGGCTCTTGCGGACTTGTTCGGCATTTTCAAGGGCATAAAGTCAAAACTCAAAGCGGGCGACAGCGACGCCGTAGCGGACGCAAATCAAGTGGTAAAGACGTATTCTTTACTCGGACTTTTCAAAGAAAAACCGCAAGACTTCGTTGCGTACTACGAGGCAAAACAAGCGCAAAAGGAAAGCGATATTCCAAAGGAAGTGCTTGACCTCGTGGAGCAAAGATGTATTGCGAAACAAAACAAAGACTGGGCAAAAGCGGACGAATTGAGAGCGCAAATCACCGCTCTCGGATACGCCGTAAAAGACACCAAAGACGGCTCGTTTGCAGAAAAACTTTAACAAAGAAAATGACAAAACGAAAGGTTTATCGGCACAAAACGCACAGATAAACCTTTTTTATAGTAAAATACATAAAGAAAAACGAAAGATTAGACGAGTATGAAAAGACACATATTTACCTCTAATAATACGGTGCTTGACGATTTTGGCAAAAGACCTCTTTTCGATCTCAAAAAGGACGAACTCGAAAAGAAAAGAGACCAACTCGACAGGCAAATAAGAAGAGAAGAGCGCGAGGCAAAAATCGTTCTCGTCAAAGAGGACTTTAAGGAGTTTTCCGCCAAGGCAAAAAAATACGCAAAGAGGCAAGCCAAGAAAGCGGCGTACGACGCAAAGTATTTGTACGTTGCGGGCGGTCATGCAAAGAACGAGTTTTTGGGTTGGTGCACCGTTTTCAGTTTTCGTAGGTCGCACAAAATCAAAGCGACGAGATTCGTAAGATACGCCGAGGACGACAAGAGATTGTACCTCGATTTTTACGAGAGAAAGGACAGAGACCGCAGTAAAAAAGCCAAAGTCTTCGTGTATATCCACGGTGGCGGGTGGATAGGCGGACTTCCCGAGACGAGAGAGGCTTACACCACCGTTTTGTGTGAAAAGACGGGATATTTCGTGGCAAGTTTGTATTACGGCGAAGCACCGTTTTACAAGCACCCGCAGATGATAGAAAACGTCTACAAGGCGTTTGCGTGGCTCAAAGAACACGCCGAAGAATACAATATCGATATGGACAGTATATTCGTGGGCGGTGAGTCCGCGGGGGCGCATTTAAGCTCTATGGCGGGCGCGATTTCCACCAATCCCGAATACGCAGAAAAATTCAACCTCGACGAGAGGTCCAAGGACCAAAAGATATCCGCGCTTATGCTCAACTGCGGTGTGTACGATATGGGAAAAGCCGTGCATACGGGCTTTAAGAATATAGGCATTTACACGCAATCCTACTGCGGAGGCATACCCGTTGAGGAGTGCGACGAGGAGTTTAGAAAGGAAATCTCTCCCATATATTGGGTGACCAAAGATTTTCCGCCGACGTTTGCGATATCGGGTGAAAACGACAAACTTGCCGTTCTTACGTTCGACCTTGTGGACAAATTGCGCAATTTGGACGTCAAATTCGAGCATTATCACGGTGAGGGCAAGTGGGCAGTGCATGCATTCCCCGTCGCTCAATTCCTCAAAATCTCCAAAGAGGTTATGAAGCGCACCGTTGTTTTCCTAAAAGAAAACGAGTAAAAACGTTAAATAAAACGATATAAACGATATGAAAACAACTCGGAAATACCGAGTTGTTTTTTTGTTTTTTGAGATTGATTTTTACAGTTTTCCCGTACTGCCGAAACCGTTTATGCCGCGGGCGGTGTCGTCAAGTTCGTCCTCGACGAAATCGGCGGTGTAGTAGGGGGCGATTACGAGTTGTGCAATGCGCTCTTTGTCGGATATCAATTGCTCCACTTCGCTGTGATTGTGAAGAGATACGATAATCTCACCTCTATAATCGCTGTCGATGACGCCCACTTTGTTGGCCGGTGCAAGCGAGCGTTTGCTTGCAAGTCCGCTACGCGCATATACCAATCCCACCATACCTTCGGGTATGGCAACGGCAATGCCGGTGTGTATAAAGACGGTTTTGTGCGGTTCGACTACGACGTCTTTGCCTTCACACGCATACAAGTCCGCCCCCGCCGCATACGGCGTGCCGTACTTGGGGATGATTGCGTCGGGATTGAGTTTTTTGATTTTCACCGAGATATTATTCATAAGTTTGCCTTTTATTGCGCCATTGGCGCAAGTGATATTGCACCGTTGGTGCAGTGATATTTGTGCTATGCACAAGTGATATTTTTGGCTTTGCCAAAAGTGATATTCGCACTTCGTGCGAGTTGTGGAATGTTTCACATTGCGTTTTATTGATTTGATTTTATAACAAGCACGATAGTTTTGTAAAGTCGGAAATATAATTAACGATAAAAAACCGCCTTTTAATATAAATAAGGTCTTAAAAAACGCAATAAATCGATGCATAGCGAGAAAGACCTCGAGGGGCGCAAACCTAACACAACTTCTAAAAAACGCAATATTTAGATGAAGAACAAGGAAGAACCGCCCGTGAGGCAACCTAAATTTACTAATCGTAAATGAGTTGACGAACGGACGGCTCTGACGCAGTTATTCGCTAAATAGTGCGTTTTTTATTCCCATTCAATGGTCGCCGGAGGTTTCCCGGTTATATCATAACACACACGACTTACACCTTTCACTTCGTTGACGATACGAGAGGAAATTTTGCCCAGCACGTCGTAGGGGACGCGGGTGTATTCCGCCGTCATAAAGTCGGACGTGGTCACCGCACGGAGCACGATTACATAGCCGTAGTTGCGGTAGTCACCGATTACGCCGACGGATTTGGTGTCGGTGATGACGGCAAAGTATTGGTCTGCTTTGACTCCCGCTTTTGCGATTTCCTCACGCATAATCGCATCGGCATCGCGAAGCATATCCAGTTTTTCCTCGTTGATTTCACCGATGGTGCGGATTGCAAGACCGGGGCCGGGGAAGGGTTGACGGTTGACGAGATAGTCGGGAAGTCCGAGTTTTTTGCCGATTACGCGCACCTCGTCTTTGAAGAGTCCGCGAAGAGGCTCGACGAGTCCCGTGAAGGGCAAATCTTTGGGAAGTCCGCCCACGTTGTGGTGGCTCTTGATGTTTGCCGAATTGTTTGCGCCCGATTCGATGACGTCGGGATAAATGGTGCCTTGCGCAAGAAAGTCGTAGCCTTTTTGAGAATTGGCAACCTCTGCAAACGTCTTTACGAATTCTTCACCGATGATTTTTCTCTTGCGTTCGGGGTCGGTTACGCCCGCGATTTTTGAGAGGAAGTTTTGGCTTGCGTCCACCACTTGCAATTTGAGCGGAAGGGGCGCAAAGGCTTCTTTGATTTGCTTGGTTTCGTCCTTGCGCATAAAGCCGTGATCGACGTACACGCAAAGGAGTTGATCGGGGATTGCCTTGCTTATGAGTGCGGCAACAACGGAACTATCCACACCGCCCGATAAGCCGAGAAGCACTTTTTTGTCTCCGACTTTCTCGCGGATAAGCTTGATTTGAGTGTCGATATAATCGTCCAAGGAGTAGTCGCGGGTGGCTTTGCACACGTTGATTACGAAGTTTTCAAGCACTTTTTCACCGTGGATAGAGCGTTCCACTTCGGGGTGGAATTGCACGCCGTAGATGCGCCTTGCGCTATTCTCGATTGCAACGCAAGGACAATCGTCTGTCGTTGCGGTGGTGACGAAACCGTCGGGCACGCGCGATACGTAATCCGTGTGGCTCATAAGCATGATTTCGTCTTTGTCGAGCCCGTTGAATATTGCGGACGTGCCGATATGAACGTTGGTCGGTCCGTATTCTCTGACTTTGCCCGCTTCCACCTTTCCGCCGAAGGAGTGCGCGATATATTGCATACCGTAGCATATTCCGAGCACGGGGATGCCAAGGTCGAAAAGCGCGTTATCGCATTTGGGGGAGTCGTCGAGATATACGCTGTTAGGTCCGCCCGTGAAAATGATACCGATAGGGTCTATTTCCTTGATTTTTTCGATGGGCGTGCTTGCGGGCTCTACGACGGAATACACGTGCATACGGCGCACCGTGCGCGCAATGAGTTCCTTGTATTGGCCGCCAAAGTCCATAACGAGAATGGTTTGATTTTTCATATATGCTCCTGAAAAAGGTTATTCGACTTTATATAAAGATTATATCCAAAAATCCGCTCAAAGCAAAGCGGATTGCGATACATATTTTGTATTTTCATATAGGTAAAATTATAAAATGCGGAAATAGCCGGTTTTGAGAAACAACAAACCGAATGAGGCAATGAAAAAAGAGCGTAAATAACGCTCTTTTTGCGATTTGTAGATAAGAATCGTGTCATTTTTCACGTTGCATAGAGGTGTAAAAAACGTTTAACATTTCGTGTCTCTTGTTTCTTTTGCGGCTTTGATAAACGCGGAGAATATGGGGCTCGGTGCGTCGGGACGAGATGTAAACTCGGGGTGGAACTGTACGCCTACGAAGAAGGGGTGGTTGCTTACCTCAACCGTTTCCACTATGTGACCGTCGGGGGACTTTCCGCTTATCACGAGACCGCCGTCCTCGAACGCTTTGAGATAGTCGCTGTTGAACTCGTATCTATGGCGATGTCTTTCCTCTATTTCGTCCTTGCCGTACGCCTCGTGAATTACCGTGCCGTCTTTGAGTGTGCAAGGATATGCGCCCAGGCGCATCGTTCCTCCGATCTTCTTGCCCTTCTTGTCGGGGAGTATGTCGATAACGTGGTTTCCGCTTTCGGAAAATTCACCGCTCGTGGCGTCCGCTATGCCGAGTATATGCCGTGCGTATTCGATGACGGTGACTTGCATACCGAGGCAAATTCCGAGATATGGAATTTTGTGCTCACGTGCGTATTTGCATGTCGTTATCATGCCCTCGACACCGCGCGTTCCAAAGCCTCCGGGGATAATAATGCCGTCCACGTCTTTGAGTGTCTTGGCAACATTCTTGTCCGTTATCGTCTCGCTGTCAATCCATTTGAGGTCTATGCCCACGAGGTTTGCTCCGCCCGCGTGTTTGATTGCTTCCACGAGCGAAATGTACGAGTCGCGCAAAGACACGTATTTGCCTACGATTGCGATTTTCACCTTGTCGGAAGTGATCTTCATTGTGGCGACTTTTTTCTTCCATTCCGTGAGGTTACATTTGTTATCAAGACTTAAAGCCTTACTTACTGCGGTATAAAGTCCGTTTTTGTGCAACATAATAGGTGCGTCGTACAAGCACTTGACCGTAGTGCTCGGCACGACCGCATTCTCGTCGATAGAGCAGAAGAGGGATATTTTCTTGATGATTTCCTCGGGCGGTTTTTTGTCGGATCGAGTTACGACGACGTCGGGGAATATGCCGAAACGTTGAAGTTCACGCACGGAGTGTTGCACGGGTTTGGACTTGGATTTGTCCGCAAGAAAATAGCAAGAGAAAAAGTTGTTAGATTAAGCGAAAAATACGACTTAAATGTTGACGTAGACGCAAAAATTGAAGATATAACCGTCGGCATGCAACAGCGTACCGAGATTTTGAAGATGCTTTATCGCGATAACGAAATTCTCATTTTCGACGAGCCCACCGCCGTTTTGACGCCACAGGAAATTGACGAGCTTATGCAGATCATGCGCAATCTCGCCGCCGAAGGCAAGTCAATCCTTTTCATAACTCACAAACTCAACGAGATTATGGCAGTCGCTGACCGTTGCACCGTTTTGCGCAAGGGCAAGTATATCGGTACGGTCAACATTGCGGATACGACGAAAGAAGAACTTTCAAAGATGATGGTCGGTCGTGACGTCAAATTTGCGGTTGACAAAGACGAGGCGCATCCTGAAGACGAGGTTCTCAAGGTAGAAAACCTTTGCGTCGAGAGTAAAATCCACAAAAAACTCGCAGTCAAAGACGTTTCTTTCACCGTACACGCAGGTGAAATCGTTTGTATAGCAGGTATCGACGGAAACGGACAAACCGAACTCGTTTACGGACTTACGGGGCTTGAAAAGCTTGCTCCCAACGTGGAGGAGACAGAGGAGAGAACACTGGACGTCCCCGTTTGGACAAAACTTAACGAGGTTGAAAAACAGGAAAGAACCAAACTCTTCTTCAAGCAAGTCGGCAAATTCTTGAAGTATTTTTTCGTCAAACTCGGCTTGAGAATCTGGGATTGGATGAAAAAGATCGGAGAAAGCATCGCATCGAAGTGCGTTGCGCTTTGGAATAAAGTCATATTCCTTTTTGACAAAAACAAGAGAGATAATATTGACATCAATGCCGACGTAAAGGGAAGAATCTACCTTTGCGGTCAAGATATTACTAAAGCCCCGATAAGAAAACGCAGTAAAACGGGTATGAGCCATATTCCCGAAGATAGACACAAACACGGTCTTGTGCTCGATTATACGCTCGAACAAAATATGGTTCTTCAACGTTACTGGGAAAAAGATTTTCAAACGGCGGGATTTATAAATAAAAAAGCCGTGCGCAAATATGCGGACGAACTTATAGAACAATATGACGTCAGAAGCGGACAAGGCTCTATTACCAAAGTGCGCAGTATGTCGGGCGGCAACCAACAGAAGGCAATCGTTGCAAGAGAACTCGACAGACCGCACAAATTGCTCATCGCCGTTCAGCCTACGAGAGGCTTGGACGTCGGCGCAATCGAATATATCCACTCGCAAATCGTCAAAGACAGGGACGATGGAGCGGGCGTATTGCTCGTGTCGCTTGAACTGGACGAAGTGATGAATCTCAGCGACAGAATCCTAGTTATGTACGAAGGTGAAATCGTCGGCGAACTCGACCCGAAGAAAACAACTGTGGAAGAACTCGGATTGTACATGGCCGGTGCAAAGAAAAATATTAGAGAAAATAAAGAAGAAAATGCTACAACAATAGAGGAGGTCGAAAATAATGGCTAATGACAAGACGAAACAGATTCTCTCGGATGTTGGGCATAAGTTAAAATCGTTGTTTGTTTCAGACACACCGGGAGTTGAACCGGGTTTTAAAAAGCTATGGGAAAAAGACGGCACCAAAAATTTGGCATCAACATTTTTGGCGATTGCATTTGGTTTGATAATCAGCTTTTTTGTAATTTTGTTTACTGCAATTGGTTCTGATACGATGCCTGTGTCTGATGCAGGTGGCGCTATTAGAATTTTGTTGGGAAGCGTGTTTTACGAAGGAAAAAATGCATCAGGTGAATTAACATTCGGTTTTAATAAGATTCTTTTCGGCAATATGTTGTTCAGGGCAACTCCGTTGATTATGACCGGATTGTCTGTTGCTTTTGCATACAAAACAGGACTTTTCAATATTGGCGCGTCCGGACAATTCCTCATGGGGGCAATGGTATCATTGCTAATAGGATTGTCGATTCCTACGTCATCGATACCGGGGTGGCTTGTTTGGTTAATAGCATTAATTTGCGGTATGGCAGCCGGTTTTGTTTGGGGATGTGTACCGGGGCTTTTCAAAGCATTTTTTAATGTTAATGAGGTCATCACCTGCATTATGTGCAACTGGATTGGTTTGTACATTGTGAGCTGGATTTTCGGTATCGATAAGGCAAAAGGTGTTGAAGGAGCTCAATTCGTCAATTTTACAGAGGGAACAAAGAGTAATTTTTTGTATAAGACCGCATCGAGAGGAGTAACGAATCCATCTTTCGGCCTTGATAAACTTTTTGAAGGAAGCCAAGTCGACGGAGGAATTATAATTGCTATTTTGATTGCGATAATTGTTATGATAATAATGTCCAAAACCGTATTCGGTTATGAACTGAAAGCAACCGGCAATAACAGATACGCCGCAAAATACGCAGGAATTAAAGATAAAAGAAATATTGTCTTAGCAATGGGTATATCGGGGGCGCTTGCTGCAGCTGGCGCAGTGTTATTATATTTTAACAGAACGCAAGAATTTAATTATTCCAATGACACCTCTTTGCCGGCGGAAGGATTTAATGGTATTCCTGTTGCATTGTTGGCATATAGCAACCCTATAGGTGCAATTTTCTCTGCAATTTTTATGGCGTATGTGAATATTGGAGGAGAGCAGATAAAAGGTGCGTTTGCAATTAACTCTCACATTAGCGACTTAATAGTTGCAATAATCGTTTACCTGAGTGCTTTTTCTCTTATGTTCAAAGACATTTTGGCGGGCAGAGGGCTTATTGCAAAAATGGTTAGAGGTATTATTGCAAAAAAGAAAAATGCAATTTCGGAGTCGGAAAGTATTGCACAAGAAGATATCCCAATTCTAGATGAGAATCAAGATGAGAACTTAATTCTTTCGAACGTTGATCTAGACGAAACGGAAGAGAGTGTGATTGAAACGGAATCAGAAAATGAAGAAGGAAAAGTGAACGAGGAGGAAGAATAATATGGTTATGTTGATGCAAGAAACAATAAGGTATATGATTCCAATGATGCTTGTTGCACTTGCAGGTGTGTATGCGGAACGTAGTGGCATTATCAACCTTGCACTGGAAGGCATAATGGTTATTGGAGCTTTTGCTTGCGCTATGTTCCTTAGGATGTTTCAGGAAATGGGTGTTTTTGGCGAAATGCATCAATTAAGCATAATAGTGGGGCTATTGATTGCAGGCGGAATGGGTGCGGTATTTTCTTCGTTGTTAAGCTATGCAGCTATTAGATGGAAAGCAGACCAGACAATTTCGGGTACCGCATTAAATATGATTGCTCCTGCTTTGGTGTTGTTCATAGCTGCCGCATTGTTTCAGCAAGAAAAGATTACCGTGAAAACAAGTCCTGCATCGTGGTGTATGATTTGGGTAGATATAGAAGGTGAAGGCTTCTTCCAAGATGTTGGTAGAATCCTATTGCAGAAGACATATATAACATCGTTTATAGGAATTGCAATATTTATCATCCTTTCAATCGTGTTATATAAAACAAAATTTGGTCTTCGTTTGCGTTCTTGTGGTGAACATCCTCAAGCGGCCGGTAGCCTCGGTATAAATGTGAACATGATGCGCTATATTGGAACAACGATTTCAGGTGCGTTGGCCGGTATTGGGGGCTATACTTTCTCATTGACTATCGTAAATGGTTCTGCTACAGGCGAGGTCGCAGGTTTCGGCTTTTTAGCGCTTGCAATTATGATATTCGGCAATTGGAAGCCAGGTAATATTGCGTTGGTTTCGTTTTTGTTTGGTTTGTTAAAGTGTATATCCGCAACATTTGACTCTATTGATATAAATGGTGACGGAATTTTTGCCCTTAAACAACTGAGTGACAATTCGGCGTTTTTCAGCCCATATTTATATAAAATACTGCCGTTTTTGGCGACGCTCATAGTTCTTGCGTTTACGTCCAAAAAGTCGAGAGCCCCGAAGGCGGAAGGCATACCTTACGACAAGGGTATGAGATAAAACGATATACGAGAAAAACTCGGTTAGATTGCGCAAATCCCGTCATTTTCGACGGGATTTGTTTTGCTGTTTTGAGTGGTAAAAGGATGAGAGTTAAATGTAAAAGCCGCCTTGCATAAGACGGCTTTTGGTTTTATCTTTTGTGGAAAAAATTATTTTACGTGGTCGATGAGGGCAAGGGCGCGCTTCAATGCAAGCTTGCTGTTGACCTTGAATTGGAAGGGAACATCCTCATAGACTTTCTTGTGTCCCGTTGCGGTGTGGGGGGTGCGACCGTCGTTGAACTCGGGTGCTTCCGGATCGAGGGGGAGATTGATACGCAAAGACGTGCCGATGATGGTCACTTTGGCAATAATGTCGCCTTCTCTGCGGTAGGTGTCGCATTGCTTGCTGATACGGCTTTTGATTTTGGGCGTGCCCTTCGGGGTTGCGGTGAGAGCGTCTTTGAGGATTGCGTAGCGTTCCTTGACGATTTCGTCGGAAAGCGCGTATTTCTCTGCAAAGGTGAGGCTCTTTCTTGCCGCTTTCTTTGCCATAACTTTGTCGTAATCGAATTTTTTACCGAGAGAAGAGTCAAGCGTGGTTACGTCTTGTTCTTCCTCTTTTTCTACCACTGCGGGTTGTGGCTTTTCCACAACTTTTGGTTTGTTCATCTCTTCGTATGCGGACGCGCAGGGAAGAGCGACGCTCTTGTCGCAAAATGCGCAATAATCGTAACCGCCGCACATATCGCGGTGATTGGTGACGCTGTCGTTCCATTTTTGCTCGTCTAATTTGGCTTGCAATGCAATTTTATCCATAGTGTACTCCCTTAAAAGATTTGGCGGTCAAACCGCTATCTATTCCGTTTAAATCGTGAATATTGTACACAAATAAATTGCGTTTGGCAAATATTTTAGACACACAATTTTATTTTTTTGACATTTTGCCTATGCAAAAGTGAGTTATTCGTCCCAAAAACGTATTCTATCCGTTGCTTTTTACACGTGCCGAAAAAAATGGAAAGAGCAAGCGCCGAGAAACAGTGTATCTAATAGGAAAAATTATATAAAGAAAATTAAAAGTAGAAAAGAGTACGTAAAACCAATAAAAAGTAAAGGAGAAAAGAAGAATTTTTTATTTTTTTCTCCGAAAGGTTGCCGTTAAACTCTATCGTAATAAAACAATGCCTCCGTTTCGTTGAGTTTATAGTAATAACTCTCTTTGCAAAAACAGTTTATCAAGACGTCGATACAAATTCCCGTTGACAGTTTCATCAGCAAGTCACCCGTTTTCGTTACGGTTACTTTTGCAATATATCCGTCTTTCAAAAGGTCGGACACAGTCGGCACTTCAGAACTTGCCAAACTTTCGCCGTCAAAGAAAGGGCGGTTGTCTTTGCCTATCATCGTTTCCCAACCCGACAAGAGCAATTTTTTGCCGTCGTGTATGCGGAGAAGTGCCATATCCACCGATAGGCTCTTACCGTTGTCGAATACGAATTCAAAAACGTCGTCTCGCTTCAAAACGAGAGAGCGGATGGTGTGGTTTTTCAACGTGTAGAACTCGTTTTTATTTGGTACGACTATCATACTCCACTCCGTTTTCGCAACGAAAATCGTTGCCATCAAAGAAAAATACAAACTCGGTTTCTTTGTCTTTTATTCTCAAATACTCACCTTGCATTTTTACGTCAACGTAAGCACAAAGCTTGATATAATCGTCGAAAACTATTGTCAAATCGCCAAAAGCGTCGAGTGTCGCACTTTTTACGAGTTTGCCTTCCAAAATTTGCAACGTTTCGTCGATATGTTTTGCCAAAAGGTTGGATTTGTCATTGATTTCTTCACCCGTGTATTCGGATTTGATTTCTTGATAATCCGTCGTAAACGTTTCGTCGCAAGAGGACAAAACCATTGTGCCGTTGTGTGTTATCCTCATAAAATTGGATATATAAAGCGACATATCGTTGTCAAATCTTACGTGAATAAAATCGGGATCGGCAAAGCCGAAATAGTTCTGTTTTCTCAACAAACAGACTTTGTGCTCGATTAGATTTCGTAGTATCTCGTTTATGAGAGCTTTGTCTTTTCGACCAATTATCATTTATCGTTATCCTCGTTAAAATACAAAGAAGTCAGCCACCGGGCGTATTTGTTTGCTTCTATTTCAAGGCTTCTATCCGTTTGCTTTTCGTCTTGGTAGAAATACCATTGATAATAATGCGTCAACTCGTGCGCTATGGTGAATATGAGATATTCGTAACTCGTGTCGCTTGCGACGTAAATGCGAGGCAATTTGGTGCGGCTCAAATCCCCGCTTGCAAAGAATATTCCTTGGCAAGTTTGACCTTTCTTTGACGATTGAAAATGTTTTTCGTTCTCTATGAAGATATTGCAACGGATAGGGAAGAAATATCTCTTTTTCAGCCACACCAAAAACGTCGAGATTTTTGCCGATATATCGTGCGAAAGAGTTTTGTCAATATAGGCATATAGACCACAAGAATTGCTGTCCGAATAGTGGCTTTTATATTCAAGGTCTATCCATATTGAGTTTTTTGAATACGACATACGGTTGCTCTTCAATTTATAATAATGTGACTGTTTTATCGCTCCTACGATTATGTTATAAACAAAAGCGGTTGATATGTCAATAGCGGATATTATTTGACGATAATAAAAAGCCGTTTTCGAGGATGAAAACGGCTTTTTGGTGTTCCCGGCGGGAGTCGAACCCACGGCCTTTCGCTTAGGAGGCGAACGCTCTATCCTGCTGAGCTACGGAAACGTTTTGCGTTGTTATAATAACACAATGATTGCCAAAAATCAATTTTTGAACGCCATTTGGTTGGTTTTGCAAGAATGAATGAGATTTTGGCACTCGCTACGCTCGTGATAGGGGGTAGGCACGCAAGGCGTACAAGCGAATAGTTTCTTGGTACATACGCCTTCGGCTAGTTCCAATTCAAGAAACTCGGCAGAGGTACTCTGCCGTTTTTTATATATGTGTACGCACGTTCTTGCGTAGCAAAGTACGCACACATATATAAAAATGCGAGTGCTTTTGCACTCGCATAGTTTCTTGGTCGGAGTAACGGGACTTGAACCCATGGCCTCTTGACCCCCAGTCAAGCGCGCTACCAAACTGCGCTATACCCCGATTAGATTTATTAAGTTTATATCATTATTGTTTTTGTTCGATGCCGTGACCTTATGTTTGGGAGCGCGCTCGCGCATTTCCGTCAGGTCTTGCGTTTTCGATACATCGTGGCAAGTAATAATGTCGGATATGGAACAATTCCATTTGCGGTCGTTGCTTATCGCAAACCAAACTGCGCTATACCCCGATTAGATTTATTAAGTTTGTTTTATAACTGTCCTTGTGTACACTCGAGATATGCACGCTTCTTTCAAACAGCATAGGTATTGTAACTCAAAAAAACGGTTTTGACAAGTTACTTTCGCAAATATTGAAAAAAATATTGACGATTGCGTTTTTTTGTTTGCTCAACACGTACAAAAAATAAAAAAGCCCCGACGCATCGTCGGGGCAGTTTATATTGGCAAATCAGTTTTCTTTTTGTGCGAGGTCGTCGATTTTTTCGACGAAAGAACAAAGCACGCCGAAAGTCTTTGCAAGACAGTCCTCGTTTACGTCCTCTGCAACGTCGAGGCGAGTGTGATAATAGCGGGGAAGATTGAAGTTCATTGCGGTTACGCACACGCTGTTAAAGCCGCCTTGAGTGAATGCCGCCGCATCGGTTGCTCCGAGAGCTACGCTGCCTTTTTTGCACGTTGCGCCTTCGTCTTTGCAAGCGTCGAGCCAAAGTTCGGTCGCCTCGGTATCGCATTTTATAAAGCCGTTCATATCCTTGTAATTGACGAGCATATGGTCGTCCTCTCGAATCGTATCGATGCAAAGAACGGTCGTGGGGCAGTCTTTGAAATCGTCCTTATGGGCTTTAACCCACGCTTTCGAGCCACGCAAACCTGCTTCTTCGCCACCTGCGCAGATGCATCCGACTTCGGTGTTTTCAAATTCGATGCCGTTGTCATTGAGAGCCTTGAGGAATGCAATGCCCATTGCGCATCCCGTGAGGTTGTCCGTTGCGCCGTCCGAGATTATTCTCGGGTTGAACAATATATACATCAGTATCCAGAAAGGCACGAATACGCCGCTACAACAAAGTGCGATAAACAGAGCCTTGTCCGCAATCGGGGTGTAGATTGCGCCTTCTACGCAAGCGGCTATTGCGATTGCAAACAAATATAAAATTCCGATAATCGAAATAAGGAAGTGCGCTATAAACGCTTTTCCGCCGAGGTAGTAGTTGAGCGTCCACTCGTATGCTGCGTCTGCGTGTCCGCATATAAGCACTCTGCGTTTCACTTCGCCTTGCGGCTTCTTTATGGCGGTCATATTGAGAGATTGACGTTTGGGGAACAAAAAGTCCACCACTTGGCGATAAAATACGAACTCAAGCACCATAAGAGTCATTGCCACGCATATAAGTCCTATCGAAAGCACGGGAATGAAGAACGCGCTGACGAATGCGCCGAGAATAAGCGTAACCGATATGTATATCCAGCCCATAAATGCGAGCGGATGCGCTTCGTAGGGTTGAGTCGTGACTTCGCTTGCGTAGGGTGCGACTTCCTCTGCCATATACTTTACGGCGTTGACCTCGCCTCTGCTTCCGCAGTCGCGCTTTCCGAAAGATTTAATCACTCGAGTGATAAAGTCGTGCATATATTTTGCACTTTGCGTTTTGTTGTCTTTTAAGGGCGTGAGTTTCATAATATCTCTCCTTATTCGGATATATCGATTGTAAATAAATTATTTATACAAGTCAATACGCGTACACGAAAAACGCTTATTTTTTAAGTGCGTTTGCCATATCGTTATACGCTTTTGATATACCTTCTATGATGTCGGGGTGCGAGAACGTGCGGTGATATACGATTGCGGTCTCGCGTATCATGCTCAAGTTTTCTATCGGGAGCGCGACGAGCGAGCCTTTGTTGATTTCCTTGTAGCAAGCACTCTTTGAAAGTATAGACACGCCAATGTCCTTTTTGACGAGATTGCGGATAGTCGCGATACTGTCAACCTCTATCGTTACGTCAAAGTTGTCAAGCGATTCGCCTATCGAATGGAGCGCACTTTCAAACTTCTCTCGGGTGGACGAAGAGGGTAGGCGCAAGATGAGATGTTGTTTTTTGAGCTCCGATAGGGTTATTGTCGTTTTTTTGGCAAGCGGGTTGTTCGGAGATGTCATACAAAGCAACATATCAGTGTCAATGACCATAAAGTTGAAGGACGGATTGGTGGGTTTTTCTTCGATAATTGCAATATCGATTTCAAAATTTTCCAACATATCATAAAGATTTTTTATGTTGTCAGTTATCAGCGTTATATTGAGGTTATCGTTGCCGAGAGCCATTTTTGACAACGCTTCCACCATAAATCCACTCTCTTGCGTATGTGTGATACCTATGCGGATTTTGTTGATATTGTACTTGGCGTTCTTGATTTTCTCTTGCATTTTCTCGGCAAGTGCTTTCATGCGTCTTGCGTACAAAAGCGCGATTTCACCCTCTGACGAGAGGACAAGTTCGCCTTTTTTGCGCAAAAAGAGAGTCGTGTTCAACTCTTCTTCCAATCTCTTGATATGTTGGCTCACGGCGGGTTGGGTGAGAGAGAGTATCTCTGCCGCCTTGGTGAAATTCTTGGTTTCGCACACGGTGATAAGCGTGTCGAGTCTATCGTCAAGCAGTGACATATTTACCTCGGTTATTACGGATTGTTATTAATATATAAATATCCATAATTTGACTTTATGATAACAAAATCATAACATAGCATTACGAACTTGGCAAGACAAATCCGAAAAATAAACGGAAAAGTCGAGGTGAAAAATGTTGTTGCAAAATTTTTCAAGCGTATCGCAAGTCATAATATCCGTCGCGGTTATGCTCATCGCGGGATACGTTATGTCGCGCTTGACCAAAAAACTTAAACTCCCCAACGTCACGGGGTATATTATTGCGGGCATATTAATAGGTCCGTATTGCATCAATATTATTCCCGCCAACGTCGTGGAAGGAATGAGTTTCCTTGCGGATATCGCGCTTGCGTTTATTGCGTTCAGTACTGGTGAGTTCTTCAAGATGTCCACACTTAAAAAGAACGGCGGTAAAAATATCGTTATAACCGTATTCGAGGCGTTGCTTGCTTCCATAGTCGTGTTCTTGGTGATGTATTTTGCGCTTGGATTGAGTCTTCCGTTTTCAATCGTGCTCGGCGCGCTCGCGGCGGCAACCGCGCCCGCTTCCACTATGATGACAATACGCCAGACCAATTCCAAGGGTGATTTCGTAGACACGCTTTTGCAAGTGGTCGCACTCGACGACGTGGTGGGACTCGTGGCGTTCTCTGTGGCTATCGCGGTTGCGACGGCATCGCTTGCGGGCACGGTTACGGCGGGCAACGTGCTGTTGCCTATCGTGTACAATATCGTGGCGTTCGTCGTTGGCGGGTTGCTTGGATTTTTGCTCAAACTGCTCATATCCAAACGCTCGACGGACAATCGTCTTATCATTGCCGTTGCGACGATATTCGGCTTTTGCGGAATATGTTCGTTCATGGACGTGTCACCGCTTCTCGGTTGTATGGCTATGGGTACGGTGTATATGAATACGTCAAACGATGACAAACTTTTCAAACAACTCAACTATTTCTCACCGCCGATTTTGCTTCTGTTCTTCGTCCGCTCGGGCGTAAACTTCAAGCTCGACGCGCTCGTAAGCACGGGCGAATCGGTGGGAGGCGTGTCCTTGCTCGTGATAGGCATCGTGTATTTCTTTGTGAGAATACTCGGCAAGTACGGCGGGTCTTTCCTCGGCTGTCTTGTCACCAAAAAAGACAAGAAAGTGCGCAATTATCTCGGGCTTGCGCTCATACCGCAAGCGGGCGTCGCGATAGGTCTTGCAACGCTTGCTTCGAGGACGATAGGAGGAAATACGGGCAGTGCGCTCGAAACCATAATCCTTGCGTCGAGTGTGCTTTACGAACTTATAGGTCCTGCGTGTGCGAAACTTGCGCTGTATCTAAGCAAATCTTATTCCAACGATATAAACGCCGTCGTGCCGGACGAGCAAGTGGAAGAGGTGGCGCAAAAGAACGACGTCGAGGTGCTTATAGACAAAATCAACCATATTAGACAGGCTTTGCCTCCGCCCGAACCCGTCCAAGAGGACGAAAAGGCGTTTGACGAGGCCGCAGAAGAATATTACTTACTCAATTCGAGACAGCGCGTAAAGAGATAGGAGGTGCAAAATGAATTATATCGATCCGCTTGCTAAGGTTATGGGAGAATGGGCTTATACCGTTACGGTATATTCCATATTGCTGAGGGTGTTGGTGCCCGTGTTGTTTGCGTTCTACGTGGGGTGCGAAAGATCCACCAAAGGGCACACTGCAGGGTTAAAAACTTTTATTTTGCTCTCGCTGTCGTCAACGGCGTGTATGCTTATCGACGCAAGCTTCGGGCTAAAAGTTCCGATTTGTTCCGTGGGTGCGATAATCGGCACGGCTATGCTCGGCGGCAACTCCATACTCTTTGGCGCAAAGAACCAAATCAAAGGACTTACGACGTCGGCGTGGCTTTGGTCGTGCAGTATCTTCGGGCTTATCGTGGGCGCGGGACTTTATACGATTGCACTTGTATTGCTTGTGGTGTACGTAGTGATTTTACAAGCGTTCCCGACTTTGGAAAAGTACTTGAAACAACGCTCCAATCACTTTGAGATACACCTCGAATTGTTGTCCAAAAACGACTTGCAAACGTTTATGTCAACCCTTCGTCAACTGGGTATGCGCATAGACGACGTGGAGCTCAACTCTGCTTTTATCAACTCGGGGTTAAGCGTGTATTCCTTGCGACTTTCCATTGAGAGCAAAGAACTCAAAAAATACAAAACGCACGACGAGATTATCGAAGCGTTGAGAAGCATCGAATATATCCACTATATCGAAGAAATAAAATGATTTGATTTTGGGAGGTCGGGAGGGAGACGGCGACGGCTTGCCGATGCAAGCCGTTGCCAAACACGAATTTCGTATCTTAAAGTCAAATCACAAAAAAATAAAACTCTCGCGCGAAGCGGGAGTTTAAGCGTACATTTTTGTATTATAAACCGCTTATTGTTGCAAAACGACGCGTTCTATATTCGCGTCGTTTTTTGCTTTTATTGTGCCGTCAACCGCTCAATCATGGAGTTGCCACGATATAGTTCTCGCTCGGTTGTGTGGCTTTGGGAATGGCGTTTTTATTGATTAGGGCTTGCGCAATTTGCCGTCAAGACCTTTTATAAGGAAGCACTTCCCGACGAGGGATTCGAGGCTTGCGCAACCGTAAACTCGACTGTCGGCAGAGTGGTTGCGGTTGTCGCCCATGCAAAACATTTGTCCGTCGGGGACTATCAAATCTATCTCGTCGACCATAACGGAATCGCTGTTTATATATGGCTCGTCAAGCAACTCATCGTTGATATAAACTTTGCCGTCGGTTATTTGAATATGGTCTCCGCCCAAGGCGATTACGCGCTTGACCAGCGAAGCATATTTTCCCGTGTTGTCGTCCACTATCCAATCGGGCGTAAAGACCACGATATCACCGCGTTTTACGGTCGCTTTTTTGTTGAGGTAAAGGACTTCGCCGTTGGTGCGTTCCTCGTCGCTGTTGCCTTCGATAATCGCGCCGTTTCCGCCGTCGAGGGTGGGATACATCGATATGCCGTCAACTATGAAGGACGAAAAAACGTACTTTTTGAGAAGTAGCGCGCTCGTCACCGCAATCGCAACGACCAAAAGCACGCATATCACGGATACGATTATGCGCTTGGAGTTGTTGCGCTCGGGCTGAATTTCCGGAATTTCCGTTTGGAATGAGTCTTGCATATCAAAGTATATTTTATCTTTTGTGAATTATTTTCAAATCCACAAAAAATTGTTGAGTATCGCTCCGTCCACCGACATGATCTCTATGACTTTTGCGTTGCCGAAAGCAGAAAGAGTTTTGCCTTCTTCGCTCTTGAAGTCGGAACACTCGAAGAGCAGTTTTTGCCAAAACTCTCCGCCCGTGAGGTTGGCGTGAGCGGTGTAGCGTTTTAGATCCGGATAGGACAAAACGGACACTTCCAGCGTACGCGCGGTATCGGAGTACGCGTCGATATGTAACGACGCAGAGCGCGGAAGAGTTTTCATCTCGTGTATGCTGCGGCAAAGAGACAAAGCTCCAAGGTCGAGAGAAATGCCCTTTATGCCGAAAGGTCCTTCTTTGACTTTGAGAGAATCTTCGTCAAGCAACGCCGAGTCCGATTTTGCGGAAAACGCGCCTATACCCATACTTCCGTCGTAAATTATGCTGGATTTGCGTATAGCGGAGTCCGTTGCCGTAACGTCGTGTTTTGCGGGAATAACGTCTACGACCCTGGTGGAAATTATATCTCCGTCGTCGTAGTCGAAAGTTGCGTATGCCACGATAAGCTCGTTTTTGTCGTAGACCGGGACGTCGCAAACGTATTCGTGTTCGCCGACTTTTTGCTTGATGTCGAGAGTCGTCCAATAGCGTTCCTTGGATATAGGCTCACCGTAACTTATGTACAATCTGCGTGATTTTGCGCCCCTTGCCGAATTGACACGAACGTATAATCTGCCGTCCGTGGTGTCGAATTTCATGGTGGGCATAACTTGCGCCTCGCCGTCTGACGCAAGATGTTTGCGTAGCCAGCAAAGGCATGCGTTGCCTACGGATTCGGTCAACTGTTGCCCGCACGAGTCGGATATAATCAGTTGTTTGGTCTTGCATTTGACGAGGTCAAGCATATCGCCTATTCTGTCCACGTCGCAGGCAATAGAGTCTCTTGTCGCAATCGCAAGAGTGGGGCAGTTGACAAACATTGCGTACGTTTCCGCTCCTACGCCCGTGGAATAGGCTAGTTGCTCGTCTCCGTCGGGGATATCTTTGCCCAAGAATTTAGGATTGTCCGTTGCCCAGCGGTAACCTCCGCCGTTTGCCGCAACCAGAGCGCGCACTCTGTTGTCCGTGCCCGACACTTGCCAAGAAAGTTGTGCTCCGATGCCGAAACCTATTACGCCGATGCGGTCGGTCGCAACGAGGCTTTGCTCTTCCAAAAGGGATATCGCGCGTCTTGCCACTTTGCTCCATACGAACCAAGGCGTGTTGCGCGCACCTCCGAGTATATCGTCAAGATGTTGCTTGCAAGAAGGAAGAGAAGCAAAGCTCAAATCCGAGGGATAAGAGGTGTGCGTGTCTACGAATGTCCCGCAATAATCGAGCACGCAAGTGACGTAGCCTTCTTCCACGAGATAGCGTATCGCTTCTTGCGAATAGGGGTTTTCAAAAGAGGGCAAAACCAAAAGAGCGGGGCGTTTGTCTTGCCAACGTCCGTCGTAAAAAATCTTGCAAAAGACGCGTACGCGACCTTCTTTGGTTGTGTCCGCAGTGAATATCTGTTGCGAGCAAACGATGTTATCTTGCGTTTGTGCCGAGATTATTGACGCTTCCAAAGGTGCTTTGTGAGCGTCGAATCCCTCCCACACTTCCGTGGGCGTCAAAAATTTGATTTCCATACGCAACATTATACCTCAAAAGCAGTGCAATGTAAAGAAGTAAAATATGCGCGCACGCAAAGCGTTCGGGCGCGACGCTTTTAGCGTCGGGTACGTAACAAAGCACGTCCGTTTTGCCGTCCAGTTGCTCGGCATAGGCGCGCCTCATTTTTTCCATGGTTGCGTCGTCGGGAAGTGTATAGTCCATAAAAGCCTCCGCTTTACTATATGAAGAAAAGGCGAAACGTCGTGAATCAACCCGTTTCCCGTACGTTTATTTTGACGATAGGAGTGAAGGTTATAGTTGATAGACAATCCTTTTCCAGCGTGCGTCCCACCGATTGATATGCTTTTGCTTGCAAATTCAAAAAGTCGATATTTTCCTTTTTGGAAAACTCGTAAAGATATTCGAATTTGGCTTTTATATCGTTCGCAAGTTTTTGTGCATACCGTTTTACTATATCGTCCGCACTCGATAAAACTTCGTTCGTGTTTACGTTTTGTACGTCGCTCAAATCTACGGATAGAGAGATTTCCGCTTTCACGTTACGCCCGTTTGCTCTGAGTTTGACGTCTTTTTTTAGGACTTTGAATTCCATCGAACCGCCATTTTCGTCGGTGTAGTTGAAAGTGCCCGTTATGTCGTGTCCGAGGAAGAGCGCAAGCGCTTCTGCATGTTCCTTGTCAATCACCGCAAATTTGTCGTGATTGAACACGAGTGCGTCGCCTATCAAAAGCTCGTAAGTGCCCTTGTCGTCCCCTTGTTGGCTTATGGGCGGGCTTTGCGCTTTTTGCACCTTAATATAAGGCACTGCGTTTGCTTCGCTACGAGATAACGAGCGTGCGAGAAAGTCCTTTGACGTGGTGCGTATCATACCGTCCGAACCTTCTTCGTTGACGAGCGCCTGTTGCAAAAAGAAGGGCGCGCTGAGCGTCGTTCCCATGCGCAAAGAAAGCAATTTTTCGGGGGAGTCGGGACAAGAAACGATTATGGTTTGTTCGGGTAAAGCGTACATTCCCGTGAGCGGATATATGAGTTGTAAATGGTCAAGCGCAAGAGCCGATTGCGACATAACAACCACATTACAGTGTGCAAGCGATATGATTAAACCCATTTTGCGTGCAATTCCGTCCATTGCGCCCGATATTGTATTGCCCGATGAAGAGTAGGTGTTGAAGGTGGTTTCGGACGTGTCTCCGCTGGACGAGCCGACGAGAACGCATTGCGCGCTTACGGTGAAAAGAGAGGTATCTTCTTTATAGTCTATGCCTATACCGAGCACCACCGCCGACTTGGTAAGAGAGGGTGTTTCCACCGTGCGACCGAACACTATAAGTATGAGCGCGACAAGCGCAAAGAAGAACCATTTGGTGCGAGCAAGATAGGAAGGAACAGCTTGCTTTTTCATCTTTCACCTCCCGTCGGGCTATCCGTTGCAAGCGTTTTGCAAGTGCCTTTTTCACTGCATAATATGCCGTCGAATTCACTGCTCGGAAGCGATGGTTTTTTGACTTTCTTAGGCATATATTCACTGTCCGCGCAGCGGTATAATCCGCGCATTTTTCGCTTTTGAACAAGAGCGAAAATCAAAAATAAAAGCGGTACGGCAACCGACGTTATCGATAAGGCGTAGCCGAAAGTACCCACGGCAAAGTCCGTCACCGTTTGGGTGGACGTTACAAATATCGTAGTGCAAAGTATCGCTGCGGGGCATGCGATTTTGGACGGTACTGCCGAGCCGAACGCACGACGGAAAGCGTTGTTTGCACCGTCGTACAAAAAAGATATAGAAAAAACGGACATTGCAAGGATTACGAAGAGGTTGGACCACTCCATTCTGCCTATTTCGAGGGATAGTTGGTTGAAACTCGCAATGTGGATAAGAAGGTCGGACACCATTTTGAGTGCGTCGCCGTAGATAGCCACTCCGAACATAACGATAATATTTGCAAGCCCTCCCGTTATTGAAATGCTCGACGTTACATAGGGAAATTTTTTATTTCGTATACGTACGAACGCAAATGGCAACAAATCTCCGAGCCACAGACCGTAGCGCGGAAATTTTGAAAAGAATTCAACGGGACTTACCGAGAATATCGGAAGATTGCGACCTATATCGAACTCCGTATCCAAAAACGCAAGATTGAGGATTATTACCGCCAAAAACAGAGGTGCAAACAATTCGCAAGAGCGTGCGATAGAGCGAGTGCCTTTTGCGCCGAGGTAGATTATAGGTGCTATGAGAAGAACATATATGAAGAACGGTTGCGCACCGGTAAACAATTCGTGGGTGAGGTAAGAGGCGCAGTAGCAAAAATAAAACGTGCATTTTATGCCCAAATGCACGAATACAACCAGACACGCCGCTTTGTACCAAAGCGAATTTGTAGCAATCAAGAAGGCGTCTGCGCTCATACGCGAAAACGCAAATATCATAACGGCGCAAATAAGTTCCAAGACGGAAAACAATATAAACACCCAAAGCGTAGACGAGCCGTAATAGGACGATATCATACCCGGGGCGGCGGATAGCTTGAACGCTATCCCCACCATAAGAATAATTGACGCCACTTGACTGTTGTATAGCGTGCCTATCGGGAGATTTTTTCTCAATCCGTGTTTTATAGTGAAGTTTTGCACAATTAAAGTCCTTTTTATGATTTACGTATACGACGACGGTTCGTCGTCGGGATAGAGTAGGGGCGCAGTTCCATTGACGAAGCGTCCGCTTTCAATATGCCGTCTTGGAGGTCGGGGATTATGCGCGGAGCGTACGGAGCAAGGTAGGGCGTGCCAAAGTTGTCGAGGCTTGCAAGGTATGCGATTATGATTATGGAAAGCACTATCATGCCCACGAACCCGGTGACCGCACTTACGCACAAAAACAAAAACCTCATTATAGACATGGGTCCGACTTGGTCGGGTACGCAGAATATGCCTATTGCCGATAGAGCGACTACGAGAACGCCGGGTGACGAAATAAGGCCTGCTTTCACCGCCGTGTCCCCGAGCACGATTGCGCCCACGACGGACAGGGATATGCCGAAGTACCTCGGCATACGTATGGACGCTTGGTTGAGTATCTCGAAAAGCGTCATAACGAGAAGCATTTCTACCGCGGGAGGGAAGGGTATATTGTTCGTTGCCGCCATAAGCGTCATAAGGAATTTTATGGGGAGCAACTGAAAGTGGTAGGTTTGCAGAGCCACGTACGCTCCCGGCAATAGCACCGTCAAAAGCGCGCCGAGCATACGGAACATCCTTATCATAGACGCGCGCCAGTCCCCCGAGTAGTAGTCGTAGCCGTCTTGAACGTCTTCGAATACGAGATAGGGGAGCGTTATGACGATGGGTGAGCCGTCCACGATTATCGCAATGCGCCCTTCGAGAAGTTTTGCGCTTGCGACATCGGGTTTTTCCGTCGAGCCCGCTTGCAAAAAGAAGGAGTTTTTGCGAGTCTGAATAAAGGAGAGCACATAGGCACTGTCAACCACGCCGTCAACGTCTATGCGCTCGATTTTGTGAGACAATTGCTCGACGATAGCGTCGTCGGCAATTCCTCTTATATACATAAGTGCAACCGTCGTTGAAGAATATCGTCCCACTTGGAAAGTTTTTGCCACGAGGTCGGGGGATTTTATGCGACGACGAATGAGGGACATATTGGTCTTGATTTCTTCTATAAATCCCTCGCGAGGTCCTTTCATAACGCTGGACGTAGGCGGTTCGCTTATTGCGCGTGCGCTGGGTTTTCGCAGAGAAAAGATATAAGCGTCGCTCTCGCCGTCTATATAAAAGGCGATGTCGCAACAAGCGATTTTCTCGGTCGTCTCTTTTACGGGCACGACGTCTATCTCGTCGGCGTAAGCAACCTTGTTTTGCAAGTCTTTAAGATAGGGTGCGTCAAAGTGCTCTGCGTTTTTGAGAGGGCGCACTATGTCTTGCTCAAAGAGCATTTTGTCTATATTGCCGTCGAGATAAGCAAACATACATTCTCTTTGTCCGACGAAAAGACGACGGCATTTGAAGTCGTCGCTATGCGAGAAAGTCGATTTGAGAAGTTGTTCGAGTTCCGATATTTTCACAAACGCATTTTTGCCAAAACGGCGTCTTTATACGCATAAAAACGAATATAAAGTTTGCATTCGTGCAAAATCGACAGGAATAGAAGATGTTTTTGTGTTTTGCGTACGGACATACAAGCGACGAAAAGACGGCAGGAAAAAATAAAACACATACAAATAAAATGCATATAAATAAGGTTAAACAAAGATAGATATTGACATCGCATATTTATATTGTTAAACTATTCGTATACTATCATAGAGGTAGAATTTATGGACGAAAACGTCGTACAAACGGTTGAGTTGCAAGAAGCAAGCGAGGAGCAAAAACCGAGCGGAATACTTGCCGATTACAGCGTCAAATACGCCGAAAAGCAAGCCAAAAAAGAGAAGCGTCAAGGCGTAATGCAGTTTATCAAATACGCACTTTGCGCAGCAAGCGCGGGTATCATTCAACTTGTGGTGTTCACGATATTGCACAGCGTTATTCCCGATGACGGAAAGAAAATCAACTTTATTCAGCCGACGGAAATCAACACTTTCGTCGCAACTACGGTAGCTCTTTGTGCCTCTATACTCTGGAACTTCACGCTCAATCGTAAGTTTACTTTTAAGGATGCAAGCAACGTTCCCAAGGCAATGATTTTGGCGTTCTTATTCTACGTGCCGTTCTATCCGTTCCAAACGTGGTACGTTTGCACGATAGAGCCGTTGCTTTCCGCAAAGATAAACTCAACGCTTGCGGGCATCATCGCGGAGGGTTCCGTAATGGTCATCAACTTCGTGCTCGAGTTTATGTGGCAAAAATTCGTAGTGTTCAGAAAGCCCAAAGCGAAAAAGACGGAAGAAACGGTCAAAAACTACGATGTCCGATCGGCGGACGAGCAAAGCGATACAAACGAGCAATAATTGACGAAACGATTGATAAAGGACGGCGGAAACGCCGTTCTTTTCATATAAAAAATTTATTTTGAATTTTGACGATAAAACTGTTTGACGATAGCGGTTTTTATGATAAAATACAAAAAAATTTTATTGAGGTGAAATATGGCAAAGTATTCCCAAGAGCCATCGAGAACTTTCAGCGAGTATCTGCTTATCCCCGGATATACGTCGGAAAAATGCATCCCGGCAAACGTCAGTCTGCAAACTCCGCTCGTCAAGTTCAAAAAAGGCGAAGCACCCAAAATCACGTTGAATATTCCGCTCGTTTCGGCAATTATGCAATCGGTCAGCGATGACAAAATGGCTATTGCGCTTGCCAAAGAGGGCGGAATTTCTTTTATATACGGTTCGCAATCCCCCGAAAGCGAAGCGAATATGGTGCGAAGAGTCAAGGCGTACAAGGCGGGTTTTGTGGTGAGCGACAGCAACCTAACTCCCGACGATAGCCTTAAAGACGTGCTCGACCTCGTAGAGAGAAACGGACACAATACCATTGCCGTGACTTCGGACGGTACGTCAAACGGAAAACTTTTGGGTATGGTTACGAGCAGAGACTACCGCGTGTCGAGAATGTCGCTTGAAGATAAGGTGTCCTCGTTTATGACTCCGAGAGAGAAACTCGTGGTCGCGCCATCTTCCGTGACGCTTTCCGAGGCAAACGATATCATTTGGGACAACAAACTCAATACGTTGCCTATCGTGGACGAAGAGGACAGATTGCTTTATTTCGTGTTCAGAAAGGACTACGAACAACACAAAGAAAACCCGTTCGAAGTGCTCGATAACGAAAAGAGATATCTCGTCGGCGCGGGCATAAACACGCTTGATTATGAAAAGAGAATTCCGCTTCTCGTTGATGCGGGCGCGGACGTTCTTTGCATAGATAGCAGTGAGGGATACACCGTTTGGCAACAAAAGACCATTGAGTTTATCAGATCCAAATACGGCAACGGAGTGCTCGTAGGCGCAGGCAACGTCGTTGACAGAGACGGATTTTTGTTCCTTGCAAAAGCGGGTGCGGATTTCGTCAAAGTGGGCATTGGCGGAGGATCTATTTGCATTACGCGCGAAACCAAGGGCATAGGCAGAGGACAAGCAACCGCGCTTATCGAAGTGGCGGCGGCACGCGACGAATACTATAATGAAACCGGCATATATATCCCCATTTGCTCTGACGGCGGTATCGTGCAAGACTACCATATGACGCTTGCGCTTGCTATGGGTGCGGACTTCATTATGCTCGGCAGATATTTTGCAAGATTTGACGAAAGCCCGACAGCAAAACTCAATATCAACGGCAATTACGTCAAGGAATATTGGGGTGAGGGTAGCAACCGCGCAAGAAATTGGCAACGTTACGACCTCGGCGGAAAGAGCGGACTTTCATTTGAAGAAGGCGTCGACTCTTACGTGCCGTATGCGGGCAAACTCTCCGACAACGTGCGCAAGAGCCTTTATAAAGTGAAATCCACCATGTGCAACTGCGGCGTTACGACGATAGAGGACTTGCATAAAGACGCAAAACTCACGCTCGTATCCGCAACGAGCATAGTCGAAGGCGGTGCGCACGACGTTATGATAAAGAACAAAAACTACTAATATCGGGATTGAAAAATTAATAATTAATAATTATTAATTAATAATTGTGGGTGGGACACCCACACCCGAACGAAAACTTATTCAAGGCGTACTTGTACACGGTATGTGATTATTCGGAGTTGGAGGCGCAAGGCGCCGACCGCATCGAGCGC
>ULRA01083257.1_pt1 | contig 52115 bp, 52 predicted proteins | sample 1954981 | NCBI WGS metagenome assembly ULRA01 (sample SAMEA4835669, study PRJEB28245) | human gut metagenome | biome: gut microbiome; material: fecal sample | place: Denmark | collected 2008
GATAACGCACACCAGGCAAATCCTTGACTCTGCCGCCTCTGATAAGAACTACGCTGTGTTCTTGCAGATTGTGACCTTCGCCGGGGATGTAAACAGTACCCTCCATTCCGTTGACCAAACGAACTCTTGCGATTTTACGAAGAGCGGAGTTCGGCTTCTTCGGAGAGGTAGTCGTAACGCTGAGGCAAATACCGCGTTTTTGCGGGCATTGCTCCATAATAGGCGTCAATGACTTCTTGACCTGTTTTTCTCTGCCTTTTCTGATAAGTTGATTGATGGTTGGCATTATTGTTCCTCCTGTAAGATTTTTCGAATGTACCTGCAACCCAACAGGTGCAATTCAAGACTCTATGCCTTATCCTCGATTATTCCGACGACCGCCGCGGCAACGTCAATCCCCGCCATCTCGCCAAGACGTTTCTTTGAGGAAACGTACGTGACGTCGATGTTGCGAACGTTCGCGCTTTGCGCAATCTTCTTCCTTATCTCGGCATCGGCATCCAACGCTACGATTACACACCTAACGGTAGAGTTGGATATTCCCTTCAAAACCTGTTTGGAACCGACAACTTTTGAAGAGCCTGTAAGCATTTGTTCAAGTTTTTCTCTGTCCATTTCTTTTTGCACACCAAAAAACTGCCTACGTTTTCGTAAGCTTCTATATCTTACCAACAATCAAAACCGATGTCAAACGAATATCGCCAAAATTTTTATTTTTTTTATATAATATATAAATAGTACAAGATGTAGTGAAAAAACTAGTTCAAAGATACTACAATTCAATAAAAAAGCGCGCCTTCGTGCGCGCTTTTTATGCGGAATATTCCATTTCTTTCCTATTTTAGTGGCACGGTTGCCTTCGCGTCCAACGTCAACTCCGAGGGGGCAACGCCGTCTTTTATCATAAAACACGCCTCCGCGCCTATCATTGCCGCATTGTCCGTGCAATATTTAAGCTTGGGATAATGCACTTCGCAACCTTTGTTCGCAAGCTCGTCAAAGCGACGACGCAATTCCTCGTTTGCGCTAACTCCGCCCGCAACGGCAATTTTCTTTATTCCCGTCTTTTGGATTGCAAGTTCAAGCGTATCGACAAGTTGCGAAACTGCACATTTTTGAAAACTGGCGGCAATATCCGCACGTGGTATTTCTTGTCCCTTTTGTTCAAGGTTATGCACGAGGTTTATAACGAAAGTTTTGAGTCCGCTATAGCTAAAATACAAGTCATCTAACCCATTGAATTTGGGTTTTGGCATATCATAAACGGGTTTGCCTTCGTGCGCCAATCTTTGAATTTCTGGACCACCGGGATACGGCAATCCGAGCACTCTTGCAACCTTGTCGAACGCCTCACCGCACGCGTCGTCGCGACTTTGCGCAATAAGCTCCAAATTCTCGTAATCGAGCACTTTTACGATAGCCGTATGTCCCCCGCTTGCAAGCAAGCAAAGATACGGCGGCCCAAGTGTCGAATCAATGTAATTCGCCGCAATATGCCCCTTTACGTGCGACACTGCAAACAACGGCTTTTTCCAAGCGTAAGCAAGTGCTTTGGCAAAGTTTACGCCCACCAAAAGCGCGCCCAAAAGCCCCGCACCATACGTCACCGCCACTGCGTCGATATCGTCTTTTGTCATATTTGCTTGCGCAAGCGCGTCCTTGACCACGGTTTCGATTGCAAGCGTATGATTTCGGCTTGCGATTTCGGGAACGACGCCTCCGAATCGACGATGTATCTCGATTTGCGTAGCCACGACGTTGGAGACGACCTCTCTTCCGTTACGCACGATTGCGCACGCGGTTTCGTCGCAACTCGACTCAATCGCAAGCACGGTCAAATTGTTTTTATTTTGCAAATTATTCATAATTACACACGGTTAGAATACCGCTTTTTGATTATTTTTGAATTGACGACAATTTGAGATACTCGTTGATAAATCCGTCCAAATCACCATCCATAACCGCTTGCACGTTGCCCGTTTCGTAGTTGGTGCGATGGTCTTTTACCATTGTATACGGACAGAATACATAACTGCGAATTTGGCTTCCCCACTCGATTTTTTTGAGTTGTCCGCTTATTTGCGCCGCCTCTTCCTCGCGCTCTCTTTCACGTTTTTCAATGAGTTTGGAGCGGAGCATTTGCATTGCGACTTCTCTGTTTTGGATTTGCGAACGCTCGTTTTGGCACGCAACGATAATACCCGTCGGGATGTGCGTGATACGTATTGCGCTCTCTGTCTTATTGACGTGTTGTCCGCCCGCACCCGACGAACGATAAGTATCCACTTTCAAGTCCTCGGGACGAATTTCGATTTCGTTCGTGTCGATGATTTCGGGCATAACTTCGAGGGAAGCAAAGGACGTATGGCGTCTTGCGTTTGCGTCAAAAGGTGAGATACGCACCAGTCGATGCACGCCTTTTTCCGCTTTGAGATATCCGTAAGCATTGTCGCCTTCCACTCTGAACGTAACCGATTTGATACCCGCTTCGTCTCCCGCGAGATAATCGAGTTCCGTGCAAGTCCAGCCCGTACGCTCGACGTAACGCGTATACATTCTGTAAAGCATAGAGCACCAATCTTGCGCTTCCGTTCCGCCCGCACCCGCGTGCAACGTTAGGATTGCGTTGAGAGAGTCGTATTTTCCGCTAAGTAGCGTGGCAAGCGAAAGACTTTCCACCGCCTCACTCAAATCGTGAATGGTTTGAAGAATTTTCTCGTCCTCGCTTTCGTCCCCTTCGAGCTCCACGATATCGACCGTATCCAAGGCGTCGTCAATGCGTGCAATCATCTTTTCGAACTTCTCGATTTTGCTTTGCAATTGACTTATTTCTTTGGATACTTTCTTTGCGTTTTCGGTATCGTCCCAAAAGCCGTCGGAGTTTTGTTGGGCTTCGAGTTCCTTTATGCGTTCGCGCAATTTTGTCGGATTGATACTTTCGTAAGCACGCACCATTTCCGTGCGCATTTCTTTTAGTTGGTTTCTCGGCTCGTTATAATCTATCATATTTTCCTATATCTTTTTCACCGTATTCGAGATTATGCAATTTGCTTGCAAAATCTCAAATCACGGGTTTTATTGCTGTATTTTTGCTTGATAAAGTGCTAAATGCGCTTATTTGTTCTTTCCGCAACAGTTCTTGTATTTAAGACCGCTACCGCACGGACACGGGTCGTTTCTGCCCACTTTCTTGCTCGTGGCAACGCTTTGTTTTGCGGTTGCGATGCTTTGTCTTATAGTGGCAGGCGAGCCTTCCTCTTTCTTCTCGACGTGAATTTTTAGGAGTATCGCGGCAGTTTCCGAGTGTATGCGCGACACCATATCTTCAAACATTTCCCAGCCCTCTTCGCGGTATGCGATGACGGGGTCACGTTGTCCGTAACCGCGCAATCCGATGCCTCTTCTCAAAGCGTCCATTGCGTCGATATGATCCATCCACTTTGCGTCGACGGTTTTGAGAAGCACCACTCTTTCGAGTTCCTTGAAGTCGAATCCGTCTTTTTCGAGAGCTTCGATTTTGTCGTTGTAGTCCTTCACCGCAACTTTAAGCACGGCGTCTTTTAGCTTGTACACGTCGTAGCACGAGCAAAGTTTGGCATCCATGAGGTTGGTGCCTTCGGGCAGCATCTTCTTCTCGAGCGCTTGGTTGAAAGCGGCGTAATCCCACGTTTGGAAGTCCGTCTTGTAGTCGGCGTAATATCCGATGATTTCCTCGGCGAGATCGTCTATCATTTCGAGGATTTGGTCATGCACGTCCATACCGTCAAGCACTTTTCCGCGCTCTTTGTAGATTATTTCGCGTTGTGCGTTCATAACGTCGTCGTAGCTCAACACTTGCTTTCTTATGGAGTAGTTTCTGCCCTCGACGAGTCTTTGCGCTTTTTCGATTTGCTTGGTGATAATGCCGTTTGAGATAGGCACGTCGTCTCCGAGATTGAAAGATTGTGCGATTGCTTTCATCTTATCTCCACCGAAAATACGTGCGATATCGTCTTCCATAGAGATATAGAAAACGGTGCTACCGGGGTCACCTTGACGACCGCTACGACCTCTCAACTGATTGTCGATACGACGGCTTTCGTGGCGTTCCGTACCGATAATTCTCAAACCGCCGAGCTCAATGACTTTTTCCTTTTCCTCGTCACAAATAGCCTTGAACGCGTCGTAATGGTGCTTGTAAACTTCCTTTGCCGCGATAATTTCGGGGTCTTGGCTTGCGTGCGGAGAGGATGCAAGTTCGATTACTTCCAGCGGATAACCGTCCTTTTCCATTTTTTGCTTTGCTTGATATTCCGCGTTACCGCCAAGCATAATATCGGTACCACGGCCTGCCATATTGGTTGCAATCGTCACGGCATTGAGTTTGCCCGCTTGCGCGATGATTTCGGACTCTTGCTTGTGATACTTTGCGTTGAGGACGTTGTGCGGGATGCCTTTTCTCTTCAAAATACCGCTCAATTCCTCACTCTTTTCAACGCTTATCGTGCCCACGAGCAAAGGTTGTCCCGTTGCGTGATGGTCTATGATGTCTTGCACGATTGCGGTGAGTTTTCCGCTTGTTTTGGTGTAAATTTGATCGTGTTCGTCAATACGTCTCGACGGCTTGTTCGGGGGAATCGTGACGACGTCGAGGTTGTATATTCCCTCAAATTCCGTTTCTTCCGTCTTTGCAGTACCCGTCATACCCGAGAGTTTCTTGTACATACGGAAGAAGTTTTGGAAAGTAATGGTCGCAAGCGTCTTGTTTTCGCTTCTTATAGCGACGTGTTCTTTTGCCTCGATTGCTTGGTGCAAGCCCTCGTTGTAACGTCTACCTATCATAATACGGCCCGTGAACTCGTCGACGATAAGCACTTCACCGTCGCTGACGATGTAGTCTTTGTCCTTTTTCATCATAAAGTGCGCTTTGAGTGCGGCTTGAATATGGTGATATAGTTCGGTATTTTCAAGGTCGGTGAGGTTGACGACGTGGAAAAATCTTTCTGCCTTCGCGACGCCCTCGTCGGTTAGCATAATGGTCTTTTCCTTCTCTTCTATGGTGAAGTCGTCCCCTTCCTTGCATTGTCTTGCAAATGAATCCGCGGATTTATAAAGTTCGCTTGATTTCCCGCCTCTACCAGAGATAATGAGCGGGGTGCGCGCCTCGTCGATAAGTATCGAGTCCACCTCGTCGATAATCGCGAAGTTGAGCTCCCTTTGCACCTTGTCGGCCTTGCGGACCACCATATTGTCTCTCAAAAAGTCAAATCCGAGTTCGTTGTTGGTGCAGTACGTGATATCGCTTGCGTACGCCTTCTTTTTGGCGTCCGAACTCATTTGCGGGACGACCACCCCCACGGTGAGACCGAGGAATTTATAAAGTTTTCCCATCCATGCGGCGTCACGTGTCGCGAGATAGTCGTTGACGGTTACGACGTGCACGCCTTTGCCCGTAAGAGCGTTGAGATATGCCGGAAGCGTCGCAACGAGCGTCTTACCTTCGCCCGTGCCCATCTCTGCAATACGACCTTGGTGCAAAGCGATACCGCCCATAAGTTGCACGTGGAAGTGGCGCATGCCGAGCACTCTTTCACTTGCCTCTCTTACGAGCGCGTAAGCGTCGGGCAAGATTTGGTCGAGCGTTTCCCCTTTAGCAAGTCTGTCTTTGAGCACTTGCGTTTGAGCAACGAGGGTATCGTCGTCCATAGCGGAATACTTGCTTGCCAAATCTTCGATTTTGTTTGCAATCTTGTCGATTTTGCGCAATTTGAATTTGTTTTCGTTAAAAAGCGACATATTTCACCTTTATGTTCAATTTTCTATCCTATTTGTTATTTTTTGTGTGCGCACGAATACACGCACACAACGCCAATTTTTTATTATACACTATAGCTTCTTGTTTTTCAACAAATAGTGCGTTTATATTTGCTCCCACCTATCCTTTATGGAATAATCCTTATAATGTCATTGCGAGGAGCAACGGATGTTGCAACGTGGCAATCCAGCCGAAGGCGCATTGAAATATTCCGCAACTCGCACGGAGTGCGAATATCACTTTTAGCCAACGGCTAAAAATATCACTGCACCGTAAGTGCAATATCACTGTTGCGCAGCAACAATATCACTCACATTTGTGTCGTTCCGTCGTTACTCTCCACCGGTATTTTGAGTTTCGCAACCGCAGCCGTTAGTACGTTCACTTCTCTTGCTTTTGCTTTGAGAAGCACCTTGGCACACTCGTTTGCGGTTGCACCCGTCGTGAAGATATCGTCGATAAGCAAAATCTTGCGGTTTTTCACTTGCTCGAACACGCACGCAAACGCACCTTCGAGGTTTTGCGCTCTTTCTTTACCGCCGAGTTCTTTCTGCGCTTTGGTTTCCTTGATTTTGACGAGTGCGGTAAGCACCGCGATATTTAGGCGTTTTCCGACCTCCTCGGCAAGAAGCTCGGATTGATTGAAGCCTCTCTTCTTTTCTTCCGCCTCGGTCATAGGCACGTATACGATTATATCCGCCTCCATGTTGTCTTTCAAGAACTCGTCCGCCATAAGCGCGCCGAGCGTTTGCGCAAGATACTTTTTCTTGCCGAATTTGAGCGAATATATAATTTTTCTCGTTTCACCCTCATATACGAGCGGAGAGCGATTTTTCACAAACGCGCCTCTTTCGTACTGACATCTGTTGCAATAATCGGACTCGTCGGCAAGCGGAACACCGCAACAAAGACATCTATGCCCGTTTGCAAAAGGCAACTTTGCAATGCAATCGGAGCAAAGTCTGTATCTCGTGTCCGCAACCAGTTCTTCACCGCATACGTCGCAAGTGCAGTCCATAGGATAGAGTGCCTTGTCAAAAGCCTTTATTCCTCTCTTGAAAAAGTCGGCTATTTTCGTCTTAATCGCTTCGCGCTTTTGCTTGCGAGTTTCGGCACCGCTTTTCTTTCCTGCAATATTTCCTTCAACGTCACCACTCATAAGCACCGCCCGCGTATTCTTCCTCAATGAGATTGAGCAAAAGCGAATATCTTCTTGCCGTCTCGTTGTTTTGTATCATACGGCTTATAGTCTTTTTTGCACCGCTTATAACTACGAGTTTCTTTGCTCTCGTCACGGCGGTATAAAGCAAGTTCCTCGTTTGAAGCATATAGTTTGCGTCAAGCGCGATGACCACCGCGTCAAATTCGCAACCTTGCGATTTGTGTATAGTCACGGCGTATGCAAGCGTAAGTTGGTCTATGTCGCTATATTCGTAAATCGACACTTTATCGTCATCAAAACGCACGGTAAACTGCATAATTTGCGTATTAATACTTTCAATCACGCCTATATCGCCGTTGAATACGCCACTGCCCCTTTCAACTCTCATACCGACGGTTTGCGACCATTCTTGTTGATAGTTGTTGACTAGTTGCATCACCTTATCCCCCTCACGATAGATACAATCGCCGTGCTTGACTTCCTTCTTATAAGGGGACGGAGGATTGATTGATTTTTGCAATTCTCTGTTGAGGTTGATAGTGCCCGCGCTTCCCCTCTTCATAGGACAAAGCACTTGAATGTCGGCGGGCTTTATATTGAGATATTTAGGCAATCTCTTGGTAACCAAGCCGAGCGTGCTTTGGCAAATCTCTTCACTGCTGTTCTTCTCTTCGTAGAAGAAGTCGTTGCTCTTGTTGTCGAGATCGGGCATAATGCCGTTGTTGATTTTGTGAGCGTTGGGCACGATTTTGCTTTGTTCGCTCTGTCTGTATATTTGCGTGAGATAACTCACGTTGAATTTTCCGCATTTAATAAGGTCGTTGAGCACATTTCCCACACCCACCGACGCAAGTTGGTCTTTATCCCCAACGAGAACGAGACGTGAACCTCTTTCCATAGCGTTTATAAGTGCGTTGAACACGTATTCGTCCACCATACTCACCTCGTCCACGATAACAACGTCAAACGGGAGTCTGGTGCTTTCGTTGTAGGTAAAGTGTCCCTCACCGTTTTTGTAGTCGAGATCGAGCATTCTGTGTATGGTTTTTGCGTCCTCACCCGTCGCTTGCGACAGCCTTTTTGCGGCTCTTCCCGTAGGGGCGCAAAGCGTAACTCTTTGTCCGAGGTCTTTGAAAAGTTTGAGTATGCACTTGACTATCGTGGTCTTACCCGTACCAGGACCGCCCGTCACTATTTGTACGCCGTTTTCGATTGCTTCTTTTACGGCAGACACTTGATTCGGATGCAGTTCGAAGCCCGCCTCTTTTTCAAATCTTGCAACCTCGTTTGCAACGTCCACGCGGAAATCTCCCGCCTCTTGTTGAAGTTGCAAGAGTTTTCTTGCGATGTTCTTTTCGGTGTTGAAGTTCTTCTTCAAGAGTATTGCTATATGCTCTTTTGCATCGTATCTTACGAGGTCTCCCATCAGCACCATATCTTGCAAGTTGTCACGCACTCTTTCCTCGATATTGTCACTATCGATACTTAAAAGTGCGATTGCATTGCTCACAAGTTCGTTTTCGGGCAAATAGTTGTGTCCGCCCTTCAAGGCGGCGTCCTTCAAAAGATAGGATATCGCGGCGCAAATTCTATAATCGCTGTTCTTTTCGATACCAAGTTCACCCGCAATTCTGTCGGCGGTGGCAAAGCCTATTCCGTCCACGTCGTCGACGAGCATATACGGATTTTTGCGCACGTTATCCACCGTTTTCACATCATACGTTTTGTAGATACGAAGCGCCATATTTATGGTTATTCCGAGGTCTTGAAGGAACATAATCGCATCTTGCATCTTTTGGATTTTGACGTAATTCATGCCGAATTCCGTCGCGCGTTTAAGCGATATTCCGCGCACTTTTGCAAGTTCCATCGGGTGTTTCATTGCCTCTAACGAGTCCACACCGAACGTATTTACGATAGACTCCGCCGTAACGGGACCGAGTCCGCTTATAAGTCCGCTTCCCAAAAACTTCTTTATTCCGTCAAGTTTATTGGGTTCGTACACCCACACTTTGTCCGCAAAAAATTGCTTTCCGTACATTGTGCGCACTTGAAATTTGCCTTCAACCCTTATATTTTGACCTTCGCTCACCGGCGGAAAAATGCCGACAACGGTGAAAACACTGTCCTCACATCTCATATCGAGGACGGTATATCCCGTGTCTTGGCTTGCAAATATTACGGTTTTTATCTCGCCTTGCAGTTGCATTTTTCCTCCGCAATCGTCAAAAATCAGTTTGATTTTTTATAAAATCTCGTGGCAAAAATCAAGTATTTACCTTGGTTTCATATTTATATTTCTTGTTTTTCGGCTCAAAAAACCTGTCGATTCTGTGCCGTTTTTGACATAATTTTCGTTGGTTTTCGCTCGTTTTTTAACAAGAATTTTACTTGTTTTTGACAAGTTTTTTGCTCGTTTTGGCAAAAATCTTATCACTTTTTTGCTCAAAAAAACGCATTTTTTTGAGCAAAAATTATGTCATTTTTAGAAAAAAACGGTAGGTCAATAAAACCCACCGTTTTCTTTCGTACTTCAAAATGTGTACTTAGACACTGCCTGTTTGATTTCGTCAATCTTGTCCGTCTCTTCCCACGAGAACCCTTCTTTGCCGAAGTGGCCGTAGTTGGAAGTGGAGCGGTAGATCGGTCTATCAAGGTGCAAATGCTTGATGATTGCTTTCGGGCGCAAGTCAAACACTTCTCTCACCACTTTTGCAAGCGTATCGTCGTCTGCGACGCCCGTGCCGTACGTATTGACGTAAACGGATACGGGGTGCGCCATACCGATTGCGTATGCAACTTGCAATTCCGCTCTCTTGCACACGCCTGCCGCCACGAGGTTTTTGCAAATATAACGAGCCATATAGGACGCGCTTCTATCCACTTTCGTGGGGTCTTTTCCGCTGAACGCTCCGCCACCGTGGGGGCAGAAACCGCCGTATGTGTCAACGATAATCTTTCTTCCCGTAACACCGCTGTCGCCCGCGGGTCCGCCGATGACGAATCTTCCCGTCGGGTTGATGTAAATCTTGGTATCGTCGTCGATATACTCGCCGGGAATTGCAACGTTGATAACTTTGTCGATGATTTCCTCTTCGAGTTCTTCCATACTCACGTTTTCGGAGTGTTGGCAACTTACGACTATGGTATCCACTCTTTCGGGAACATCGTCGATGTATTCGACCGTGACTTGTGCCTTTCCGTCGGGGCGCAACCACGCAAGTTCTCCGCTCTTTCTTACGTCGGTGAGGCGTTTTGTAAGCGCGTGAGCAAGCGTAATAGGCAACGGCATCAATGACTCCGTCTCGTCGCAAGCGTAACCGAACATCATACCTTGGTCACCCGCGCCGATCTTGTCGAATTCGTCTTCGTTGTCGGTGTCCGTTGCGTTGTCAACGCCGAGTGCGATATCTGCCGATTGCTCGTCGATAGAACTCAAAACCGCGCAAGTTTTGTAGTCGAATCCGAGTGAACTGTCGTTGTATCCCACGTCTTTGATGACACCGCGCACAATGGACGGGATATCGCAATAGTGCTTGGTGGAAACTTCCCCGAACACCATAACCATACCCGTCGTTGCGCACACCTCAACGGCAACTCTTGCGGAGTTGTCTTCCGTAAAGATGTCGTCGAGGATTGCGTCTGCGATTTGGTCGCACACCTTATCGGGATGCCCTTCCGTCACGCTTTCAGATGTAAAAAATCTCTTTTCCATTATAGTTCGTCGATATTTTCGTCGATTATCTCGTCTACCACCACGTCTCTGGGTTGAGTTTGAGATGCGGAAACGGTGGTTACGTTCTTGTAGCACTTCATACCGGTACCTGCCGGAATAAGTTTACCGATAATGACGTTTTCTTTGAGTCCGAGCAACGGGTCAACCTTGTTGTTGATTGCAGCCTCTGCCAAAACCTTTGCGGTCTCTTGGAAGGACGCTGCCGACAAGAAGGACTCTGTTGCAAGTGCGGCCTTGGTGATACCGAGCAACGTACGTTTTGCAGTTGCGGGCACACCGCCGTTTTCGAGTGCTTTTTCGTTTTCTTCTTCGTATGCGAGCAAGTCAACGAGCGTACCGGGGAGCATATTGGTGTCGCCTTGGTTCTCTATGCGTACTTTGCGGAGCATTTGTCTGACGATGACTTCAACGTGTTTGTCGTTGATTTCGACGCCCGCCGTACGATAAGCGGATTGAACTTCTTTTGCGATATACTCTTGAACGCCCTTGACGCCCTTTGCACGAAGCATATCTTGCGGGTTGATAGAACCTTTTGTGAGCGGATCGCCTGCGCCGATAATCTCGCCTTCTTGCACCAAGATGTTGGCGTTGTACGGGATTGCGTACGCTTTTGTCTCGCCGTCGGGTCCTGTAACCGTGATTTCACGACGGTCGTCGCTGATATGGACTGCGCCGTTGTTCTCGGTGATGACTGCTTTACCTTTCGGGTTACGTGCTTCGAACAATTCTTCGACACGCGGCAAACCTTGTGTGATATCGTCGTCCGTTGCGACACCGCCCGAGTGGAAGGTTCTCATCGTGAGCTGCGTACCGGGTTCACCGATTGATTGAGCAGCGATGATACCGACTGCTTCGCCGATCTTGACTGGGTTGCCCGAAGCCATATTCTTGCCGTAGCACTTTGCGCACACGCCGTCTTTGGACTTGCAAGTGAGGATGGAGCGGATGAGTACACCGGGTTGATGATGCATATCGGAGCCGTTCTTCTCCCAGTAAGAAGTGAGTATCTTGTCGATCTCTTTTGCCTTGTCTGCAGAGATGAGCGTGTCGTTGTCGCAGATAATTTCTCCTGTTTCGGGATTTACGACGTCACCGATGGTGTATCTGCCCGCAATACGGTCTGCAAGTGCTTCGATTACGCTCTTTTCGTCTCTGATTGCCGTGATGAACGTACCCTTGGTGTCTCCGCAATCTTGCTCGCGTACGATGACGGAGTGAGATACGTCGACGAGACGTCTGGTGAGGTAACCTGAGTCAGCCGTTTTAAGAGCGGTATCCGCAAGACCTTTTCTTCCGCCGTGAGAGGAAATGAAGTATTCCAAAACGGACAATCCTTCACGGAACGAGGAGCGAACAGGGAGCTCGATTGTTCTACCTGACGGGTCTGCCATCAAGCCACGCATACCTGCGAGCTGACGAATTTGTCCCATACTACCACGAGCGCCGGAGTTTGCCATCATCCAAATCGGGTTGAAGTCGTCAAGACCTTTTTTGAGTTCGGACTCAACCTTGTCGGCTGCGTCTTTCCAAATCTTGATGATTTCTTTATAACGGCCTTCGTCGGAAAGCACACCGCGAGCGTGAAGTCTTTCGATTTTGACGACTTCTTGCTCTGCCTCGTGAACGATTTGTTTCTTATCGCCGGGGATGTGCATATCGAATACGGATGCCGTGATTGCACCGATGGTGGAATACTTGTAGCCGAGTGCTTTGATGTTGTCGAGCATTGCCGCCGTCTCGGTTGCGCCGTGATACTTGAAGCAATTGTCAACGATCATACTGAGTTGCTTCTTGCCGATAGCCATTGCCTTCTTGCCGAGAGCCTTTTGAATGTTCTCGCGAAGTGCGGTGATTTCACGGTTGAATTCCTTGACGTTGTCGATATCGAGATCGCCTGCGTCTTTGACCGCTTGTGCGATTTGAGCAATTTGATCGTCGGAGACGTTGCCTCTCTTCAATATTGAACGCGCGCGCACGCACGTGTCTGAGTTGACGTTGCTATTTCTAAACAAGTCAACGAGGGCGCGGAATTGATTTTCGTCTACGCAAGCGTTGATGCCCAAGATGCCTTCGACTTCGAGTTGACCTTCGTTTGCGGGGTCTTCTCTGTCAACGAAGTGCAAGTCTTGCGGAATGTTGTTGTTGAAGATGCAACGACCGATTGTGGTGTGCAAGAGCTTGTTGTAGCTCGTGCCGTCTTCACGCGTGACTTTGGTGCGGATATAGCACAAGGATTGAAGCGTGAGGTCTTTGTCTTGATACGCCATCATTGCTTCGTCGAAAGAACTGTAATAGTTGCCCTCGCCCTTTGCGCCCGGTCTTACAATCGTAAGATAGTAAGAACCGATGACCATATCTTGCGTCGGTGAAACGATAGGTTTACCGTCCGAAAGTTTGAGAATATTGTTGGTGCAAAGCATCAAAATTCTTGCTTCTGCTTGTGCTTCGATGGAGAGCGGTACGTGTACTGCCATTTGGTCGCCGTCGAAGTCGGCGTTGAACGCGCCGCAAGCAAGCGGGTGAAGTTTGATTGCTCTACCCTCTACAAGCACGGGCTCGAATGCTTGGATACCGAGTCTGTGAAGCGTCGGAGCACGGTTGAGAAGCACGGGGTGATCCTTGATAATCTCCTCGAGGATATCCCACACTTGGTTTTTGCCGGTATCTACGAAGCGTTTTGCGCTCTTGATGTTGTGGCAAAGGTTGCGCTCGACGAGCTTGTTCATAATGAACGGCTTGAAGAGTTCAAGAGCCATTTCCTTAGGCAAACCGCATTGATAGAGCTTGAGTTCAGGACCTACGACGATAACCGAACGACCGGAGTAGTCTACACGTTTACCGAGAAGGTTTTGACGGAAACGACCTTGTTTACCGCGGAGCATACCGGAGAGTGATTTGAGATCTCTGTTGCCGGGGCCGGATACCGCTTTGCCTCTGCGACCGTTGTCGATAAGAGCGTCAACTGCTTCTTGAAGCATACGTTTTTCGTTTCTTACGATGATGTCCGGTGCACCGAGCTCTTTGAGCTTTTTGAGACGGTTGTTGCGGTTGATGACTCTACGATAGAGATCGTTGAGGTCGCTCGTTGCAAATCTTCCGCCGTCGAGTTGCAACATAGGGCGCAATTCGGGAGGAAGAACGGGAAGAACGTCCAAAACCATCCATTCGGGTTTGTTGCCCGATTGACGGAACGCTTCCACGATTTCAAGGCGTTTGACCGCTTTGAGACGCTTTTGACCTACGGAGTTGTTGATGATGTTTTTGAGTTGTTCGCTCTCTGCGTCGAGGTCGACTTCCATAAGGAGTTCCTTGACCGCTTCCGCGCCCATACCCACTCTGAAATCTTTTGCGTCGTATTTTTCAAGGAGATCTCTGTACTCCTTGTCGCTGATGACTTGTTTTTTGTGGATTTCGTTTACGTTGCCCGCGTCGAGAACGATGAAGGAGACGAAGTAAACGACTTGTTCGAGTTCTTTGGGTGAAACGTCGAGCAAAATGCTTATTCTGGAAGGTACGCCTCTCAAATACCAGATGTGAGTGACGGGGCAAGCGAGTTCGATATGTCCCATTCTCTCACGACGTACTTTTGCCTTGGTGACTTCGACACCGCACTTTTCGCAGATGACGCCTTTGTAGCGGATTCTCTTATATCTTCCGCAGTGGCATTCCCAGTCACGCGTAGGCCCGAATATTCTCTCGCAGAAAAGACCGTCTTTTTCGGGTTTTTGCGTACGATAGTTTATGGTTTCCGGCTTGGTGACCTCACCGTAAGACCATTCTCTGATCTTTTCGGGTGAGGCTATGCCGATTTGAATTGCATCGAAATTGCTGAGTTCGTACATATTGTCGTCCTCCTATTACTCTTCGTCGGAGTTGTTACCGAAGATGTCGTCCGTATCGGGCGTTCCCTCGGTGAGCGCACTGAAAATGCTCTCGTCATCGTCGTCGGTGTCAAACAAACTCGTATCGGTGTCGGCCTTTTCGTCTGCGCCGAAGTTTGCAAAGATGTTCTCGTCTGCCATAAGGTCGATTTCTTTGAGATCGTCGTGTTTCTTTGCCAACGCGTTGTCAAATTCCATTTCCTCGTCGGAATAATCGCGCAACTTGACTTCGTCTCTGTCCTCGGTGAGAATCTTGACGTCGAGTGCAAGTGCCTGCAACTCTTTGACGAGAACCTTGAAGGATTCGGGAATACCGGGTTCTGAAACGTTGCTACCCTTGACGATGGATTCGTACGTCTTGACACGTCCGACCACGTCGTCCGACTTGACTGTCAAAATCTCTTGCAAGACGTTTGCCGCGCCGTACGCTTCGAGCGCCCAGACTTCCATTTCACCGAAACGTTGTCCGCCGAATTGTGCCTTGCCGCCGAGAGGTTGTTGCGTAACTACGCTGTACGGGCCCGTGCTTCTTGCGTGAATCTTGTCGTCTACGAGGTGATGCAGTTTGAGGTAGTACATATAGCCGACCGTTGCGCGGTTTTCAAACGGTTCACCCGTTCTGCCGTCGTAAAGTTGGATTTTGCCGTCTACTTCACCGTCTTCGTTGACGAGTCCGCATTGTTGGAACAACGCTTTGATGTCTTGCTCGTTTGCGCCGTCGAAAACAGGCGTTGCGACTTTCCAGTCAAGCATATGAGCGATGAGACCGAGGTGAACTTCGAGAACTTGTCCGATATTCATACGGCTCGGAACGCCCAACGGGTTGAGCACGATTTGAAGCGGTGTGCCGTCTGCCATAAACGGCATATCTTCTTTGGGGAGAACTCTGGACACGACGCCCTTGTTGCCGTGACGTCCCGCCATCTTGTCGCCGACGGAGATTTTTCTCTTTTGTGCGATGTATACGCGGACGAGTTTATTGACGCCGGGTGCGAGCTCGTCTTTATTCTTTCTCGTAAAGATCTTGACGTCTACTACGATACCGCTTTCACCGTTGGGAACGCGCAAGGACGTGTCACGCACTTCTCTTGCCTTCTCACCGAAGATTGCGCGGAGCAATCTTTCTTCGGGCGTGAGCTCCGTCTCGCCCTTCGGAGTAACTTTACCGACGAGGATATCACCGGGCTTGACCTCCGCACCTACCATTACGATGCCGTCTTCGTCAAGGTTTTTGAGGACTTCGTCGCTGAGGTTGGGGATATCTCTGGTGATTTGTTCGTCACCGAGTTTGGTGTCTCTGCACTCGATTTCGTACTCTTCGACGTGAATTGACGTGTAGAGGTCGTCACGGACGAGTTCTTCACTGATAAGGACTGCGTCTTCGTAGTTGTAACCTTCCCAGGACATAAAGCCGATAAGCATATTTCTGCCGAGAGCAAGCTCGCCGTGATCGGTTGCCGGACCGTCTGCAAGGACCGTGCCTTCACTGATCATATTGCCTTTCTCGTCGTACTTTGCCGCCACGACCTTGTCACCCTTGTTGACAATGGGGTGTTGGTTGATGCAAGTGGATTGGTTGGAACGCTCGAACTTGCTGAGGACGTATTCGTCCGTAGTGCCGTCCGCACACTCAACGACTATCTTGTTGCTGTCGACGTATTTTACGAAACCGTCGCGTTTTGCAATCTTCAAAACACCGGAGTCGTAAGCAATCTTATGCTCGACGCCCGTTGCAATCATCGGAGCTTGCGGTCTCAAAAGCGGGACTGCCTGACGTTGCATGTTGGAGCCCATCAACGCACGGTTGGTATCGTCGTTTTCGAGGAACGGGATAAGTGCCGTTGCGATGGAGATAAGTTGTTTGGGGTTGACGTCCATATAGTCCGCTCTCTCTTTCGGAACTTCACGGATATCCTTTTGAATACGGCAGTTGACACGATTGCGAACGAATTTGCTGTTTTCGTCAAGCGGTTCGTTGGCTTGTGCGATGACGTATTTGTCTTCTTCGTCCGCCGCCATATATACGACTTCGTCTGTTACGACGCCCGTCGCTTTGTCAATCTTGCGGTACGGAGTCTCGATGAAACCGTACTCGTTGACCTTTGCGTAAGAGGACAATGAAGTGATAAGACCGATGTTTTGACCTTCAGGCGTCTCAATCGGGCACATACGGCCGTAGTGTGAGTGGTGAACGTCGCGGACTTCGAAGCTTGCGCGCTCTCTGTTGAGACCGCCCGGACCGAGTGCGGAAAGTTTACGTTTGTGCGTAAGCTCTGCAATCGGGTTGGGTTGATCCATAAATTGCGAAAGTTGCGAAGAACCGAAGAATTCTTTTATCGCACTCGTAACGGGACGAATATTTATAAGCGTTTGAGGAGTGATATCCGCATTCTCCTGTGCGGACGCCATTCTTTCTTTGATGACTCTTTCGAGACGAGAGATACCGATGCGGAATTGGTTTTGGAGCAATTCGCCTACCGCGCGAACACGACGGTTCGAGAGATGGTCGATATCGTCGCACGTGCCGAAACCGTAACGCAAGCCGAGGTTGTAGTCCTCGATTGCAACGATGTCGTCAAGCGTAATGTGCTTGTACACGAGCTCGTCCACGGAAGAACGAATGGCAAGAAGCAACTCGTCTTTGTTTGCGCCGAACTCGTCCATAAGCTTTTTGAGGTTGGGATAATAGACCTTTTCGAGAATACCGAGTTCACGCGGGTTGCAATCTACGAAAGCGTCGAGGTCTACGGTGTTGTTGCCGATGACTTTGAACTTCTTTTCTTTGCCGTCGTGGTCGGTGTATGCAAGCCATACCACGTTGACTGCGTTGTTTTGAATCTCGCGACCTTTTTCTTCACTGACCACTTCACCCTTTTGAGCAAGGATTTCGCCCGTGACGTTGCTTACGACGTCTTCTGCGAGCGTGTAGCCTGCGATACGCGTTGCGAGCGCGAGCTTCTTATTGTATTTGTAGCGTCCCACTCTTGCAAGGTCATATCTTTTGTAATCGTAGAACGTGTTGTGAATGAGGATGGTTGCGCCTTCCACCGTGGGAACTTCACCCGGACGCAAACGACGGAACAAATCGATTTTGCCTTGCTCCTCGTTCTTGCATTGAGCGTCTTTCTCACAAGTCTTGACTATCATCTCGTCACCGCCGAACAAATCGATGATTTCCTCGTCCGTGCCGTAACCGAGTGCGCGCAAAAGCGTCGTTGCCGTAATCTTTCTGGTTCTGTCAACGTGCACCCATTGAACGTCGTTGGAATCTTGTTCGTATTCGAGCCAAGCACCGCGGTTGGGGATGACCGTCGTTGCGTAACGAGGAACGCCGTTCTTGTCAAGCACTTTGTCGTTGTACACACCAGGGCTTCTTACAAGCTGGGATACGATGACGCGCTCTGCACCGTTGATGACGAAAGAGCCGGAGTCTGTCATAAGCGGGAAATCGCCCATAAACACTTCTTGCTCGGTCACTTCACCGGTTTCGTTGTTGGTGAGGCGAGCCTTCACCTTGAGAGGAATAGCATACGTCGTGTCGCGATCTTTGCACTCTTTGACGCTGTACTTGGGTTCGCCGTCAAATCTGTGAGACAAAAATTCGAGTTTCAATCTGCCGGAGAAGTCAACGATCGGAGAATAATCTTTGAAAACTTCCGTGATGCCGGCGTCAATGAAATTGGCGTAGGAATTCTTTTGCACCTCAATGAGATACGGAATGGGCAAGACGTCTTTGATTTGAGAGAAGTCGCGTCTTTCCGTCGTTCCGTACATTTGATTGTGAATTCTTTGGGACATACATTCACTCCTTAAAAAAATTGCCGTTTTTTCGATCTTGAAAAATTTTTTTGAAAATCTGCGAAAAATATTTTTCACAGCCTCCCGTCTTTTTCCAAAATCTGCGCTTTTTTGCGGGGAAAATCACTCAACAACTATGTAATTATAACCCCCTACCCCCAAAAACGCTCTGTTTTAGGGGTAGGATTTCGCATTATTGCGCAGTTTTCTATTATATATTGAAAAATCAAGACTGTCAAGTGCGACGCGCATATAAAATCAACAAATTTTGGGGTATTTTTGAGGTGTTTTTCGCAAAATTCCGCTCATTTTTTTATCCTCGACTCGGAACGACAGTTAATTATTGCAAAATGCGGACGATAATTGTATAATAAGATTATGAGAATAGACAAGTTTTTGAAAGTATCGAGAGTTATCAAAAGGCGCACCGTTGCGCAAGAAGCGTGCGACGGCGGTCGTATCGAAATCAACGGCAAAGCCGTCAAACCCGCAAAAGAGGTGAAAGTCGGTGACGTCGTCACCGTCACGTTCGGCAACAATTCGATGTCATTCGAGGTGTTATCTATCGACGAGCGTCAAACCAAGCAAAGTGCGGAGACAATGTACAAAATTATTAATTAATTCTTTGCTCTTTGCGCCGAATGCTAAACACGTGTCACTTATCTCTGCGAGATAACTTGACACATATTTAGGCGCAAACGTCCTACACAAAAGCAATCGGAGCATTGCTTTTGTGCGTAAGGTCTCACAACCTTGAGACGGCTCGGCGGTTGCTCGGACGGATAGTTGATGCTCACAACAATTTCTTCGTGGAGTTATAAACTACGGCTCCGCCTGTCTACGAGCGTCGTTAGGCGCACTGCGTGCGCTGATGGAATATTCCACAACTCGCACAAAGTGCGAATATCACTTTTAGCCAAAGGCTAAAAATATCACTGCACCATAGGTGCAATATCACTGTTGCATAGCAACAATATCACTTGCGCAAAGCGCAATCTCACTCAAAAACAACACTGCGCCAACAGCGCAAATAGGTAGAACTATGAAAATCAACGTTATCATTACGGCAGGCGGAATATCGCAACGCTATGGAGTGGAAAACAAACTTTTTGCCCCGTGCGGAGCAACTTGCGTTATCTTGGAATCGATAAAACCATTTCTTCAATTTGACGAAATAAGCAAAATCATCGTTGCGATACACCCTTCTTTCAGCGACGAATTGCTCAACTCGCTTGACAACGCGCATATCGAAGACTATCGGGTGAAGCTCACCAACGGCGGTGAAACTCGCACAAAAACCGTCAAGAACGGATTGCGTGCAATCGATGACGATTGCGACTACGTTATCGTACACGACGGCGCGCGCCCGTACGTAAGCACACACCTTATAAGGCAAGTCATCGACGGAGCAATCGAGTGCGGAGCAAGCCTTCCCTTGCTTCCCCTCACCGACTCGCTGGTCAACATCAAATCGGGCGTGAAGAGCGTTGACAGAGCACTCTATCGCAGAGTACAAACGCCCGTATGCGTGGAAAAAACGAGGCTTTTGAGCGCGTACACAAAGTGTAAACGTGATTTTTACGACGATATAAGCGTAGTGCAAAAGTATGCAAACGGTGAGGTAAAAATCGTCGAAGGCGACGAGAAAAATATAAAAATCACCACCAAAGAAGACCTAAAAACCAACCTTTGCGGAATAGGTTACGACATACACCGCATGCAAGCCGGAGACGGCATCAAATTGCTCGGAACGCTTATTCCTTGCGAATTTTCTTTCGTCGCGCACAGTGACGGAGACGTCGCAATACACGCGCTTATGGACGCAATACTCTCGGCAGTCGGCGAAAAGGATATCGGGCACCTCTTCCCCGTTGACGATGCGCGCTACGACGGCGCAGACAGCGTAGACCTGCTCCGCACCGTTTTGCAAAAAGCGTCGGATAAGGGATATCGCGCAATCAACGTATCCGTATCTATAATCGCAGAACGCCCGATGCTTGCGCCTTATATCGACGCTATGCGCAACAACATGAGTGCTATATTGCAAATTCCTTGCCAAAAAATAGGCATAACCGCAACCACCAACGAGCAAGTGGGCAATCTCGGAGATTGCACGTCGATTGCAAGTTTTGCAACGGTTTTACTTGGTTAAAAACCACAAAATAGCCGAATTTTTGCAAAATGCAACCGCTAGTTGCGCATTTGACAAGCAAAATTGGTGGCGCAACCGACACGTTTTTTGTCACAATAAAGGCACAAAAACAAGCGAGGCAAATATGGACATTTCAACCGCAAACAGACTTTACGAATTAAGAAAACAACACGGACTTTCGCAAGACGAACTTGCGGAAAAACTCAACGTATCACGTCAAGCAGTATCCAAATGGGAACGCTCCGAAAGCTCCCCCGACACAGACAATCTTATCGCGCTTGCGAAATTGTACGGAATAAGTCTTGACGAGCTTCTCGACTACGCTCCTCAAAAGACGAGCGATAACGAGCAAAACGCGCAATCTTCCAATGCGCAGAATGGCGAAGAGCATACGCAAGAAAGCGGATTTACCTATACGGGCGACGGTGAACACGTGCACATTGACGAGAACGGCATACACGTACAAGACAAAGACGGTTCAAACGTCGTTATAAAGGGCGGGATTGCAAAACTCGTCAACAAAATCGTAGGCGAAATACACGTTGACGACAAAAACGACGCTTCAAATAAGCAAAACGAAGATAAAAACGGCGATAACGGCAAGACCGACGAGGCAAAAGACGGATTTGTACACGTCGAAAACGGGCATATCACTTTTACGGACAAACACGCCAAAAACATCGCGATATGGTCAAGCGCGGTAAACGGCACTGCTTTTCTTCTCTGCACGATTGCGTATCTGATTATAGGTTTTCTTTGCAAACTTTGGCACCCGGGTTGGATTCTTTTCTTCGTTCCGTTGATTGTGGGCGGAATATTCGACTGCGCGGTAAAGAAAAACCCGTCCGCCTTCCCAATCGTACTGATTGTCGTGGCGGTATATCTTCTTCTCGGTTGCACTTGGGGGTTGTGGCATCCGTACTGGGCGTTGTTCCTCATAATCCCCGCATACTACTGCGTGGTTGAACCTATCAAGCATGCAAACAAGAAGAAAAACGTATTCAACATAAGCATCAATCGCGCAAGCGACGACGAGGACGATATAGACGACCAACAATAGCAATAGAGAGTGGCAAACGCCACTCTCTTTTAATACGTTTAATACGCTATTACACGCCAAAATTCGTTGACAATATAGATATTGTCCTATATAATCCAATTGAGAACAACAAAATAATCGCCGCCGGGTGAGTGCGTCAAATTGTATCGTTAGGCCTTTGAAGATGCAAAGTGACGCTTTTTTATTGGTGTAATAATGAAAAATCAGACTTTGAAAGACTTTACCAAATACGTATCGGCAAACGTCGTTGCAATGATAGGCTTGTCTTGCTATATCCTTGCGGATACGTTTTTCATATCCAAAAAACTCGGAGAAGCGGGGCTTGCCGCGCTCAATCTTTCTATGCCCTCTTTCAGCCTTGTGTTTTCGCTCGGTATGCTTTTTGCAATAGGCGGCGCGACAAGATTTGCTATCCACAAAGGCGCGGGAGATACCAAAGGCGCAAATAGCGTATTTACGCACACGGTGATTATCGTGGGGTGTTTTGCAACGATATTCGTGCTATTGGGCGCATTTTTGAGCGGACCTATCGCAACCTTTCTCGGCGCAGACGGCGCAACGTACGATTATAGCAAAACGTACGTGCAAATTATTCTTTGCTTTGCACCCTTCTTTATGTTCAGCAACACTTTGCAAAACTTCGTGCGCAACGACGGCGCGCCGAGACTTGCAATGATTGCGTCGCTCACGGGCAATCTTTTCAATATTCTATTTGACTATATTCTCGTTTTTCCGTGCAATATGGGTATGCTTGGCGCGGCACTCGCAACGGGCTTCTCCCCTATCGTGAGTATGTCCATACTCTTGATATTCTTCTTGCGCAAGAAAAACTCTTTCCGCATAGAAAAGACCAAAATATCTATCCGCACGTACGGCGGAATTTGCTCGCTCGGACTTGCGTCCTTCATCTCGGAATTCGGCTTCGGCATAGTTATGATGCTAATCAACAAACTCTTCAAATCGCTCGGAGGAGACACTGCCGTCGCCGCGTTTGCGATAGTCATCAACGTGTTCTACGTCGTCAACGCAATCTTCAACGGCGTGGCAATGGGTACACAACCGATGATAAGCTTCAGTTACGGCGAAAACGACCACAAAAAGATACGTCAAGTGCTTCGTTACGCCCTTATCACCGTAGCGGGAATCGCCGTCGTAGTGTATATAGTGCTGTTCTTCGGTGCGGACGGAATTGCAAAAATATTCAACTCGCAAGGAGAGGAGCGTTTGCAAGCGCTTGCGTCTCAAGGCATCAAACTGTACTTTATATCCTCGCTGTTTTCAGGCTTCAATCTGCTCTTCTCGGGCTATTTTGCCGCTTCCAACAGAGGCTTGTACGCGCAAATCATCACGATACTTCGCGGTGTGGTGCTGATTATTCCAATCGCATATCTATTTGCGTTTTTGTGGCAAATTACGGGACTTTGGCTTGCCACTCCCGCCGCAGAATTCATTACGCTTGCCGTCGCACTGACGATATTCTTTGCCACGCGCAAGAGCCTCACCACCCTCGAAGCCCCCGCTTATGTAAAGGAATAACCCCGCAAAACCGCAATTCTAACGACAAAAACGCTCAATCGAAATAAATTGAGCGTTTTTTATTTTATAAACAAAAATAGGGGACATTTTGAATGCAAAAAGTGCAATTTGTCCCCTAAATTTATAATTGCTAACTGTTTGAAATTGCGTATCACAACGTCGCGAACGGCTTGGACGCCGTCAAATGATAATCGTCATCGTGCGTGTAAAAATATTCCATAAGCCAATAAACGCCGTTTGTGCCCTTTTTGAGCTTCTTGGATAGCAACTCTCTCGTTATGGGCATCACTTGGAATATGCTGATATACTTGTGCTCGGAGATATAGCACTTCACTATTTTAGGAGATTTGAACGCTTCGGGCAACAAAAGCACCGTTCCGCAATATTTGCCGTCAAGCCCCATATCGATGGTGTCGGACACGGTGATATTGTCGTTTTCCACGTACGGGTACTGCGCCGTTGACCAAAGCAAAGAGTTGAGAAAGAGCCAGTTCGTTGCGGACGGATTCTGCGCTTCGTCGTCGGATACGGGACATACGTTGACGTCGGGCGAGATTAACATCATATATTCGTTGCGACGATTGGCCTTTCTACCCCAACCTATCTCGCGCTCGGGCATAAGAAAATCGCTTGCGCCTATCGTGCAAAGCTTCCAAAACGGCATTTCGTCCGTCGGCTCGAAAACGTACGTCGTGATAGGCTTCATACCCTCGGGCAAAACGTTCTTTTTGAGTTTAAGACTAAACTTCGGCTCTTGCCCGAAATAATTTGTGTAATGCTCGTACAATTTTTGATGTCTCTTGCTTTCCATATCCGCCTCGTGATTTGGTATCATCATAGCATAGATGCCTTTGATTTTCAAGTGTATGTTCCACCGCTTCCCACCGTGAAAAAGTGGTAGCGTAAGTCTTTGCGGTGCAAAGAACATTTTCCACCCGCCCACAAATAGGATTCGTAGCGAGCAAAACGAGCGTAATAGCGATTACACCAAGACGACAATTGAGCGGGACTATGGTTTGATTTTCGATTTCGTTTGATTTAATAACGGTAATTGGCGTCGCGGTTAGTGATTGCGAGAACAAATGCGTTTTATGGCAATAAGCGTGCTTGTTGTCATCACCGCAATGCCGTTTGAGCAATCGCGTCAGCCACGACAAGTGGGTTCGGCGTGCAACGCGCGCCGTGGCATTTGCAACGCAAAATGCCACGAATCCCACCGCTGACGCAACGAAAAACCCTACTGTTTAGTAGGGTTTTGGCGCTGGCGGACATTTTTTAGCCCCAACCGAACCACATAAAATACTCTTTTACATATACCGCGTGCATATTATACACATGATATGCGCCCTATTTATTCTCCAAAAATATCCTGAATAGCGTATTTGACAGGGTCTGCATCGTTTAGCGCGACAGCATAGTTTTTTATTTCTTTTATTTTGGGACAATCTTGATCGTCAAACAGTTGAGGTTGTTCACATAATGCGTCAATCGCAAACTCATCAACAATACCAATATTTTTTAATCCAATTTTTTTAGCATTTCCAACAATTGAATGTGTTAAAAACGATTCCACATCTTTCAAGTGTGTGTTGGTTAGTTGAGAAAGCCTATAATATAAATCCTGTAAGTATTTTTTTAGTCTAAACTCAATTAAATCGCTAACATCTGACATTGTCGAATAAATAAGAATGTTCCGATCCTTTTCCATATAATCTCGAATTCTAACGCCTCGATTTATGAGTTCAATGCGTTCAATAGGTGATAAAAACCAAACTTCTTCACGTCCTCTTATCGTTGTAATAATATATGGCCTTTCATTGCGCTTTACGCTAATTTCCAAATTGTTTTGCACAAGTTTTTTTATAGTAGTTCCTATTGCTACATTATAAAAAAGTCTCGCGATAAAACTAGTTTTTGTCATGCGCTTAGACAAAATTTCATCGTCTGAGCTCGGCCATTCATAAATATCGGATAAGATCGTAACAACCTTTTGGTAACATTCATAGTTGCTAAGTTTTAAAGCGGCAACCATTTCTAGTATTTCAGCATTCGTCTTTTGAACAATTTTTTGCTGAACTTTTTTGCTCTTCTCAACGCCCAAGAAGTAATCAAAACAGTCATAATCATTTGTGGTTTTTGTATATCCTTCTGCAATCTTGTTTTTTATCTTTTTATCCGAAAGATATGTTTTCAAAGCAGAAGATTGTTTATCTTCGACAGGTAATACAAATTTTTTTGACGAAAACTCGCACGGCTCACTAGATGAATTTAATTCTCGCCTAATGGTATCAAACTTTAAATTCTTTGAATCAACAAAAAACCGAAAAATTCTACCTTGAAGACAATTTCCCAGTCTACCAACTCTGCCTAAAAGATTCTTTTTGTCCAACTCTGCATTATCAAATCTCCCTTTTTTTGCTAAAAAGAAAAGATTGTTTGCATTCAAATTCACCCCTTGTAGCAATGTGTTTGTGCAGAAAATGTGGTTAATCCCGGATTCTTCCTCTACAAAAATCGTTTCAATTTGTCTTTTTGTGAACGTGTCTAAATCTCCTGTGTGGATAGCAATACCTTTTTCTAAAAAATCAATCAGTTCGAAGTTCTCATCAATGTAATCTGATAGATAGCGCATCAATGCCAGCTTTCTTTTATTAGGAGGGCCTTGACTATCCAACGATACATTTGTAGCAAATAATTCGGCAATACTGCTTACATCAGCCTTTCTACAAAAATAAATGTTCTTTTCTTTTAAACTGTTTATTTCTTGAGATGCACATATTTTATATAAATCATACTTGATAGAATCAAATGTATCGCCAGGATTAACATCATTTATGTCTATTTTTGTTCGTTTAGTGTCATTAAAAAAGCCTCTATTATAAGTCACATCGTATAAACTAAACGAATTGTTCTCTTTTTTTATTAGGTATTTTATTGAAGAAGTAGGAGAAAAAAGCTCGTCAATAATCAGCGTATTGCTTAAATCTAAATCAATAAACCTTCCTATAAATGAATTATACGGGTCATTTATATATGGCATTAAAAATGCCATCGGAACGTTTTGTGAATTCAAAACCGCTATCGCCTTAGCCAAAAGGACACTTCTTTCATTATCACTAGTCTTTACAAGATTGATTAGATCTTGGACTTCGTCAAGAACCACATAATCGAATCTATAATCAGGGAAGGTATTGTTATATATTAAAAATCTCTCTTGCGTAAAAAGGAACACCGCCTTGCGTGATTTTGGTTGCATGTAAGGCGCTTCCGAAATCACTATTTGATCAAGTTTATTATTAAAATATGAGTTTATTTTTTTCTATATTCATTGATCAGCGATTTGGTTGGCAGTATAACAATAAAATTATTAATAATTCCTTTTTCTAACGAAACCAACAACGATTTTAGTACAGCCCCTGTTTTACCATATGAAGTTGGTGCAGAGATAATTATATTTTTTCTGGCTAAAATAGCAAAAAAGATATCTATCTGCGCATCTGTTAATGCGGTCTCATTATCAAACACTTTACGTATTTCGTAATTGATTTCTGCAGAAAAATCAAATGGCAAGGACTTTGAAGTATATTTAATTAATTGTTGTAAATCAAGTTTGTCTATAATCGTTAAGATTGTAGTTAGCAATGGCTCCTCAATTTGTCTATGTCGTAATTCTATTATATAATTCAGCCAAAACACCAAATATGCCACCTTCTTTGATCTTATTTTCTCGTCGGGCTCAAAAAGAATAGAATTGAAAATTTTGATAAAAACCAAATTGCTGGTCTCTGAAGAGAAATTTCGGCAATCTTTTTCACAAGATAAAAAATAATCAGTATACCTTTGAAAATTTTCCAAATATGCAAATTCATTTCGTTTTTTCATACGCATTCTCCTTTTCTTTTATCCTTTCAATTATTTTATCATATAAATGCTCCAAGGAAAAATTCATAGGTAATTGGACATGGAAAGCATTAAAAATTTTTATTTTTTCAAATCTTGGGCAATTAAATTGTTTACAATTCAAGCCACATTCAGTGCAGTTTTTACAATCTAAATATTCTTTTTTTATATATTTTATTATATCTTTTTGTGAAAAAGTGTTGCTAGGGGAAACAATACAAACGTTAAAAACCAAGCCTGGATTCCCCATAAGCTTTTCTATATCACCGCGATTATCTATTAGTTCATTTGTAATTTCTAATAGCTTGGGATTTAAATCATTGTTACGGATATTGGTTCTGCAATCATATAACGAAGCTATTTTTATGTCACCTTTGCAAAATAATGACTTAACACCCTCATAAACTTTCTTTGCTGTCGCATTTTCATTAAGTGTAGAAGTGCTAGTTTTGAATTCAAACACCCATATATGTTCATCTTTGTAAAATACAGAATCAATGCCAAATTTTGGGTTTTCGATATCACTACGTTGTAACAGATAAAGCGGTAAAACACCATGGAATACTTTTAGAGCCTCATAAGACAAAAAGTTCATGTATATTCCATCATTTTTCTTATACCCCTCTTTGGGAGTTTTCGATGAGTTTTTTAGCATTCTCAACTTATCTTCCAAATTGGTTCTTAGAAAACTTAGTGAGTCTTGATCGTTTTCTTTCATGTATGATAAAATTTTATTATTTTCAATTAACTCATCTGCTAAAAGTTCGTGTATATCGCCTTCAAATTCATATGTACAATACCAAAACCCATCCAACTTGTGATTGGATAGAGGAATCTTTGATAAATTTCTTGTAAAATGATTTAGCACACGTCCCCTCCCTTCATATCTTTTAACTATTATATTAGTATTTTAGGCTCTCTTCGTCAAGAAGAAAGTCATAAATGCTCATTGTTACTATGCCGTTTTCGTCACGCTTGCGCTTGATATCATCTTTGACAACAATTATCTTCTTGAAAAAGTCTTTTATATTCAGCAATGAATTCTTCTCTTGCGCTTGCTTTTCGTCTGTGTCCATAGCAAATGCCGATTGAATATAAAACTTATTGTTTCCGCGATTTGCGATGAAATCAACTTCTGCATAGTTGCGAACGAGTTTTCCTTCCGAATTGCGCTTGGATGTTTCTACAATCCCTACATCGACAGCAAATCCGCGCTTCAAAAGTTCGAGATAAATCACGTTTTCCATAATGTGATTCTCTTCCTGTTGACGGAAATTTAACGTCGCATTCCTAAGTCCCAAATCGGTAAAGTAGTATTTCGACGGAGTTGAAAGATATTTCTTCCCCTTAACATCATAACGTTTCGATTTATCGACTAAAAACGCATCTTCCAAATACATAAGATAATTCGAAACTGTTTTATCAGAAATAGGCAAATTGGCAACGCTACGGAACGTATTAGAAAGCTTTAGTGGATTGGTAAGAGAACCGATGCTCGATGCCAAAATTTGCAAAACAGCATTGATTTGTTCTTCATTTTGAATACGATTGCGATCGATAATATCATTCAAATAGACGTTTTTCAACTGGCCTTTCAGATAATTCATTTTCGCTTCTTCACTCTTTTGCGCAAGGACGAGCGGCAATCCGCCGTAAGTGTAATATTCTTTCCATCCTTGCATAATAGAACCGTCGTAAACCGACATAAACTCGGAAAACGATAACGGCAGAATTCGAACTTCATCTCCTCGACCGCGAAACTCCGTTACAATATCTGTGGATAAAAACTTGGAATTGCTTCCCGTAACATAAATATCCACGTTTGGAAGTTTCAAAAGTCCGTTTAATACTCCGACGAAATTGTCTGCAAGTTGTATCTCATCAAGCAGGATATAATACAATTCATCATCGACAATCAAATTTTTGATATATCTGCTCAACGCTTTTGGCAGAAGCAAATCGCGATTCTCATCATCGTCAAGAGAAACCTTTATAATATGGTCGTCTTTTATGCCTTTTTCTTTGAGATATTCGTAAAAAAGAGTATTCAAAAGATAGGATTTGCCACAACGACGAATACCTGTAATGATTTTTACCAATCCGTTTTGCTCTCTATCTTTCAGTCTTTGTAAATAGACATCTCTTTTTATGCTTTGCATATAGCCTCCATTGCGAAAAAGTGTAACATGTTGCAATTTTATTTTCGTCACAATTATATAATCATATTGCGCTTGTGTCAATACCGCATTACGAAAAATTGCAACATTTCGCAAAAATTTTCACCGAATACATTGTTATCAATGGTTTATTATTCTCAAATTCTAAATACAGTCATTATCGGTTGTTAAAAAACCACTGATAATTATAATCAAAATAGACAAAATTTTATAAACGGCAAAGGAATGTAAACTATGAAAAAATATGATTATGATTTCAAAATCAGTGTCGTGGAGGCGTATAAAAACGGACTCAACTACAAAGAAATCAGAGAAAAATTTCATGTGACTAAAACTTGTTTTTATGATTGGTTAAAATTATACAACACAAAAGTCCACCAAAAAGAAGAAACTTTTACATACAAGCAATACAAAGAATTAAAAAAGAAGTTTGACAAGATTTCAAGAGAACTTGAAATCATAAAACTCTCTCATTGCTTTGCAGATTCTCCACGGAAACAAAAAGAGGAAGCTATTGAGCGTCTTGTTGACAAATTCCCGGTAAAAGAAATGTGTCGAGTGCTAGATTTGCCCGTCGGAACATTTTACAACTATCATCTTCGCAGAGTTGACACCACTCAGAATCAGATTAGGGACGAATACTTAAAAGAAGAAATCATCAAAATCTTTAACGAATCGGGACAAAGATTCTGTGCGCCCAAAATAGCGACAAAATTATCGGGACTCGGGATTAAAACGACAAAGGAAAAAGTGTCAAACTTAATGAAGCAAATTGGCATAAAAAGCAAACAATGTAAAAAGAGAACGTTTGAAAAGAAGCAAGGCAAATTGGCATCTTGCAAAAACTATCTTAACCGTCATTTTGAACAAAGCGAACCGAATAAGTTTTGGGTTGGAGACGTAACCACCATCTTTATAAAAAACAACAAGTTTTATTTGTGCGTTATTATAGACTTATTTTCAAGGAAAGTCGTTGCTTATAGATTATCCGCTCAAAACAATAGCAACCTAACGGTCAATACTTTCAAAGATGCTTTTGAAGAACGAAACCGCCCTGCCGGATTATGCTTTCATAGCGATCAAGGAGCAAATTACATAAGTTGCGAATATAGGAATTTGCTTAAAACCTTAAAAGTCAAGCAATCTTTTTCAAGCAAAGCAAACCCGTACGATAATGCAGTTATCGAATCTTTCTTCTCAAGTTTCAAACGAGAAGAGATAAATCATCACGACTATGAATTTTTTGAAGAATTGCAGGAATCGGTTAAGGAGTATATGGATTACTACAACGATTATAGACCGCATTTAAGTTTGAAAAATAAAACACCCAACCAAGTCGAAAATGACTATGAGTTGAGCGTTTTATCCGAACTTTCCGTCTGAAAAGTTATCAAATTTCAAGTCCTATGCACATGGCGGAAGCGGTGGGATTCGAACCCACGAACGAGTTACCCCGTTACCGCATTTCGAGTGCGGGCCGTTATGACCACTTCGATACACTTCCGTATGTTTTGTCGTCAGTATGTTGAAGTGGGCATAGGTACGCGTGCGTACATATAGTGACCACTTCGATACACTTCCGTATTGATTGTCGTCGGTGCGTTGAAGTGGGCATAGGCGCGCCGTGCGCATATATAGTGACCACTTCGATACACTTCCATTCGTTTTGTTGCATATTCTATTGCGTTTTCGCAATTTGCTAACACATTATAGTATATTTATTTTGATTTTGCAACAAATTTTGTCTTGCATATCGTCATAATCTAAATTATACTGTTTTTATAATGTTCAGGGGGACTTATTGTGCAAAAAATCTCAAAAACCGAAAAAATCTTATTCTCTTTGCTCGGCTTATCCGTTGCGTTCATAATTCTCGGCATATTGTTTTTGCTCAACGCTATGCAAGATATGTCCAATCCAGACAATATTGCGTTTTTCACCGCGTTCAGCAAAATCGACAACGTTCTTGCAAAATACATCGTGGTAATACTCACTATGAGTTGCGGAATTATGCTGTTTTCAAACGTGGCGTTGCGCTTCCCCGACAAGAAACTGCGCAACGGGCTTACGATCGGCATAACGACGTTTGCGTTTGTGTTGACGCTTCCGCTGGTGTACGTTTTTATCGCAATACTTCCGTTGGCGGCAAAAGCAACAACGAGCGGTATGCCCGCCTTCGAGCAACTAAACGTCGTTGACCAAGTTATGCGCACGGACAATATTCTTGCGGGATTTATAGACTGGTTCGGAAGCGGAGCGTTCCTTTGGGTGGTGCTTGTATTTATGCTTCTATTGTCCATACTTTTCTTGCTCGAACCGCTGTTTGCGGGCATTTGCGTGACGAAAGGCAAAATTCTCAATATCGTAGGCAAGAACAAGGACGGCAAAATACGCTTCTTCACCACCGACGAACTGCCCGTGCTCAAAGCGGAGCGCGAAGCGAAACAATGTGAACGCAATCAAGAAAGCGAAAGTGTAGAACCTATTATGGAAACGCCCATCGAAGTCGTTTGCGACGAAATGGCGGAATAACGAATATCCGACGTAGAGCGAGCGCAAAATTTGCGCTCGCTTTCGTTTTTTGCCGTTACGCTTGATTTTCGTGCAAATACGGCTTATTATATCAATAGAAACATAAAGGACTTAAACGAATGGATATTTGCACTTTTTTGGAAAAATCGTACACTGCGTACCACGCCACACTCAATTGCCAATTCATACTCGAAAAGAGCGGTTTTGAACAACTCGACCTCGACAAAGAATGGACTTTGTCCAAAGGCGGTAAATATTACGTAACGAAGAACGACAGCGCGCTTATCGCGTTCCGTGTGGGGGAAAACTTTGCTTTCAATATCGCAGAAAGTCACACGGACTCCCCTTGCCTCAAAGTCAAGGGCAACAGCCTCGTGCAAACCCCCGAGGGCGCACGCGTCAACGTGGAAGAGTACGGCGGACTTATCCTCTACTCTATGCTCGACGCGCCTCTCAAAATCGCAGGTCGCACGCTTGAAAGACACGGTGACAAACTCGCGAGCAAAGTGGTCGAAAGCAAATACAACGTTCAAATTCCGTCCATTGCGATACACCACAACCCAACCGTCAACAACGGTATGGCGTTGAGCGTGCAAAAGGATATGCTTCCGCTTCTCGGAAACGTCGAGGACTTGTACTCCACGCTCTCCAAGGACGAAATCGTGGACGCCGATTTGTACGTCGTGCCTGCGACTGCGCCTTATTATAGCGGTGTGAACGAGGAATACCTCTGCTCTCCGAGAATAGACAACCTCACGAGCGTATACGCTTCTATGCAAGCAATCGTGGCGTGCAATCCGCAAAACGTTGCTCTTGCGTGCTGTTTCGACAATGAAGAAGTGGGCAGTCGCACCAAACAAGGCGCAAACTCCGCACTCCTTCGCAACGTGCTGAAAAAGATTGCGCGCGGACTGGGCAAAAGTAAGGACGATTTTATCTCTGCCTGCGAAAACGGCTTTATACTCTCCATCGACAACGGACACGCGATGCACCCGTCATTCCCCGAAAAATCGGATATCAAAGAGCGCGTGTATCTCAACGGAGGTATCGTGATAAAGCACCACACCAACTACTCGACGGACGGTTTCTCCTCCGCAGTGGTAAAAACGATGCTCGACAAGGCGGGCGTCGAATACCAAGATTATTACAATCATTCCGATTTGCGTTGCGGCAGCACCATAGGTCTTATGACCAGTGCAAACCTTGCGATGAACGCTTGCGATATAGGTCTTGCGCAACTTGCAATGCACTCCGCAGTCGAAACGGTTGGCTCAACGGATATTGCAAAAATGCAAAAGTGCGTAAACGCTTTCTTTGACTGCTCAATCGTGCAAAAGGGACAAAATATTGAGATAAAGTTGTAAAAACGCGCACTTAAACTTCGTTTTCGTGCAAAATCACTTAAATCTAAGCAATTGAAAAGGACTTGCGATTTGCAAGTCCTTTTGTTTTTCTTATACTTAAATTTGCTTATTCGACAAATGCTACGAACGCTTGATGTGCCGTGTAAAGGTCCGCTTTTGAGATAAGCTCGTACGGTGCGTGCATAGAGAGTACTGGAACGCCCATATCCACGGTGTCGATGTTCATATTGGAGATGAACTTTGCAACCGTTCCGCCGCCGCCGAGATCCACTCTGCCGAGCTCACCCGTTTGCCACACGATGCCTGCTTTTGCAAACACTTGACGCAAGTATCCGATATATTCCGCCGAAGCGTCGTTTGAACCCGATTTACCGCGTGCGCCCGTGAACTTGTTCATCGTAACGCCGAAATTGACGTGTCCCGCGTTCATATCCTCAAATGCGGACGCAAATGCGGGATCGAAGCCCGCGGTGACGTCTGCGGAAATGCACTTGGAGTTTTCTCTCACGACGGACGGATTTGCGCCGTAACTCTTTGCAATCTCATTGAGCAAGTCGTTGATAAGCACGCATTGCATACCCGTGTTGCCTTCTGAGCCGATCTCTTCCTTGTCGGCAAGTATGCACATAACCGTTTGATCCGTGTTTGCCTCAAGAGTTGCGGTGATTTCGGGATAAGCGCACACTCTGTCGTCGTGACCGTAGCTTGCGACGTACGCTCTGTCGAAACCGACGTCTTTTGCCTTGACTGCGGGCACTGCTTCGAGTTCGGCAGAGATAAAGTCTTCTTCGCAAATGCCGTACTTGGCGTTGAGAATATTCAAAACGCCCTTCTTCACTGCGTCTTTTTCGTCACCTTTTACGGGGATACCGCCAACGAGCAGGTTGAGGTTTTCCGCTTGGAAACCGTCTGCAATCGTCTTGGTGTTAAGCTCTTGCGAAAGGTGCGGAAGCAAATCCGTGATGTAGAATACGGGATCGTTTTCGTCCTCACCGACGTTGAGCGTGACTTTGCTGCCGTCTTTGAGCATCACTACACCGTGAAGCGCAAGAGGAATGGTGAGCCATTGATACTTCTTGATACCGCCGTAATAGTGCGTTTTGAGATACGCCATATCCGCTTTTTCGTAGAGCGGAACTTGTTTGAGATCGAGTCGGGGGCTGTCCACGTGTGCTACGAGAATACGCACGCCGTTCTTTGCCACGTCTGCCTTGCCCGCGCGGATAATGAAAAGTCCTTTTCCGCGATTGTTGTAATAGAGTTTGTCACCGGGATTGATTTTGTCGCCGAGCACGTAAGCCTTGTAGCCTTGTGCTTCTATCATAGCGACGCTTTCCGCCACCACTTCCCTCTCGGTCTTTCCGTTGTCGAGGAATTTTTTGTAACCTTCTGCATATTCGCTGATGACGCCAAGTTGCTTCTCGTCCGCCAACGCGTAAACGTTTTGTCTTTTATAAGTGTAATCCATAAAAGCCTCACAAAATTTATTTTCTGCCAACATTATACCACACCCGTGCGAAAAATCAACAACTGCGCCTATAATAAAAATAATGCCCCGCAAAGAGCATCATTTTCTTCCGACGAGTTCGTCGAGCGAAACGTCAAAAATATCTGCGATTTTTATAAGCATAAATATGTCGGGCGTGCTGTATCCGTTCTCATAATTGGATACCAAACTCTTTTTTCCGCCCAACATTTGAGCAAGCTCGTTTTGCGTTTTTCCGTGCAACTTGCGCAGTGCCTTGATGTTTTCTCCGATTTCGTTTTTCATATTGACAATGGTACAAGTATTTTGTACAATATGTGTAAAAGTACAAGTATTTTGTACATATTAGTGGAGGAAAATCAACAATGAAAAACAAAATGACCGCAGGCCTTTTGGCTATTTTTGTCGGATATTTTGGCGCTCACAAATTTTATCTTGGACAATCAGGAATCGGCGTTGTATATCTGCTGTTCTGCTGGACGGGCATCCCCGGCATCATTGCCCTTATCGAAGGTATAATTCTCTTGACGATGAGCGACGACGACTTCAACGCCAAATACAACGTGGGCAGCAACGTGCAAAAAGTCGCGCCTTCTACTTACATTCCGGTAGAAACAGCCGACAACGTTAATCAACAATCGCCGCAAGTGGATGTCGCACAAACGCTTATGACTTACAAAAACTTGCTCGATACGGGAGTTATCACACAAGAAGAATTCGACACGATTAAGCACAAATTGCTCAAACGCGGGGTGTAATATGAGAAAAACCAACATATTTCTTTATATTTTGGTAGCACTCACGCTTTGTTGCGTTGTCCTCGGTATAGTCGGCGCAATAATGACGTATAACGACGTTCAAAAATATACTATAATAGAAACAAATGAGTATGGTTCTTTTTTCACATCCATAGGCCATATCTATCACGATTTGGAAGTTTCATTGATAGTATCGGGAACAAGCCTACTTGCACTTGCGTTGATATTCTTATTGCTGTCTCGTTTTGTTAAAGTAAAAAACAACAACTTTTTTGCAATCGGCGCAATACCCGTTTACCTCGGTTGTATGATAATGCAAATATACGCTGCGGTAACATACTCAGCATACGAAAACAATCCAAACTATTATCCTTCCTTTATTAAAATCAATACGACGTGCTTGGCGTTGATGATTGCAACGGCAGTTATTTTGGGGGTGCTTGCAATTGCTACGATCGTTTATGTCGTTATAACAACGATTTCCGCAAAAAAGCACCCGGTTCTTCAACAAGCCGTACAGCGTCAAAATCAACAGTCCAATATATCATCCGACGCAACGCTTGCAAATAGCAATGAAGAGACACCTACTCTCCACCTCCTTTCCTATGAAGAAGGAGCGCGACAATTGTTATCTTTCAAGTCGCTTTACGACTGCGGAATACTCACGGAAGAAGAGTTTATCGCGCAAAAACAACGGATAATCTCGTCAATTGATTAAAATTATTAATAAGAGGTAAAATATGAAAAACAAATTCAAATATATATGTATACCGATTATAGTTTTACTTGCATTGAGTTTTATTATCGGATTGGTTATTAACAGCCTTTTTTTAAATCCGCTCGGAATAGTCGGAAGTATTATATTGCTTGGAGCAATCGTTTTTACGGTCTTTGCAATGCTCAAAAACCCGCTATTAACGATTGGTATGCTTGTAATTAATTTCGTTGCAAAATTTATGATTGGAGTTTCTGGCGGCACATACTACAATATTTATTATGCCAACGGCTTTGCCATTACAAACAATGTGGTTACGTCTTTGCTACTCCCAATTGCAAACGTGCTCGGAGCAATATATCTCGTTTGGGGTATATGCAATATCATTATGAACGGAAAGCAAAACAAACAAGCTTCATCTCGGGCTTTAACAAATGTACAACCAAACTCTCCGCCCACTTCCGATGCAATAAACGCAATGGCGCAAGAATTGCAACAATACAAATACTTGTTTGACAACGAAATACTTTCCGCCGATGAATTTGCAGTTGAAAAAGCCAAAGTAATGAAAAAGTATGGTTTTGCACCGACGGTAAAACAAGTGCAACCGCAACCCGCCACACAATACAATCAATTTACACAACTCTTAAAAGTGGACGGAACGTACAAATTCAGCGATATAGTATTGACTCTTGCAAAGGCTCAATACGACTTCAAAAACGCAATTTCGAACACTTCTCTGCTTTCGGGAACATATATATTGGATTCCACGAGGAAAGTCGTTACTCTTTTTAAGCCCGACAAGTCGTTGATGTCGCTTTCCATAGACGCAAACGGCAATCTCGTAACAGCCAACGGAAACGTTTATGAAAAACAATAAAGCTAAATTGCACACTGCAAGCGTCACTCTTTGAGTGGCGCTTGTTTTTTGCCGTTTTGCATTTACAAGAGTGAGTTTTGTGGTATAATTATTGCAATAAATATCTTATAGGTGGTTTTTATGATCGTAGATAAAAGACAAGAGGTGCTTGCGCACAATTTGGTCAACTACTCTATCCACGTCGGCAAAGGCGACAAAGTGTGGATTGACGCTATCGGTTGCGGAGAACAACTGCCCGCATGCATTATTCGCGAAGTGTACAAAGTGGGCGGTATTCCCTTCCTCAATATTATAGACAAACGCTTGGAGCGCGAGTTGCTTATGGGCGCAACGCCCGAAATGCTGGATATGTGGGCAAAGCGCGACGCCGATTTTATGGATAAAATGGATTGCTATATCGGCATACGCGGTGGCAGCAACAGTTACGAGACGAGCGACGTGCCCGAGAGCATTATGCAAGAATACGACAAGCGTTACGGCATCCCCGTACACAGCGACAGACGCGTTGCGCATACCCGTTGGGTTATTTTGAGATACCCTACTCCGAGTATGAGCCAACTTGCGGGAATGAGTACGGAAGCGTTTGAGGACTACTTCTTCAACGTATGCTGTCTCGACTATCAAAAGATGAGCGATGCGATGCAACCGCTGGTTAATCTTATGAATAAGACGGATAAAGTGCATATTCTTGCAAAAGACACCGATTTGACGTTCTCTATAAAGGGTATTCCCGCAATCAAATGCGACGGTGCGTGCAATATCCCCGACGGCGAAGTTTACACCGCTCCCGTCAAAGAAAGCGTAAACGGATATATCAGTTACAATACCCCGTCAATCGAGAACGGCTTCCGTTTCGAAAACGTTCGTCTCGAATTCAAGGACGGCAAAATCGTCAAAGCAACCGCCAACAACACCGAAAAGGCAAACGCCATTTTCGACACCGACGAGGGCGCAAGATATGTGGGTGAATTTGCAATCGGAGTCAATCCCTACGTCACTAGGGCAATCGGCGACATTCTCTTTGACGAGAAGATAAGCGGATCTTTCCACTTCACTCCCGGTTGTTGCTATGACGACGCACCAAACGGCAATAAGAGCGCGGTACACTGGGATTTGGTATTGTGTCAGACACCCGAATACGGCGGTGGTGAAATTTGGTTTGACGACGTTCTTATCCGCAAAGACGGCCGCTTCGTCCTTCCCGAACTCTTCGGCTTAAACCCCGAAAATTTGAAGTAATATAACCTTACTCTTATAAACGAAAAGCCACACTATTATTTGTGTGGCTTTTCGCTTTTTTGTGAGTCTGTCAAGCAATGTATTCGCTTGGCTTTGTTGCAATTACTATTATATCGATTAACCAACCGATACACCATAGTCCGAGCGTGAACATATACAATATGCCCATTCTGACTTTGCCTTCATAGAACTTGTGAAGTCCAAGCCAACCGCCAAGTATAGCCATAGGCAAAGCAATTTTCTTCTTGCACCTTTTGCCGGCCGCTACCGCAACAGGCTGAACGTTGCTTTGCTGTACGACATTGTTTATCACGATGTTCGGCTGTTGTGGGGTTGATTGAACACTTTGATTTGCTCCGCAAGCGGCACATTTAAAAGCCTCTTCTGGCATTTCCGAACCGCAATATGTGCATTTTTTACTCATCTTTTGACCTCTCCTTTTAGTATTTTAATTTTAACACGCTATTTAGTGTATGTCAACACTATTTTTAGGGTATTTGATAATATATGAGTATGTCATCGTTCGGAAAAAATCTAAAAACTGAAAGAGAAAATGCTGGGCTTAATCAAAAGCAACTTGCTTCAAGAATCGGGACGTCACAACAACGCATAAGCGAATGGGAATGCGACAAGGTTGAGCCTACCGTATCAAACATCGTTGCGATTGCAAAAGCACTTGACGTGAGTTTTGACGACCTTTTTGACGGGATCGAATAATCTGAAAGAAAACACAAACAACGGCATTGCGCCGTTGTTTTTATATGCCCTATTATACCGAATTAAATGAAAAATCCACCGATTACTCGGTGGATTTTGCGTGTTGTGTTTATCGATTAGATGAGTTGCAAAATGCAGGTTTCTGCTGCGTCACCGCGACGGTTGCCCGTTTTGAGGATGCGAGTGTAACCGCCACCTTGTCCGAGTTCGTTCTTACGAGCATCGTACTTGGGTGCATACTCTTTGAAAATCTTTTCGATAAGCGGGTGTTTTGTGTCTTTGATGCGTGCTTTGTATGCGCTCTTGGACTCCTTGTCACCCTTGACTTCTTTGAGGTCAACAAGTTCTGCCATAAGTCTTCTGCGTGCTGCGAGTTTCTTGGGGCCGTCGTTGGTGAAAACGACTTCGTTCTTTGCGCCCTTTGCGTTCGTAACGGTCTTGGTGACTTTGACGTCGTCTTGATAGGCTCTCATTGCGATAGTGATGTATTTCTCTGCAAGACTTCTGACTGCTTTTGCGCGGTCGACAGTCGTTTCGATTTGACCGTACCACAAGAGTTCAGAAACTTGGTTTTTGAGCATAGCCATTCTTTGGTCTGTGCGTTTTCCTAATTTAGACATTTAGTTCCTCCTGTACTCTTAGTCCTCAACGACTTTCAAACCAAGTCCGAGGTCTTCGAGTTTCTTGACAACTTCTTCGAGTGATTTTCTGCCGAGGTTTCTCACTTTGAGCATATCGTCTTCCGTACGCTTGGTGAGGTCTTCGACTGTGTGGATATTTGCACGCTTCAAGCAGTTGTATGAGCGTACCGAGAGGTCGAGATCTTCAACCGACATATCGAGAACCTTGGTTTTGGTGTCTTGCGTGTCGGGTTTGAGAATTTCAACGCCCTTCATACTTTCAACGAGGTCAACAAAGAGTTTGAGGTGATCGTTCATAATCTTTGCTGCGAGCGACGTGATTTCTTCTGCGGATGTCGTGCCGTCGGTTGTCACTTCGAGAGTGAGCTTGTCAAAGTCGATGCTTTGCTCGACACGAGTGCTTTCTACCGCATAGTTGACTTTTACAACCGGCGTGTAAATGGAATCGATTGGAATATAACCGATGAGTTCGTGACTGTCCTTGTTTTGAGATGCAGGAACATAACCTCTTCCGCAATCCACGAAAATGGACATATCAATCTCAGCACCCTCGTCCAAAGTGCAGATGACTTGGTCGGGATTCATGACTTCGATGCCTGTTGCGCATTGAATGTCACCGGCAGTGACGGTGCCGACGGTGTTTGCATAGAGTTTGCACTCTTGCTTGCCGGCGGTTTCGAGACTGCTTACCGCTTTGAAACGAACAGTTTTGAGGTTGAGGATAATTTCGGTAACCTCCTCTTTTACGCCCTTGATTGTGGAAAACTCGTGTTCCACACCCGCAATCTTAATGCCGACAGCAGCAGCACCGGGAAGTGCGGAAAGAAGGATACGACGCAAGCAGTTGCCGATAGTCGTGCCAAATCCGCGTTCGAGCGGTTCGACTACGAACTTGCAGTAATTGCCGCTTTCGTTCGGCGTAGGCGTAATTTTGGGACTTCTCATTTCCATCATAACTGTGTCCTCCAATCAGATTATTTTGAGTACAACTCGACGATAAGGTGTTCTTGAATATCGAGGTCGATGTCTTCTCTTTGAGGAAGTGCTACAACCTTGCCCGTCAACGTTGCGTTGTCGAATTCAAGCCATTTTACGAGGCTGAGATTCTTTGTTTCTTTGACAGCGTCCCACATAGAAGAGTCTTTCTTGTTCTCTTTGACTGCGATAACGTCGCCGACTTTGATGAGGTAAGACGGAATGTCAACCGTTTTGCCGTTGACCGTGATGTGTCCGTGGTTGACGATTTGACGTGCCATTGCTCTTGAAGAGCCGAGACCAAGACGATAGACTGCGTTGTCAAGACGTCTTTCGATAAGGGTGAGCATATTGTCACCGGTGACACCGCGCATTTCGGACGCTCTGTCATAGTACATCTTGAATTGTTTTTCCGTTACGCCGTAGTAGCGTTTGGTTTTTTGTTTCTCGCGAAGTTGGATGCTGTAACCGCTTGCTTTCTTTCTTCCTTTGCCGTGGTCACCCGGAGGTGCGTACTTGGTAAGGATGGGGCATTTGGTGGAACTGCACTTTTCGCCTTTCAAATAAAGTTTGCAACCTTCACGTCTGCAAAGACGGCAATCTGCTCCTGTATATTTAGCCATAACTTAAAATCCTCCTCTTACAGTCTTCTCGCCTTCGGCGGACGGCATCCGTTGTGAGGAATCGGAGATACGTCTTGAATGAGGGTGACTTCGATACCGACGTTGCCGAGTGCGCGGATTGCGCTTTCTCTGCCTTGACCTGGACCTTTGACGTAAACTTCAACGCTTCTCATACCTTGGTCGTAAGCGACTTTTGCTGCGTCTTCACTTACCATTTGTGCTGCAAACGGAGTGGATTTACGGCTGCCGCGGAGTTTAAGTTTACCTGCGGAAGACCAAGAAACTGCGTTGCCGTTCATATCGGTAATAGTGACGATCGTGTTGTTGAAAGATGCATGAATATGCACTTGACCTTTCTCAACGTGTTTGATATCTTTTCTTTTTTTAATAGCCTTTCTTGCAATACCTGCCATAGTCGCGCCTCCTTATTTCTTGCGGCTTACTGCGCGCTTTGGTCCCTTTCTCGTACGGGCGTTTTGTTTTGTGTTTTGGCCACGAACGGGAAGTCCTTTTCTGTGGCGAACACCACGATAGCAACCGATTTCCATCAATCTCTTGATATTGAGACCGACTTCTCTTTTGAGGTCGCCTTCTACGTGCAAATGTTGTTCAATGTAATCACGAATGAGACTTACTTGGTCTTCTGTCAAATCCTTGACTCTGACGTCGGGATTGATGCCTGTCTCGCTCAAGATTTTTTGAGACGTTGCAAGACCGATACCGTAAATGTAGGTAAGTCCGTATTCAACTCTCTTGTCGCGCGGAAGATCCACGCCGGCGATTCTTGCCATTTTCTACCTCCGAAATAGTGAAAAAAGTTTTTATATATGCCACGCATAGGTAGTTGCCGTTTAATTGTGGAATGTAGCAACCAGCCGCCCTACGCTTTTTGCCGATTTAAACTTTTGAAGTCTTAAAGCGGAGCTATGCCTCAAAACGTTCAAAAGCCAAACCCCTCAATCAACCTTGACGTTGTTTGTGGTTTGGATACTTTGAGCAGATAACCATAACTCTGCCGTTTCTTTTGATAACTTTGCATTTGTCGCACATAGGCTTGACGCTGGGTCTGACTTTCATAGTTAACCTCCTGATGAGTCCTTTTGTTTGGCGTTGATTTGTTGACCTTATTTGTTGCGGTAGATAATTCTGCCTTTTGTCAGGTCGTACGGCGACATTTCGATTTTGACTTTGTCGCCTTCGAGAATTCTTATGTTGTTGATGCGCAATTTTCCGCCGAGATAAGCAAGTATCTCGTGTCCGTTGCTCAGCATCACTCTGAACTGCGTTTTTGGCAATACCTCAATGACTTTGCCTTCGGTTTCGATAACGTCTTCTTTTGACATAGAGTCCTCTTTATTCCTTGTTGTCGTTGTAAAAACGGAGCGCGCTGTGCAATTCCGCATCGAACACTTGCATACCGTTTTCAAGTTTTTCCGCAATCTTTTCGAGCACGTCACCCGTCGATTGCAGGTGTTTTACGTTTTTAAGCTTTGCGCTTTTGATGTGTCTCAAATCTCCGTCCGCAATTCGCACGGTGTTCTCGTCCACGATTTCCACAACCGCGTAATACGCACCTTGGTCGCGACCGGCTTTTGAATAAACGATTGTACCCAGTTCCATATCAAAGCGTAAGTATTTCCGCTCCGTTTTCTGTCAGAGCAACAGTGTTTTCGTAGTGCGCCGACGGCTTACCGTCCAAAGTTTCGCACTTCCAACCATCCTCCAAAGTCTGCCACGTACCCATGTTCACCATCGGTTCGATTGCAAGCACCATACCGACTTGAAGTTTTGGTCCGTGTCCTGCCTTGCCGTAGTTTGGTACTGCAGGATCTTCGTGCATCTCGCGTCCTATGCCGTGTCCGACCATCGAACGCACGACGCCGTATCCTCTATCCTCGTTGTAGACTTGAATTGCGTGAGATATATCTCCGAGATGTCCGCCGTCTTTGAATTGCTTGACGCCTTCAAAAAAGCTCTCTCTCGTAGTGGCAACCAACGCTTTCTTTTCGTCGCTTACTTCACCGACCAAAAACGTTCTTGCCGCGTCCGCTTGCCAGCCTTTGAAAACCAGTCCGCAATCGACGCCGATTATCTCGCCTTCTTTGAGTCTTCTTTCGGACGGGAATCCGTGTACGACCACTTCGTCGATTGACGCGCATATCGTGCCGGGGAATCCGCCGTATCCGAGGAAGGACGGGGTTGAATTGTGCCTCTTAATAAAATCGTATGCAAACTCGTCGAGTTTTTTTGTAGATACTCCGGGTTTTACTCTCTCTTCGAGGTAGAGCAAGCAATCTCGCAAGATTGCACCGGATTTTCTCATACATTCGATTTCTTGAGGACTTTTGATGTTTATCATTCGAGCACCCTCTTGATATCCGCAAAAATTTCTTCTTTCGTGCCGTTTGCAACGATATCGATTATCTTGCCTTGCGCACGATAGTAATCGATGAGCGGTTGTGTTTGTTCTTGATAAACTTTGAGTCTGTTTTTTACGGTCTCGGGCTTGTCGTCGTCACGGATGAAAAGTTCCTTTCCGCACTTTTCGCAAGTCGTCTTGCCGTCGAGCATAGATACGTGATAAGTCTCACCGCATACGCAAACTCTTCTTCCGCCGAGCCTTTCGATTATAGTCTCGAAAGGAACGTCGATGTTGATTGCCATATCGATTTTCGCAACCTTGTCAAGCTCTTGTGCTTGTGCAATCGTGCGGGGGAAACCGTCGAGTATGTATCCGTTCTTGCAATCGTCTTGTTCCAGTCTGTCTTTCACAAGGCCGATGACAACGTCGTCGGGAACGAGTCCGCCCGATTCCACAAACGCTTTCGCTTTGAGGCCGAGAGGCGTGCCCTCTTTCATATTGCGACGAAGGATATCACCCGTTGAGATGTGAGGAACGTTGAATTCCTCTGCAATCATTGCCGCTTGCGTACCTTTTCCTGCGCCCGGAGCGCCTAATAATATAATATTTTTCATAATTATTTATTATAGCACTTTTTCTCGGTGATGGCAATCAAATCGATTGCCGATTTGCGCCATCACTTGAAAAATATAGGTTAGTTTGTCGTTTTTCTCTTATTTGAGGAAACCTTTGTAGTGTTTCATCATAATTTGAGATTCGAGTTGCTTGTTGATTTCGAGAGCAACGGACACGACGATGAGCAATCCGGTTGCGGAGAACGAGCTTGCAAATCCGAGATTGTATTGCGGATCGGAATATTGTCCGGACAACGCCATAAACAAGAACGTCGGAACGAGTGAGATGATCATAAGGAAGAGAGCTCCGAACAACGTGATACGGTTGTTGATCTTTCTCAAGAAGTCGCTCGTCGGTTTTCCTGCTCTGATGCCGGGGATAAATCCGCCGTATTGTTGAATATTTCTAGACACGTCATCGGGGTTAAACTGAATTTGTGCGTAGAAATAACTGAATCCGAGAATGAACAGAGCCAAAAGTACGTAGTAAACGGCAGTACCGCTACCCATATATCTTGCATACCACGCCGAAGCTTCGGTATTCGCAAAGAAGAGTTGGATGATCATTTGCGGGAACATAAGCAAAGACGAAGCGAAGATGATGGGCATAACACCGCTTCCGTTGACGCGGATGGGGATATAGGTCGTTTGACCGCCGTACATCTTGTTGCCTTTGATTTGTTTGGAGTATTGCACTGCAATTCTTCTTTCCGAACCGTCCATAAACACGATGAACACGAATATTGCAACGACCAAAGCGATGAAGCCGAGGATATTCCAGATATAAATCCAGTTGTCTCCGACCATTCTGAACGCTTTTGCCATCGTCGTGCCTGCCGTGGAAAGGATGCCGATGAAGATGATGATTGAAGTGCCGTTGCCGATTCCGTATTCCGTGATTCTCTCACTGAGCCACATAACCATAACGCTGCCCCCAGTGAGCAACACGATAGTTATTGCCATCGTAAGAATAGGATCGCCCTCTGCGTTCATTTCGAAGCCGAAGATAGGACGGATGTAGGATTTGAAGCCAACTACGATACCGATTGCTTGCACTACTGCAAGAACGATAGCCACGATACGCGTGATTTGAGTCAACTTTTCTCTTCCTTCGTCACCTTCCTTGGACAATCTTTCAAGCGCTGGAATGACGAGAGCGAGCAATTGCATGATAATCGACGAGTTGATGAACGGCAATACGCCAAGCGCAAATATCGTAGCGTTTTGCATTGATCCGCCCGTGATTACGTTTAGAATTCCGAGGAAGTCCGATTGCATTGCGTCACTACCTGCCATTGAAACCGCATTGAATGTGGGAACGGGAACGTAGCAACCGATTCTATAGACGAGAATGAGAGCGAGTGTAAGCCAAATCTTCACTCGTATCTCTTTCGTCTTGAATGCGTTTTTGAGTGTTTCAAACATTATAGCACCTCTACTGTGCCGCCTGCCTTTTCGATTTTTTGAATTGCAGACGCGGTGAATTTGTTGGCTTTTATTGTAAGCTTCTTTTCAAGTTCGCCGCCGGCGAGGACTTTGAGTCCGTAAGGCTCGACTTTCTTGATAATTCCGCTTGCAACAAGTTCATCAATACCGACAACTGCTCCGTCTTCAAATCTATTGAAAACGTCGATGTTGACTTCATTGTAAACGTGTGCGAATCTCTTGTTGTTGAAACCGATTTTCGGAAGTCTTCTGGTCATCGGCATTTGACCGCCTTCGAAGTTGGGACGTACACCGCCACCGCTTCTTGCCCATTGACCTTTGTGTCCGCGAGTTGATGTTTTACCCATACCGGAGCCGATACCGCGACCGATTCTCTTGGTTGCGGTGCGTGCGCCTTCTGCGGGTTTGATGTCTTGAATGTTCATATTGCGCCTCCTCAGACTTCCTCAACCTTTACAAGGTGAGAAACTTTCGCGATTTTTCCTCTCACGCAAGCGTCGTCTACGAAAACGTTGGAGTTGCCGATTTTGTGCAAGCCCATTGCTTCGAGATTGGCTTTTTGATTTTTGAGGATGCCGTTCGCGCTCTTAACGAGAGTAACTTTGATATTCTTCACTTCTGCTTTTGCAGCCGCTTTCTTTGCCATAGTACACCTCCCGATTAGTCAGCCACGACGTCAACGCCGCGAAGTTGTGCAATTTGCTCTGCGTTGCGGAGGCTCACAAGGCCTTCCAACGTCGCTTTTGCACTGTTGATGGGGTTGTTTGAACCCAAAGACTTGGTTCTGATATCCTTAACGCCTGCAACTTCGAGTACCATACGGACTGCGCCGCCTGCGATAACGCCGGTACCTTCTTCAGCAGGAAGGAGAAGAACTTGTCCGCGACCAAACTTGCCCGTCGTCGCGTGAGGAATTGTGTTGCCCTTCAAAGAAACAGTAACAAGGTTGCGTTTTGCGCTTTGCGTTGCTTTCTCGATTGCTTCGGGAACTTCCGCCGCTTTGCCCATACCGAGACCGATCTTGCCGTTGCCGTCACCGACTACGACGAGCGCGGAGAAACGCATGTTTTTACCACCCTTAACGGTCTTGGTAACACGGTTGACTGCGATGAGCTTTTTGGTCAAACCGTCGTTCTCTTCTCTGTTTCTATCGTTTCTTCTATCACGATTTTCTGCCATAATTCCTCCAATTAAAACTCAAGACCGGCTTCTCTTGCGCCGTCGGCGAGTGCTTGAACTCTACCGGTGTAAAGATAACCGCCTCTATCGAAGACGACTTCTTTGATGCCGAGTGCTTGAGCCTTTTCGGCGATAGCCGCACCTACGACCTTTGCAGCGTCGCTCTTGGAAAGTTCTGCAACTTTCGCAGCGATGTCTTTTTCGACCGTAGAAGCAGCGCAAAGGGTGTTGCCCTTCACGTCGTCGATGACTTGAGCATAGATATGGTTTGTGCTTCTGTACACGCAAAGACGAGGTCTTGCGGCAGTACCGCTGACTTTCTTTCTGACTCTTGCGTGACGAATGATTCTATCTGCGTTTTTATCTTTTTTTGTTATCATACTTCACCTCAATTACTTCGTGGCTCTCTTGCCGACTTTGTGGATGACCACTTCATCCTTGTAGTGGATGCCGTATCCGTGATACGGTTCTACCGGTTTGATTGCCTTGATGGTTGCGGCAGTTTGACCGACGAGTTGACGGTCGATGCCTTTGACAACGATTTCAAGAGGTTGCGGTTGCGCAAACGTGATGCCGTCCGGAGCGGTAAATTCCACGGGATGAGAAAAACCGATGTTCATCGTGAGTTTGTTGCCCGCGAGAGTAACCTTGTAACCGACACCGCTTACGATGAGGCTCTTTTCAAAACCTTTCGTAACGCCGACCACCATATTGTGGATAAGCGCGCGGTAAAGGCCGTGCAATGCACGATGGTCTTTGTCGTCGGAGTGACGAGTGCATACGATGTGTCCGTTTTCAACGTTGACGTCGATGGACTTGTCAACCTTTTGCGTGAGCGTGCCGAGCGGGCCTTTCACGGTAACGAGGTTGCCGTTGTTTTCAAATGTAACACCTTGGGGGATGACGATAGGTGCTCTACCAATTCTTGACATAGCGCGCCTCCTTACCAGATGTATGCCAACACTTCGCCGCCGATGTGTTGTGCCTTAGCCTCTTTGTCGGTGAGAATACCCTTGGAGGTTGAAAGGATGGCGATACCCATACCGTTCAAAACCTTGGGGAGATTGTCAACACCTGCGTAAACGCGGAGACCGGGTGTGGATACTCTTTTAAGTCCCGTAACGACCTTTTGACCTTTGACGGGAGCGTATTTCAAAGTGATTACGATGTTGTTTTGGACTGCGCCGTCAACGATTTCGTAGCCTTTGATATAGCCTTCTTTTACGAGTATGTCTGCGATTGCGACCTTGATTTTGCTCGCCGGAACTTCAACTGTTTCGTGCTTTGCGGTCAAGGCATTTCTAATTCTTGTAAGCATATCTGCAATTGGATCAGTCATTTTTTGTGCCTCCTCTTACCAACTTGCCTTCTTTACTCCGGGGATCTCGCCCTTGTAAGCGAGGTTTCTGAAGCAAACTCTGCAAATACCGTACTTTTTAAGAACGGCGTGTGGTCTTCCGCAAATACGGCAACGTGTATATTCACGCGTCGAGAACTTTTGTGGTCTTTGTTGCTTAATTTTCATTGATGTTTTGGCCATAGTTCACTCCTTACTTTGCAAAAGGCATACCAATGAGTTTAAGCAATTCGCGTGCTTCCTCATCTGTTTTTGCCGTTGTTACGATGCAAATATCGAATCCGCGAACTTTCTCGACTTTGTCGAACTCGATTTCGGGGAAGATAAGTTGCTCTTTTACGCCGACTGCATAGTTTCCTCTGCCGTCAAAAGACTTGGAAGAAATGCCTCTGAAGTCGCGCACTCTCGGAAGTGCGATGGAGATGAATTTGTCAAGGAAGTCGTACATTCTGTTTCCGCGAAGGGTAACTTTTGCACCGACGTTCATGCCTTCTCTCACCTTGAAGTTTGCAACGGATTTCTTTGCTTGCGTGATAACCGGTTTTTGACCTGCAATCATTTTGAGCTCTTCAACTGCTTGTTGCAGTGATTTGCTGTTGTCTTTGCAGTCGCCCAAGCCCATATTAAGCACGATTTTCTCAAGACGAGGAACTTCGTTAATATTCTTGTAGCCAAAGCGTTTGATGAGAGCCGGTACAACTTCTTCCGTGTACTGTTTTCTCATACGATATCTGTCAGCATTACCAGCATTTGTCGTATCGGTTGCAGTTACTTTAGCAACCTGATTTTTCTTGTCTGCCACGATATTACCTCCGATGTATTAGTCCTTGTTTTCAGTGGACTTTTCTGCTTTTTTCTTTGCAGCCTTTTTTGCAGCCTTCTTTGCAGACGGCTTCTTCTCGTCAAGGGACGCACCGCACTTGGGGCATACGCGGAAGGATTTTACCTTGCCGTCTACCTCTTTAAGTTCGTGTTTGACTCTGACGACGTCACCGCAGCTTGCGCAAACGTGCATAACGTTGGATGCATCGATTGTGCCTTCTTGCTTGATGATACCGCCCTTGTCTTGTGCGTTTCTCGGCTTTTTGCTCTTTGCGACGATGTTTACGCCTTCAACGTAAATTCTGCCGGTTTCGGGCACGACTTTGAGAACCTTGCCCACTTTGCCGGAGTCTTTACCGGTGATAACCATAACGTTGTCGCCTTTCTTAACACTCAATTTTGCCATAATAGTCTTACCTCCTTACAGCACTTCGGGTGCGAGAGAAATGATCTTGGTGTAATCCTTATCACGAAGTTCTCTTGCGATAGGCCCAAAAATACGAGTGCCTTGTGGTTGTTTTTGATTGTCGATAATGACAGCTGCGTTATCGTCAAACTTGATGTAGCTGCCGTCTTCGCGTTGAAGACCGAAAGTCGTACGAACGATGACTGCCTTTACGACGTCGCCTTTCTTGACTTTGCCGCCCGGGATTGCCGATTTTACGGAAGCAACGATAACGTCACCGATGTTGCCGCTTCTTCTGAAAGAACCGCCCAAGACTCTGATACACATAATTTCTTTGGCACCGCTGTTGTCAGCGACTTTAAGCCAACTCAATGGTTGAATCATAGCGTCCCTCCTATTACTTCGCTTTCTCGACTATCTCGACGAGTCTCCAGCACTTGTCCTTTGAAAGAGGACGAGTTTCTGCGATAAGCACCTTGTCGCCGATACCGCATGCGTTGTTTTCGTCATGCGCTTTGAACTTCTTGGTGCGGTTTACTATCTTCTTGTAGAGCGGATGTTTTACACGTTCGCTGACTGCGACGACGATGGTCTTGTCCATTTTGTCGCTGACAACGATACCGACTCTTTCTTTTCTGAGATTTCTTTCCATATACTCCTCCGATTAGCCCTTTGCTTCGTCTTTTGCGCGAGCAATTTCTCTTTGACGGATGACAGTCTTGATACGGGCGATGTCACGTCTGGTCTCAACCAACACCATAGGGTTCGTCAATTGATTGGTGGCATTCTTGAAGCGGAGGAAAAACAATTCCGACTTCAATTCGTTGAGTTTGGTTTGCAACTCTTTATCTGTCATTTCCAAAACTTGTTTCGATTTCATTGTTCACCGCCTTCGACACCGTTTACGTCCTCGGCTTTTACAAACTTGCACTTGACGGGAAGTTTGTTAGCTGCAAGACGGAGTGCCTCTTTTGCTACCGCTTCGTCGATACCTGCGATTTCAAACATCACACGGCCCGGCTTGACGACTGCTACCCAGTATTCGGGAGAACCTTTACCAGAACCCATACGAGTTTCGGCAGGTTTCTTCGTAACCGGTTTGTGAGGGAATATATCCACCCATACTTGTCCGCCACGACGGATGTATCTCGTCATAGCGACACGGGCTGCTTCGATTTGGTTGGAGGTAATCCAGCCCGGCTCTGTCGAAACAAGACCATATTCGCCGTATGCGACGATGTTACCCTTGTTCGCTTTGCCTTTCATTCTGCCACGCATTTGGCGACGTCTTTTGACGCGTTTAGGCATTAACATTATTGATTTCCTCCTTCAATTGGATTTTTACCAAGGACTTCACCCTTGTAGATCCAGCATTTGACGCCGATAGCACCAAAAGTGGTGTTTGCGGTCGCTACGCCGTAATCGATGTCCGCACGAAGCGTTTGAAGAGGGATGGAACCGTCTCTGTATTGTTCGCTTCTTGCGATTTCAGCACCGTCAAGTCTTCCGCTGACCATAGTCTTGACACCCTTTGCGCCTGCTTTCATTGCCTTGGACATTGCTTGCTTCATAGCACGACGGAAGGAAGCACGTCCTTCGAGTTGTTTTGCAATGCCTTCCGCAACGAGTTGTGCGTCTGCGTCCGGATGTTTGACTTCCATGATGTTGATGCTGACTTTCTTGTCGCCGGAAACGAGTTTTTCAACTTCTTTCTTGATTTCTTCAACGCCTGCGCCTGCTTTGCCGATGAGCACTGCCGGACGTGCGGTGTAGATTGCGACGACGAGTTTGTCTGCTGCTCTTTCGATAACGATTTTCGAAATAGCGGTATCGTAATATTTTTTCTTGATGAACTTGCGGACTTTATTGTCTTCTACAATGTTGTCTGCAAAGTGAGCCTTGTCGGCATACCACTTGGCGTTCCAAGCTTTGATGACGCCGGTACGAAGACCGTTTGGATCAACTTTTTGTCCCATGTGTATGCCTCCTTATGCTTTCACGGTGTCAAGCACGACCGTGATGTGACTCGTTCTCTTGTTGATACGATATGCTCTGCCCTTGGATACCGCTTGGATGCGTTTGAGGGTCGGACCTTCGTTTGCATAGCATTCTGCAATGTACATATCGTTTCTTGCAAGGTTTTGATTGTTTTCGCCGTTTGCAGCCGCGCTGTTAACCAACTTGATGAGCGGTTCGCTTGCTGCCTTGGGAGTATTTTCCAAGATTGCGATTGCTTCTGTTACCGATTTGCCTCTGATGATGTCGAGCACGATGCGAACCTTGAAGGGAGAGATTCTGACGAATTTAGCCGTTGCGCAAGGTCTTGTATCCGCTTTTGCTTGACGGTCCAAGGCTTTTTGTTTACTTCTTGTAGCCATATCTTCCTCCTATTACTTCGTGGTCTTTGCGCCCGCGTGACCTCTAAACGTACGCGTGGGAGCAAACTCGCCGAGTTTGCAACCGACCATATCTTCCGTGATATATACGGGGACGTGTTGCTTACCGTTGTGAACTGCTATCGTGTGACCTACCATTTCGGGGAAAATCGTGGAACTTCTTGACCAGGTTTTAACAGATTGGCGTTCACCGGATGCGTTCATCGCATTGATTCTGTTCATAAGGCGCTCTTCTACATACGGGCCTTTTTTAACACTTCTACTCATTTTGTCCTCCGATTAGTTCACACGCTTAATAATAAACTTATTAGACGCATTCTTCTTCTTTCTTGTCTTGTAACCGAGAGCAGGTTTGCCCCAAGGTGTGACAGGTGACGGCATACCGACAGGAGACTTACCTTCACCAC
>ULRA01014998.1_pt1 | contig 48670 bp, 33 predicted proteins | sample 1954981 | NCBI WGS metagenome assembly ULRA01 (sample SAMEA4835669, study PRJEB28245) | human gut metagenome | biome: gut microbiome; material: fecal sample | place: Denmark | collected 2008
GCTGCTCTTCCCCCAAGATTCCGTGATGAACCTTTTTTTCTGCTTGACGGCATCCATCCGCCCATGCTATGATGGAATTGCAGCCGTTCTTCTATTTTTTGCGGAAGAAAAGTTGTAAATCCTCATGAAACACGGAACAAAATCCCCCGACCGCTCGTCATGAAAAACGAGGAGGCTTCTGCAATGGATGAACTCATTCTCCGGCGCGCGCAAAAGGGCGACGCATCCGCCTTTGAGCAGCTCGTCACACCCTATGAGCAGATGATTTGGCGCGTCTGCTGGCATTATCTGCACCACCGCGAGGACGCGATGGACTGCGCGCAGGAGGTCATGCTGAAGGCGTGGCGCTCCATTGGGCAGTATCGGCAGGACTGCGGCTTTTCCAGCTGGCTGTACCGCATTGCGGGCAGCGTATGCATTGACTTTCTGCGCAAGCAAAAGCGCATGGTGGACAGCGATTCGATGGACGCGATGGCGGAAAACGGCTTTGAACCGGCGGATGATTCCCCGACCCCCGAAGCCGAACTGCTTGACCGCGAATCCACCGGCGATATTTCCCGCGCCCTTGACCAGCTTCCCGCCGACATGCGCACCGTCCTCATCCTCTACGCGCTGGAAAAGCAGCGGTACGAGGATATTGCGCAGATTACGGGCGTATCCGTCGGCACGGTGAAGAGCCGACTCAACCGCGCACGGCAGAAACTTGCCGCCATTCTTGCCAATCAGCGGGAACAAAACGAAAAATTAAGCGTCTTACCGAGTGAAAGGAGGACAGGAAAATGAACCGCGAACCCCATTTTGATGAAAACGAAGTCCTCCGGCAATGCATGTCGCCCCTGAACGAGGAAGTGCCGGATATGCCGGAAAATTTCCACGCGCAGTGGACGGCGCTGGTAAAGGAGGACGCCATGAAGCAGGAAGAAACCCGCAAAGTCGCCCCGATGCGCCGCTGGACGCGCATCCTCTCCGTCGCCGCGGCGCTGGTGTTCGTCGTCGGCGGAACGCTGCTGACGAAAGACAGCCTGTCGCCCGCGCGGACGAGTGCGCCGCAGTCCCTCGCGGACAGCTACGACTACGATTACGACACCTACACCAGCGACGTCGGCTATTCGGAAGAAGCCGGCAGCGGTGTGCGCACGATGATGGTCGGCGCCGCGAACGACGCCATGCCGGAAGCCGCCAGCGCGAAATCCGCCATCGCGGAGGACAAAAAAATCATCCGCAACGTGTCGCTGACCATCAAAACATCCGCCTATGACGACAGCATGGCAAGTTTGACCGCGCTGCTCAGCCAGTACGGCGGATATCTGGAAAGCTCCAGCGAATACACGAACAACCGTAATCTGCGCACCGCGTCGCTGACGCTGAGGATTCCGGCGGATTCGCTCGATGCGTTCCTGAGCAATACGGGTGAGCTGGGGCGCATCACCAGCCGGAACATGTCGTCCACCGACGTGACGGCAAGCTATCAGGATACCGCCGCGCGGCTGGAAAATCAGAAGCTGTTGCTGGCGCGTTTGCAGGCCCTGACCGACACGGCGGGCGATTTGTCGGATTTGCTGGCGCTGGAAACGCAGCTGGCGGACACACAGTACAACATCGAGCAGCTGGAAAGCGCCTTGGCGGACACCGATCAGCAGGTAAATGACGCAACCGTGCGTGTGACGCTGAACGAGGAAGCGCAGCCGGATCTGCGCGATGAAACGGTGTCGCTGGGCGAGCGCATCCGCGGCGCATTGTCCACCGGCTGGAATGCCTTCGTGTCGTTCCTGCAGGACTGCGTGGTGTTCCTGACGGCGGCGCTGCCGTTTATCGCGATTGTCGCCGTGATGGCGATTGTCATCATCATCGTCCGCAAGGCGAAGAAGCGGAAGTGATTTTCTTCCCTGTCCCGGCATTCGCTGGGGCAGGGATTTTTTTTGCTTGCGCCACTTTCACCCCCACAAACGATGGACATTCCCGGCGTTTTCTGGTATACTGTGTGTAACAAAGGCTGCGGAATCACTCAGAAAGAGGAGGACGGTACATCATGAATCACGAAACAATTGCCGCGTATATTGCGGACGGAAAAGCGGTGCTGGGCATTGAGTTCGGCTCGACGCGCATCAAGGCGGTGCTGATTGGCGACGACCACGCGCCGATTGCATCCGGCGACCATACATGGGAGAATCGGCTGGAGGACGGCATTTGGACGTATCACTTGGATGACGTGTGGGCGGGCGTGCAGGACGCGTTCGCGAATCTGCAAAAGGACGTGCAGGCGAATTATGGCGTGACGCTGACGAATCTGGCGGCGTTCGGCGTATCCGGCATGATGCACGGCTTCCTCGCCTTTGACGAAAACGGGCAGCAGTTGGCGCAGTTCCGCACTTGGCGCAACACCATGACGGCGCAGGCGGCGGAAAAGCTGACCGCCCTGCTGGGCTTCAACATCCCGCAGCGCTGGTCGATTGCGCACCTTGTGCAGGCGATGATGAACGGCGAAGCAATGGTGCCGCAGATTCATCACCTGACGACGTTGGCGGGCTATGTGCACTACAAGCTGTGCGGCAAGAACTGCCTTGGCATCGGCGAAGCGAGCGGCATGTTCCCCATCGACAGCAACGCGCTGGATTACGACCAGCACATGCTGGACAAGGTGGATGCTCTGGCGAAAACCTACCACATGCCGTGGACGCTGCGCGAGATTCTGCCGTGCGTGCTATGCGCGGGCGAGGACGCGGGCGTGATGACGGCGGAAGGCGCAAAGCTGCTTGACCCGACCGGCACGCTCCAGCCCGGCGCATTGATGGCGCCCCCGGAAGGCGACGCGGGCACGGGCATGGCGGCGACGAACTCCGTCGCGGTGCGCACGGGCAATGTGTCCGCGGGCACATCGACCTTCGCGATGGTGGTGCTGGAGAAGCCGCTTTCGCGCGTGTACCCCGAAATCGACATGGTGACGACGCCCACCGGCAAGCCGACCGCCATGGTGCACTGCAACAACTGCACCTCCGACATCAACGCATGGGCGGGGATGCTCAAGGGCTTTGCGGACGCGGCGGGCGTGCCTGTCAGCATGGGCGACATTTACACGGCGCTGTTCACATCCGCCCTTTCCGGCGACAAGGACTGCGGCGGCGTGGTGAATCTGCCGCTGTTCTCCGGCGAACCGGTGGTTGGGCTGGACGCGGGTCGTCCGATGCTGGTGCGCACGCCGGATGCGAAGCTGACATTCCCGAATTTCGCGCGTTCGCTCGTGGCGGGCGCAATGACGAGCCTCAAAATCGGCATGGACATCCTCACCAAAGAGCATGTGCAGATTGACAAACTGCTGGGTCATGGCGGCTACTTCAAGACGCCCGTCGCAGGGCAGACGATTCTCTCCGCCGCGCTGAAAGCCCCCATCTCCGTCATGGAAACGGCGGGCGAAGGCGGCCCGTGGGGCATGGCGCTGCTGGCGGCGTACCGCGTCAATCGACAGGCAAACGAAACGCTGGAGGACTACCTGAACGCGCGTGTTTTTGCGGGCGCGAAGGGTTCTACCATCCGTGCGGACGCGGCGGATGAAGCCGGGCTGGATGCTTACACTGCGCGTTTCCATCAGGCGCTTTCCGCCGAAAAGGCCGCGATTGCGGATATGGATTGAGGAGGGGAATTCCGATGCTGAAATCGCTCAAAGAAGCCGTTTACGAAGCCAACATGGAGCTGCCCAAGCGTCATCTGGTGACGTATACATGGGGCAACGTGTCCGGCATCAGCCGCGAAAAGGGGCTGGTCGTCATCAAGCCGTCGGGCGTGGAGTACGACGAGCTGTCCCCCGACAAGCTGGTCGTGCTTGACCTGGACGGCAACATCGTCGAGGGCAAATTGAACCCCTCCAGCGACACGAAAACGCACTTGGAGCTGTACAAGCAGTACCCGGACATCGGCGGCATCGTGCACACGCACAGCCCCTACGCGGTCGGCTGGGCGCAGGCGTGCGAGGATATTCCCTGCTACGGCACGACCCACGCGGACTACTTCTACGGCGCAATTCCCTGCGCGCGCCACCTGACGACCGAGGAAATCGACGAGGACTACGAGAAGAACACGGGCAAAGTCATCATCGAGGAGCTGACGAAGCGGAATATCAACCCGGTGCATGTACCGGGGATTATCTGCGCGTCGCACGGGCCGTTCACATGGGGCAAGGACGCGGCACAGGCGGTCTACCACGCCGTTGTGCTGGAGGAAGTGGCGAAAATGGCGGTGTACACGCGGCAGATTAAGCCCGACGCCGCCCCCGCGCCGCAGAACATTCAAGATAAGCATTTTCTACGCAAACACGGCCCGAACGCCTACTACGGGCAAAAATAATAACCCGCAGGAGTGAGTGACCATGGAGCGAATTCTGATTTTCGGCAACACCCACGAGAGCCGTGAGGCGGCACAGACGATGCGGCGGCGCGGCAAGCAGGTTATCGTCTGCGTGACGACGGAATACGCGCGCGCACAGCTGCCGCCGGGAACAATGTGCCACATCGGGCGGTTTGACGACGGGCAGATGCTCTCCTACATCCGCCAGACGAACCCCCGCAAGGTCATCGACGCGACACACCCGTACGCCACCGCGACGCAGACGCGCATCCGCCGTTCCGCCGAGCAGCTGGGCATTCCCTGCCAGCGCATGAAAATCGAGAACGAGCAGGAAGCGTGGCGCGACGTGGTGCAGTGGGTGGAGAATCCGACGGAGGCGGCTGCGGTGCTGTCGCGGCTTTCGGAGGAGAACATTCTGCTGGCGGGCGATTACCGCAATCTGCCGCATTATGCGTCCCTTCTGCGCAAAGACCACCTGTTCTGCCGCATTGTGCCGACGGTGGAAGCGCTGGATTTGGCAAAGAAAGTCGGCGTGCCGGAGACACACATTGTCGCGGCGTATGGCCCCTACACCCGCGCGTTCAACAGCGCCGTGTTCGACATGCTGGGCATTGATGTGCTGGTGATACGCGACGTGGCGGTGGATGGCGGCTTGGCAGAGTGCGTAATTCCCGCGCTGGAGCGGCAAATTCATGTGATGATGGTGCGCGGCGAGTGACGCGCCATCCCCCAAAATAGCAAAATTCCGCGGATGCAGTCAAATGCACCCGCGGATTTCTTATATTCGGTTCTTCACGGAATCTTGGGGGGAGAGCAGCTTGGGGGCGCGTCTGCGGACGCGCAAAGTTAGAGGCAGGGACGCTTCGCTGCCTGCGCCTTTGTTGGTGACTTCCTTGGGATTGGTCGGACGAGGAACTGTTGGGGCGTTGCCCCAAACCCCACAAGGGACGCTGTCCCTTGACCCCTTTTCGCGATTGAGTTGGTCGCGCTTTCATGCTCCTTCCGCGTGCAGCTTTTTGGCGCTTCGCCTCAGCCCCTTGTTTGCCCCCAAATTTTCCGTGAAGAACCTTATATTCCGACGATTTGCCCGATAACATCCTCCCCCGCCTTGCCTTCACGCTCCAGCACAACCGCCGCGTTCCAGCCGAACGCGCTGTGCTCCAACACGCGGAAGAGCGCGGCAATGGCATCCACCAGCGCCGTTTCATCCGGATGCAGCTGATGGTAGAGCACCGCCGTGCCGCGCAGCACCGCGTACTCCGCGCACAGCGAAACCGCCGCCGTCGCCGGGCGCTCCTGATGCGCGCCGTACGGGAAGCCCTCGTAGAACACATGGTTGACCATCAGCTGCTCCGTGCCAATCATCCAATCCGGCGTATCCGCCTGAAACGTGCCCGCCGCCTGCTGCAAAACTGCGCCCGCCTGTTCCCCGCGCAGGAGCGGCAGGATTTCCGCCGCGATTCCGCCCATGCTGATGGTATCCGCCAGCAGTTCTTCCATCAGCGTCCGCAGGATATTCGCCCGAAGCGCCCAATCCGCCGGGGGAATCGCGACTTTCGCCGCCGCGCGGAACGCTGCCCAGCGGCTTTCACTCGTTTGATGCCCGGATTCCTCCAGCACGAGCGCCGCGCGAATCCCCATCATGCGGCTTGCAAGCGGAACTTCCCGCGCTTGCAGCATGGTGACGACGTCCCGGCGCAATTGACGCGTTTCCGCCGTCAGCGCCGCGTCCGTCTCGCGCGGCGGCAGCGCCATGGCGAAGGACAAGCGCATCCGCCGGAAGGTCATCGGCGGCAGGCGGTGCAGCAGCATTTCCACCACGCGCTCACAGGAGACACTGCACGCGCACTCGTCATCATCCATCGTGCGGATGCCGCGGGGGTAATAGCGGCAGGTGGAGGAGATGGCGTCCTCGCCGCACTCGGCTTGCAGGGCGCAGAGACCATCCGCGCGCTGAAGTGGGCAGTGCCCCTCCCAGTTTGGCAGAAGTTCGGCGTAGCGCTCCGGGGTGGGGTCATCCGCCAGATGCAGCGATGTATCCAGCTTGCGGCGCAGTTCCGGCGAACACGGCACGCTCAGCAGGCGGAAATAATCCTCGCGCGGGAAGGTGACTGCCCACCCGTCGCAGCAGGTATGGCGGCACTGACCGCACTTGCAGTGGAAATCGGCGTAATTATCCGGCACAAGGAAATCGCGCGTGTCCATAGGGCATCCGCTCCTTCAAACGATTTTCGGGACGATTATAATACGAATTCGATTCTAAAACATGGCATCGAGCATAGCAGATTTTTCGTTCCGGCAAAGCTGAGTGAAGCGAGGCGTACTGGAGGTACGCGCGAGCGGAACGAAGCAAAGCCGAGGCGGAAAAGATGCTGTGCGAATGCCATGGTTTCGATGAGAATGAGTATAACACATTTTGAAGGAAAACGGGCGCAAAGTACACCAGAAATGCAAAGCAGGACAAACAAAAAACAGGCTCTTCACGGAAAGTTTTGGGGGAGCAAACAAGGACTTAGGCGAAGCACCAAAAGCTGCACGCGGAAGGAGCATGAAAGCGCGACCAACTCAATCGCGAAGAGGGGTCAAGGGGCAATTGCCCCTTGCAGGGTCAAGGGACAGCGTCCCTTGTGGGGTTTGGGGCAACGCCCCAACAGTTCCACGGGCGACCAGTATGCCAAACGCGCTCAACAAAGGTGCAGGCAGCGAAGCGTCCCTGCCCCTAACTTTGCGCGTCCGCAGACGCGCCCTCAAGCTGCTCTTCCCCCAAGTTTCCGTGAAGAACCAAAAACAGGCTGCCCGTGTGGGACAGCCCGTTGAAAGTTTACTCCTTGCAGTACCCGTTCATCAGCGTTTCAAGTTCATCCAGCACCTTTTCGGCGGCTGCCTGATTTTCGCCGCGCGCGAAGAGGTAGGCTTTCAGCTTCGGCTCCGTGCCGGAGGGGCGGACGATAATCTTGCTGCCATCCGCCAGCGCGAAGGACAGCACGTCGCTCTTGGGCAGACCCGTTTCATCGTTCTGGTAGTCGATGCGGGTCGCGGTCGGGAAATGCGCATCCTGAAAGGTATCCAGCGGGGCGCGGAGCTTGCGCATGATGTCCGCCATCTTCGCCGCGCCGGATTCGCCCTCGTACTGGAAGGTCAGCAGGCGCTGGGCGTAGAAGCCGAACTCCTCGCGCAGCTGCTCCAGCTTATCCAGCAGCGTCAGCCCCTGCGCCTTGTAATTCGCCGCCATTTCGCAAACCAGCACTGCCGCGTTGACGGCGTCCTTATCGCGCACGGACGTGCCGGACAGGTAGCCGTAGCTTTCCTCGAAGCCGAAGATGTAGCGCTCGGTGTGGCCTTCCTTTTCCAGCAGCCCAATCTGCTCGCCGATGAACTTGAAGCCGGTGAGCACGTTGCGCAGCTCCACGCCGTACTTCTTGCAAATCGGCACAGCCATCTCGGTGGTCACGATGGTCTTGACGGCGACGGGCGGCAGTTCACCCTTCTGCGCCTTGCGGTGGCTGCACACATAGTCCAGCAGCAGCACGCCCATGTCGTTGCCGGAAATCAGCGTGACGGTATCGCCCTGCCGCACGCCCGCGCCGATGCGGTCGCAGTCGGGGTCGGTGGCGACGCACATATCCGCCCCGGTGGCGATGGTCTTTTCAATCGCCAGCTTCATCGCCTCGCGGATTTCGGGGTTCGGGTACGGGCAGGTCGGGAAATGGCCGTCAGGCATCTCCTGCTCCGCGACGACATCCACGTCGATATTGCCCATGCGCTTCAGCATTTCACGCACCGGCACATTACCCGTGCCGTTGAGCGGGCTGTAAACGATGTGCAGGCGCTCGTCGGTGGGGGCGATGCGCAGGCCGTTAATCATCTGGTAATAGCTCTCGATGGTTTCATCGTCGATGTAGCTGATCATGCCGTTATCGAGGTACTTCTGGAAGCTCGGCAGGGAGGGCTGGAGCGTCTGTTCGGCGCTGATGAAGGAATAGATGCGGTCGGCGGCTTCAATCGTAATCTGGCAGCCATCCGCGCCATAGACCTTATAGCCGTTGAATTTCGCGGGATTATGGCTCGCCGTCACCATCACGCCCGCGCTGGTGTGCAGGTGGCGCACAGCGTAGGACAGCATGGGGGTCGGCATGAGCGTGCGGTAGAGGTAGACGCGGATGCCCATTTCCGCCAACGTCGCGGCGGTCAGCTCGGCAAAATCGCGGCTATGGATGCGGCTGTCGCAGCTGACGGCGCAGGACGGCTTCTCGCACGTCTCCAGCAGGTAACGTCCCAGCCCGCGCGTCGCCTTGGACACGGTGTAGAGGTTCATGCGGTTTTCGCCCGCGCCTAAGATCCCGCGCAGACCGCCCGTGCCGAACGCCAGCGAACGATAGAAGCTGTCATTCAGTTCATCCGGCGACATGGCTTTGAGCTGATTGTGCAGCTCCTCATTCATGCCGGGGCACTTCCGCCACGCCTGATACTTCTCCTGAATCGAACGTTCACCCATCTTTTTTTCCTCCTTATGTTGATTTGCTTGCGAATAAAAAAGCAGTATGCGCCGATTGAGCGCAGATTGGGTGCGCCGAAGCGAATACTGCTGATTTGCGGAATGTTGACACGCGCTTTTGCGCGAAACATCGGCTTACTATCTTCGATAAAAATCAAGTAACATGGGAGTGCACTGCGAAGGGTTCAAAGGGGCGACCGCAGACGTTCGTCTGTTTTCATTGCCCTTTGGTCGCCGCAGCAGCGGCGAAATCCCCTGCTTGCGGAAAAAATCGACTGCGTTTGAAAGACCAGCTGCTCGGTCGCGCCCATCTGGCGCGACACAGCATAGATGTTGAAAAGAGCAAGTTGTGGGCGCGTCTGAGGACGCGCGAAGTTACTGGCAGGGACGCTTCGCTGCCTGCGCCTTTTGTTGGACACGTTTGGCATACTGGTCGCCCGCGGGGCAGTTGGGGCGTTGCCCCAAGCCCCACCAGAGGCGCTGCCTCTGGACTCCGCAAGGGGCATTGCCCCTTGACCCTTTTGTTGTCGCCCGGCTTGAGCGCGTTATCCTTGCTTTTGGGGCTACGCGGCTTTTTTGCCCTTAACCCACGTTTTCCTTCTGCGGAACCGTCGGCGCGGTCGTCTCCGGCGGTGCGTATGCCGGCGTAAATATCTGCGCCTTCGCCCAGTCCCACTCGAAGCTATCCAGCTTCAATATCAAATTACTCTGCCGCAGCAGAATCGCCGTGTTTTCCAGCATAAAATACAATCCACGCGCCAGCTGCCCGCGGTGGCTGCCGAAATCACGCGCAATCATGTTCCCTAAATCCTCGCAGCGGAACATCGGATGCCCCGAAAACCCGAACATGCTCGTGCTATGCGGCTTGGAATCCGCCTGAATCAGCAGCGGAACCGTGCCCATCCACCAGCCCTCATGTTCAATCTGCACGGTCAGCTTTGCCGCCGTTCCCGGCACAAGATAGAAGAAATCGGTATCCAGCACCTCTTCCCGCTCGTTGAACGTGCGGAACATCAGCGTGTCATCCTGATAGATGGTGATGCGGTAGGCGCGCGGGCCTGTCCAGCGGCGGTCGTGGGTCAGGTAGGCGTAGGCAAAAATGGGCATAGTACCCTCGTAATCGACCATATACATCCACCTTCCCCCCTTTACTTTGACGCAAAGCACACATATATTATCATAGTTGTTTTTCTTGTTTTCGTCAAGGGGTTTCCGGACTTTTCCGGTATTTTTCTGCAATTTTTTTCCGCAGAAATTCCGTCCGGCGCATTCTTTTTGCGCATTCTCCCGCATACCCTATGATGAAGGGAGGAATGCAGGTGGTTACGTTTCAGCGGCAGAGGGAACGGCAGGCAGAGGAGCTTCTGCTGACGCCGGGAGAAATGGCGGCGCGGTGCGATTGGCAGCAGGTGCGGCGGATGCGAGAGGAGATGCCCGACGACGTGTGCAGCACACATGCTTGGTATCAGAATTGCGATGCGCTTGACCGGGAACTGCGGGCGCAGTACCCGATGATTGGCGCACTGGAAACGGCGGTGCGGGCGTACGGGTACGCGATGGCGGATAACACGCGTCCGCGCGTGCAGGAGACGATGCGCTGGCGGCTGACGCTCGACCAGTTCGGCATCTTGGCGCAGGTGCTGGCGCGGCACGGGCTGATTGCGGATGTTCGCGAGGCGCTGGAGTACTTCGCGGAGGCGAAATGAGCGGGGGGGATTGTCCGGGCGGGCAGTCCCCTTTTCGTCATTATCCGAAACTTTTTGCGGATTTACTGTTGCAATGTACGGCATAATTCAGTATAATAATGTAGGATAGCTGAATTTCATGCGGAAAAATCAGGAGGATCATCATCATGCCGACGGATTTGGAGATTGCACAGGCGGCACAGCCGAAGCGGATTCAGGAGATTGCGGAAAAAGCGGGCATTCCCGAGGGCGCCATCAGCCCCTATGGGCAGTATATCGCGAAGGTTGACCCCATGCAGTTAGGCGTGGGCAGCGAGATGCGCGCCAAGCTCATTCTCGTCACCGCCATCAACCCGACCCCCGCGGGCGAGGGCAAAACGACCGTTTCCGTCGGCTTGGCGGACGGCATGACGAAAATCGGCAAAAAGGCGATGCTGGCGCTGCGCGAACCGTCGCTCGGCCCGGTGTTCGGCATGAAGGGCGGCGCGGCAGGCGGCGGCAGGGCGCAGGTGCTGCCGATGGAGCAGATTAACCTGCACTTCACGGGCGATTTGCACGCCATCACCGCCGCGAACAACCTGCTTGCCGCGATGGTGGACAACCACATCCAGCAGGGCAACGTGCTGGGCATTGACCCGCGTCAGGTGACGTGGCGGCGCTGTCTGGACGTCAACGACCGGCAATTGCGCGCCATCGTCAGCGGGCTGGGCGGCAAGCCCAACGGCAACCCCCGCGAGGACGGCTTCGACATCACCGCTGCAAGCGAAGTGATGGCGGTTTTCTGCCTGGCGAAGGATTTGCAGGACTTGAAGGCGCGTTTATCCCGCCTGCAAGTCGCGCGGACGTACAGCGGCAAGCCCGTTACGGCGGGTGATTTGCACGCGGCAGGCGCCATGACGGCGCTCCTGCGCGACGCGCTTCAGCCCAACCTCGTGCAGACCATTGACGGCACGCCCTGCCTGATGCACGGCGGCCCGTTCGCGAATATCGCCCACGGCTGCAACTCCGTGATTGCGACGACGACGGCAATGCGGCTGGCGGATTACGTCGTGACCGAAGCAGGCTTCGGCGCTGACCTCGGCGCGGAGAAGTTCATGGACATCAAGTGCCGGATGAGCGGCATTTTCCCGGACGCGGTGGTGCTGGTGGCGACGGTACGCGCGCTGAAATCCCACGGCGGCTGCCCGAAGGCGGACTTGTCGCACGAGAATGTCGAGGCGCTGCGCAAGGGCTTGCCGAACCTGCTGGCGCACATCGACCACATCCGCAATGTGTGGAAGCGCCCGGTCGTCGTCGCGCTGAACCGCTTCGTCAGCGACACGGAGGCGGAAATGGCGCTGCTGCGTCAGGCGTGCGCGGATGCGGGCGCGCCGGTGGAGCTTTGCGACGGCTGGGCGAAGGGCGGCGACGGCGTGAAGGAGCTGGCGGCGCGGGTGTGCGGCATTGTGGACAGCGCGCCGAAGTCAGAGCCGTGCTATACCTACGACATCACCCTGCCGCTGAAGGACAAAATCGAGGCGATTGCGACGCGCATCTACGGCGCGGCAAAGGTGGAATTCGCCGGCAGCGTACTGAAGCAGCTGCAAAAGCTGGAGGACGAAGGCTGGCGCGAATGCCCGGTTTGCATTGCGAAAACGCAGTATTCCTTCTCCGATGATGCGAAGCTGCTGGGCGCGCCGGTGGGTCACACGCTGCACATTCGGCAAGTGCGGCTGAACGCGGGCGCGGGCTTTGTGGTGGCGTTCGCGGGGGATATTATCGCCATGCCGGGGCTGCCGAAGGTTCCCGCCGCCGAAGCGATTGACGTGGACGAAAACGGCGAAATTGTGGGCTTGTTCTGATTTTTTTACGCTGTTTTGTTTCAATTTGAGACAAAGCAGCGTATACTTATATTGCAGAGGGTTTCGCGTCTGCGGACGCGACAAGGGGGCTTTGCGGTCGCCCCCTTGACCCCTTCGCAGCGCACTCCCATGTTACCATATGGTTATGTTTATTGGAAGAACGAAAGGTACACAAACTAAAAAACTTCCAATATGAATCAAGTAACATCCGAAGGGGCACCGAAGGTTTCCAAAGGGCGATCGGAAAGCCCTTTGGTCGCCTCCGCAGCGGCGATTCCCCCTGCAACAAATAAACGCAATAAACAAAGAAGGATACATCAACATGAAAAAGATTTTCATCATCGGCGGAGGCATCGCCGCCCTCGAAGCGGCAAAATCCGCCCGCAGCACCCAGCGGGACGCGCTGATTGTCCTCATTTCCGCCGAGAATTTCCTTCCCTACAGCCGCCCGATGCTCACCAAACAGCTCATGGGCAAGGTGACGGCGCAGGATTTGGCGGTTGAATCCGCCGCGTGGTATGACGAAAAGGATATTGTCGTCCTCACCGGGCGAACCGTGACTGCCATCGACCCCGTCGGCAAAACGCTCGTGGCGGGCGGTACCCCCTTCCATTGGGATTCCCTCATTCTGGCGACAGGCGCAAGCTGCTTTGTGCCGCCGATTCCGGGCGCGGACGGCGCGAACGTCGTCGCCGTGCGAACCTTTGGCGATGTGGCGCGCGTGCGGGAAATCGCGAAAACGGCAAAAAACGCGGCGGTTATCGGCGGCGGCGTGCTGGGGCTGGAAGCGGCATCGTCCTTGGCGGAAGCGGGCTTGTCCGTGACCGTGCTGGAGCACGGCGATCAGCTGATGAAGCGGCAGATTGACGCGCAGGCGGCGCAGTACCTTGAATCCGCCATGGCGGGCAAAGGCGTGAAGCTGCTGAAAAACGCGGATTCCGCGCGCATCGACGCATCCGGCGTCACCCTCGTGGACGGCACGCGCGTTCCGGCGGAGCTGGTCATCGTGTCTGCGGGCGTGCGGGCAAATATCCGCCTCGCCAAGGACGCGGGCATTGCGGCCGAGCGCCACATCACCGTCGATCATCACATGCGCACGAACCTCCCGGACGTGTACGCGGCGGGCGACTGCGCGTCGATGGGCGTGAGCTACGCGCTGTGGACGGAAGCGGCGGATATGGGGCGCATCGCGGGCATCAACGCGGCGGGCGGCGACGCGGCGTATCAGGCGCTGCCGCGTCCGCTCATCTTCCACGGCTTCGGCACGGCGCTGTTTGCGTTCGGCGACGCGGGCCGTCAAGCGAATATCGCGTACGAAATCGGCGAAATGCCCGGCGCGCGGTACTATTCCGCAGGCGGAAAGCTGGTCGGCGCGGTGCTGACGGGCGACATCCGCCGCATGGAAGAAGTCACGAATCTGATTTTGCAGGCATAACGCCGCTTCCCGCGCATAGACTGAACCGACTCTTGAACGAGGAGGAGAAAGTTTATGTCGCAGACAACAAGTCAAACGTGCGCGTATGAGTACACCGTCCGCCGTGGGGACAGCTTCTACCTGATTGCGCATCGCCTGGGCGTGCCGCTGAAGGATCTGCTGGAGGCGAACAGCGACATCAACCCGGCGCGGCTGATGGTGGGCGACGTGCTGTGCATCCCCGGCGCGGCGGCGGAAACGCCCGATACCAACATCACGGCGCCGACCACCCCCGACGTCTCTGACACCACGACGAACGACGCGCTGGATACCCCCGCCGCCGACATGAACGCCCCCGCGACCCCCGGCGGCGAAACGCCCGACATCAGCTTTTGCCCGGAGATTGACCGCTACACGGTGCTGCAGGGCGAAACGGCGGCGGATGTACAGCTGAAAAAGGACGTCAACCGCCATACGCTGGAAACCGCGAATCCGGATGTGAATCTGGACGCGCTGCAGGCAGGGCAGGTGCTGTGCGTGCCGGAAAATCAGGCGTGCCCGCCGGGCAACACATACACGCTGGACAAGGACGAGACGATGGAGACGACGGCGCTGCTGCTGAACGTGTCGCTGTCGGCGCTGCTGCGGGCAAATCCGTGCCTTGCGCCGAGCGACTTCAAGCAAGGCGCGTGCATCAATATTCCGGAGGACTGACAGAAAACGGCGCTCAGCGGGATTTTTCCCCTGCTGAGCGCCGTTTTTCAATATGCAATTACTCCGCCTTGACAATCTTTTCCGCGCTGATTTGCCCCGGCAGGCTCATCGTCATCGCGCCGTTGGAATAGACCGTCACGGTCATGCCGTTCTCCATGCCGTCCAGCAGCGCCGCGTCCGCGTTGACTTGCACCACGTCGGTTTCCGTCGTCAGCAGGAAGCCGGATTCCGTCAGTTCGCTGACCGTGCCGGTGGTCTTGTAGCAGCCGATTTTCTGCGCGTACACCTGCGCCGGCAGCGAGCGGGTCATGATGCCGTCGTAGAGGACGTGGATGTAGTCGCCCACCGCGAGTTCGCCGTCCGTCTCGTAGACCGTGCCCTCGTCCACGTTGACCAGCATCTGCATGTCCTTCGTCTGGAGGAGGATGCCGTCGCCCGTGATTTCGACAATTTCGCCCGCCAGCTCGTCGATGGTCACGGCAATATCAATCGTATCCGCCGTCACCTGCGCGGGGATGGAACTGGTCATCTGCCCATTGTAGGTCACGCGAACCGTCTCGCCCAAGTCCGGAATGCCATCCGGCAGCTGCGTCAGGGAGGTCAGGTTGACCTGAATCTGCTGACCATCCGCGGTTTCCATGGTGATGTACGCCTCAACGACCGTGCCGGTGAGGACGGCTTCCTCCTCCACCGCGGTAATCTGCTCGGCGCTGATCTGCCCCGGCAGGCTCGTCGCGATCACGCCGCTGAAATACACGTTGATTTCCGCGCCATCGGTGATTTGCGCCAGCTGTTCCGCCGTCGCGTGAACGATGTAGGTCGTCTCATCGGTGGTGAGGGTGAAGCCCTCGTCGGTGATGTCGCTGACCGTGCCCGTGAGGACGTAGCAGCCAATGTGCTGCGCCGTCACCTGCGCGGGGTAGGAGCGGGTCATCTGCCCGTTGTACATGACGTGGATGAAGTCGCCCACCGCGATTTCCTTGCCCTCGCGGATGGTGTCCGCCGTCAGAATCGCCTCAATCAGCTGCCCTTCGGGCGTTTCCAGCAGGATGGATTCTTCGCCGATTTCCAGCACCGTCCCGGCAATTTCCGCGATTTCCGCCACGTCGCCTTCCTCGGCATAAGCGGGCAGCAGCAGCGCCGCCATCAGCAGCGCCATCAGGATTGCAAGCATCTTCTTCATATTCGTGTTTCTCCTTGTGGGGGAATGTCAGGGCTTCTTTTGCCCTGCACTCTAACAGACGAAAAAGGCGGGCGGATTGTTCCCGCCCGCGGAAAAGTATTTTTTGGGTTCTTCACGGAATCTTGGGGGGGAGCAGCTTGGGGGCGCGTCTGCGGACGCGCAAAGATACTGGCAGGGACGCTTCGCTGCCTGCGCCTTTGTTGGTAGCTTCCTTGGGATTGGTCGGACGCGGAACAGTTGGGGCGTTGCCCCAAACCCCACAAGGGACGCTGTCCCTTGACCCTGCAAGGGGCAGACGAAAAGGGACGAAGTCCCCCCTTGACCCCTCCGCGCGATTGAGTTGGTCGCGCTTTCATGCTCCTTCCGCGTGCAGCTTTTTGTGGCTTCGCCTAAGCCCTTGTTTGCTCCCCCAACTTTCCGCGAAGAACCCTTTTTTGTCAGTATCTGTCCGTCCGCAAAAGCCATTCCATCACGCGCCGATTGAGCGCGTAGCAGCGGCAGTACAGCAGGAAAAACAGCAGCAGCGGATATGACTTGCGCGACTGGTACATCTTCTTCCAGCTTGCGCGGCGCAGCTGCTTCAGCGACGGGCAGGTTGTCAGCAGCGCCTTCCATGCCCGCTTCTTTTCCGCCTCCGACTGCGGATTATTCGGGTGATAGAAGTAGCGCTTCAGCAGGCGGATGTAGGTTTCCATCAGCCACACTTCATAGGCATTCCAATAGAAATCGCCCTTGTGGTGCACTTTCCCGAATGTCAGGAATTGCTGATTCACCTGCTCCATCTGCTGCGGCAAATCCGCATGAAACCGCTGAAACGATGACATGCCCCAAACCCTGTACGTTGTCAGCGTTTCATGCAGAAAATCCACGGACTTGACGTACTCCAGCATCTGCATATTGAACAGCGCATCTTCGCTTTGATGAATCGCTTCCGGAAACGCAAGCTGATGCTCGACGACGATTGTCCGGCGAATCAGCTGTATGCACGGTCCGCCAAAGTAGTTTGCAGCATACCGTTCATTCCGATCCAGCAAGCCCAGCTGCATTTCCTCCATTATGGAGGTGCCTGCGTGCCGCTTCTTTTCTGCGGGCGGTGCTGTCTCGTCCGTTTTCTGCTGCGAAAACGTTTTGAAATTAAACACCAGCAGATCCGCCGGTTCCTCCGCCAGCTTTTTCATTGCGGATGACAGCAGATTGTCCTCCCACCAGTCGTCGGAATCCAGAAAAATCAGCCAGTCGCCATTTGCCGCCGCCATGCCCGCGTTGCGCGCCGCAGATACGCCGCTTTGCCGCTGATGAATCACGCAAAAGCGCGCATCCTTTGCCGCGTATTCGTCGCAGATACGCTCCGCGCCGCTGGTCGAGCCGTCGTCAATCAGGATGGCTTCCCAATTCGTGTAATCCTGCCGCAGGACGGAATGCAAGCATTCGCGCAGGTATTCCTCCGGCGTGTTGTGCACGGGAATGATGATGCTGACTTGATTCATCCTTTTTCTTCCTTTCGTGGATTCCAGCCGCTGCATGAGGGTAACACCGCACAAATGAGGTGGTGCCTTAGAAATACAGCTTCTTGAAATGTCCGGGCAGCAGCATGGCATAGGTATACACAAGTTTCCTGCGCAGCCAGTACGAGGAGCGCATCAGCGGCCAATACAGCGCCCACTGCTTTTTGCGCGCCTTGCGGCGGAAAGGCTTGTTATCCGCCGTATGCAGATAGTATTCTGCCGCAAACATAAACTGCCGGTTTTGCGTAAAGCGGATTAAGTCGCCTGTTTCGCCGTTTTCGCGGTAGAACGCCAGCCGCTCATCGAGAATATCCAGCATCGTCATGCGCTCCGGGGTAAAGCGGTTCGCCATCAGGCCGGCCTGATTCGCCGTGTAGAGGTACAGGGCGCCATCCACCATTGCCACCTGCCGGCTTCGGTAAAGCAGCTTGTATATCAGCGCCTCGTCCTCATGCAGCTTCACGTCCGGGAAGCGTTCCGTTTCCAGCATTTCGCGCCGAAACAGCTTCCCCCACGCCGTCACCATCCGCACCCATTCCGACCTGCGGTAAAGCATCATGTTTGCCTCGCGCCCATCCACCACGCGCACAGGCTTATTCGCCAGCGGCGCGGCTATTTTCGGCAGATATTCCGCTGGTGTCGCCTTCATGTAATCCCCGACAGCGATTTCCGCGCCGTTCTCCTCGCACGCCGCCAGCAAGCGCGCCACAAAAGCAACATGCAGCGCGTCGTCGCTGTCCACAAAGGTGATATAGTCGCCTGTGCAGATGTCCAATCCGGCATTGCGCGCCATTGACAGTCCGGCGTTTTTCTGGTGGATGACGCGGATTCGCTTGTCCTTTTTGGCATAGTCGTCGCAGATGGCGGGGCAGTCGTCCGGCGAGCCATCGTCCACCAGAATAACCTCTAAGTTCTGATATGTCTGATTCAGCACGCTGTCCACGCACATCGGCAGGTACGTTTCCACCTTGTAAACCGGGATAATGACGCTGACGAGTTTGTCTGGTTCACGCATATTGATTCCATCCTCCTGAAAATGAAGGTATCAATACCAGTTCGCGTCAATAATCACCAGTTCCGGCGGATTATTGATGCGCGGCAGAATCTGCCCCACGTCGTCCCCCAGTCCGCGGCTGATGATGACCTTCGTGCCGGAAATCGTCTGCACGCCTTCGGTCAAATCGGGCAGGAAGCCCTGATCCGGCGTGTAGAGCGCGCCGAGGAACGGCAGCCGAACCTGACCGCCGTGCGCATGGCCGCAGAGCGCCATGTCGATGTCCTTGCCAATCAGCGCGCCCGTATCCTCCGCGTAGTATTCCGGATAGTGGACGAGCAGCATCTTGTAGCCCGGCTGGGCGGCGAAATCCTCCAGAAATCCGCTGGCGTACTTCTCATAGGATACCGGCGCTTCCGCAATGCCGCCGATGAGCAGCGTATTGCTGCCGATGGTTACGGTTTCGTACTTATCCGCCAGAAAGTGCACGCCCAGCGCTTCCAAATCCGACGCGAGTGTGCTGCCCTCGAACACGATTTTCGGCCACTCGTGGTTGCCCGGCACATAGTACACCGGGGCAATTTCCACCAGCTGCGCACACAAGTCCGTCACGACGTGCGTGTCGTCGCTTTTCTTGTCGTTCATATCGCCCGTGATAGCGATGATGTCCGGCTTCAAGGCACGAATCCGCGCCACCAAATCGCAGTTGTTCTCGCCGAACTCCCGCAGGTGCAGGTCGGAGAGCTGCACAATCCGCAGATGGCTCGTCAGCTGATCCGACTGCACTTTGTAGTAGCTTTCCACAAAGTCCTGCTCATGCGGATACAGGAAGAGGAAGTATCCGCAAACGCCCGCCATCACCAGCAGCACAGTCAGCACATACAGCAGCACTTTTTTCCACTTTTTCATGGCTTAGTCCTCCTGCTTTCTGCGGTCCATCATTGCGCCGCGCAGCAGGGTACGCAGCGTATGGGCGTTGGCGGTGCGGCTTTCCGCCATGCCGAGGCTGTATTCCATCTTCGCGTCGCCGCTTTCCTCGTTGTAGGCGTGCACGAGGCGGTGCATGTAGTCCGCAAAGCTCTCCGCGTCCTCGCGGCGGCACTGCTCAAAGAAGCCGATGAACTGCCAGCCGCCGTTGTAATACACCGTACCGCAGGTTGCAGACGCTTCCTTGATGAAGTCCGCGAATCGGCGCAGCACTTCGTTGCCCTTCACGCGCCCCAGCTCGTTGTTGATGTGGCTCAGGTTCGTCAGTTCCAGCACAACGCACACGTTGTCGTCGCCCAGCACGCGCTCGGTGTTGTTCTTGATGTACAGGTCGCACGCCGTACGGTTCGGCATTTCCAGCGCCTGCTCGGTGAAGAACAGGTACTCCACGAAGTCCTGGATTCGCCCCAGCAGGATGGCGCCGCAGACGCCGAGGATGAAGAACACGACAACGCCCAACATCATGTACAGCTTGACGTTGACGCGCGCGCTCACCGCTGTGGTGGACAGCACGCCCACGTTCACCGCGCCCATGTACTCGTTGTACTCTTCCATCGTCACCAGCAGCACCTGATAGAGGTCATCCAGCCGGGTTTGCAGCGTGCTGATTTCCGCCTCCACCGACGCGCGGGCTTCGGCGGTGTTCTCCGTCGCGTCCGGCGCCTTGGAGAAGGTGTCGATGATGTACTGGCAGTACGCCGCGTCAATCAGGCTGTCGGACTTGCGGTTGAGCAGCGTCACATAGTCGCTGATGAGCGTGTCGTAAACGGTGGTGCGGTCTTTAATCTTGCCGTCCTCATCATGCTCCTCATAGACGTCATTCAGCACAAGGCCGTTCTGCCCATTCGTGTCCGTGCCGTTCGTTCCGGCATAGTACAGCGAGCCTTCCTTATTCTTATTGCCATAGCTTTCAATGACTTCCTTGACGCTTGCCACCTTGTCGCCATCGGTGCCGCTTGTCAGCATGTAATTCGCATACCGCTCCTGATACTTTTTCAGCAGGATTTCGCGGTTCTGCGTCAGCCTTTCGCCCAAAATCTCCGAAAACAGGTACGGAATCCGCACCGACTGGATATAGCTGTATTCATCAAACAGGTCGGAGACGGACAGACCCGTGCGCGACGAGGTGAAATCCGGCGCAGCGCTTTGGCGGTTGCCTAACTGCGCGATAATCTCATCCACGGAATTGCTGAGAATTTCCGCCTGCTCAATGTAATCATAACCGCCCGCCAGCACGTTTTCCGCGTTGTTGGGGATGGTGGAGTAATCCACATATTTCTCCCCGAAGCTGGCAAAATAGCAGCTCAAAATTTCGTCCAGCATCAAGCGCGCGAACTCAGCGCTTCGGCTGCTGCCAACAGTCAGCTTGACGGTGTATTCCGTCGGATAGTATTCCTCCACCTCTTCACCTTTTTCCGCCAGCGCATCCTGCCGCGTCTGCACATCGGCAGGGGTGATGCCCGTCACCGTGCCGCCGGAACGGATGGTATCGACATTGACGGAATAGCCGAGGCGCTCAATCGCTTCCTTGACGACGGTCGAGGAAAAGATTTCGGAAACGTCCAGCGGCTCGCCGTTCGGGGTCAAGCCCTCCGACACCGCGTCGTAGGTGTACTTAATGACGGCCTGCGCCGTATACGCCTGATTGTTGCTGGCATAGCGCATGAAGAACGCGCCGGCCAAGATGGACATCAGCGCAATCAGCGGCCACCAGCGCTTTAAGTAGCGGATGATGTTAAACTTTTTCATGCTTTTTTCTGCCCTCAATCACCAGCAACAGCACGCAGCAGACGCAGAACGTCACGCCGCCCATCAAGATCGACCACTTGATGCTGTATTCATCCATCGCGCTCATCTGCCCATAGGACACGGTAAGGTAGTTGCGCGTCTTATAGCGGACATACTCGCGGTTGATGACATTTGTGCGTTCAATCAAATCCGCCAATTTGGTCTTCATGGTATCAATCAGCATCTCCGCCGTGACGATGTTCTCCGCCGCATTGGCGTCTTCCGCGAGCATCTTCTCGATGGTGTACTCATTGTCCTTGATTTTCTCCTTTGTATCATGGGCATGGAAGTTTTCCGTCTCAGCGGAGCTTGCCTGATAGTCAATCGCCACCTTCGTGCGCGACATATAGAAGTTTGCCTGCGTATCCAGCGTCGGAATCAGCACAACGCTTGTCAGCGCGGAATCGTACATATCAATCGTTGCAAGATGGTTCTGATAGTGGCTCATGAATTTCTGATACTCAATGTTGCGCAGCTGATTCTGATATTTCAGCTTGGACACATAGCGATCGCGATTTTTGGATAACCCGCTCTGCCGCACATACGCGTTGTACTTTTCAAGGTCAATGTTAGAGAAATTCTGTGCCTTCTTCTGCAAAGAGATAAACGTCTCGTTGTTGGCTGAGGAACGGAACGTGCCGTTCTCGTTCGCGCGGCTCTTCAAAAAGCGGCTGACTTTGCCGATTTCTTTCTCGAAGAATGTGCCGATTTCCACATACTCCAGTTCATCCAGTTCATCCCAGTTCGGATTGAGCGCCGTATCGACGTAGGTGTAGTTCTCGTAGAACACTTCCTTGTACGCCTCGATAATCAGCTGGAGCATGTCGCCGGTGCTGATGCTTGCCGGCAGCTCCTCATTGCGCTTGTAGGAGACGGTGTAGGTGGTGGCAATCTTGTAGGCGCTGGCGCTGCCGGAATCAATCGACATGCCGCCGACGCTTGACGCGCTTACGCTGATGTGCTCCGCCAGCGCAAGGGACTCCATGTTCGTCACGCCCGCCTTTTCGAGCGCACGCGAAAGCACCTCATCAGACTTGAGCAGCGAAATGTTGAATCGCGTCTGATTCGGATAAAGTCCCCTTGTCGCTTCCTCATAGTTCAGGGCAATGAGGGCGGTTGCCGACTGCATCTTTCCCGGATGCATCAGGGCGCTGGTGGTCACCATCGCCGCGATGATCAGCAGCAGGCAAAGCAGGCGGTATCTCCACACACCCTGCAGCATCCGCTCAAGAAGCGACCACACGCCGCTCCTTGCTCGTTTCCGGTTCTTTTCTTTCATGCTTGCCTTTCTCCTCGCCTTGTTCCTGCTCGCCAATCGCCATCGCAATCGGCAGCAGCATAAAGACCGTGTTGATATAGCAGTAGAACACCGTGTTGTCGGTGGCGTAGGTAATGAAGCCGTAAATCGTTTCGTACAGCAGCAGCAGGGCTGTCTGCATCCCGAACTCCTTCTGGCACCACACAATGCGCCCGTTCCAGCTGTACCAAATCCAGAACGCGAAGCCCCAGAAGCCTAACTCGATGTACATGGTAACAATATCGTTGTGCATTCCGCCGAAGTTGTGCGTGCCGAATACGCCAACGCCTGCTTCCGTCATGATGCTGATATAGCGTGTAACATAGCCAATGCCATACCCTCGGAAGGCGGGGGAAAAATCGTAGACCTCCTGAAACGCGGCATAGAGCCTGTCGCGCCCCATCGTGTCAATCTCCAGCGCGTGGACGATTTCGTTGAACAGCCCCGACTGAATCAGGTACACATACCCGAAGCAAATGACAATGGCGCCAATGGAAATGAGAATAATCAGGATGCTTTGGGCTTTCGGTTTTCTCCTGCGGATGAACTCGCCCATCAAAAACACGCCGACCAAGCCAATCAGCGCGATGCGTTTGAGGCCCAGAAAGAAGAACAGCCCCGATAAGCCGGCATAAATCAGGCGCTTTTTGCCTCGCTCGCAGCACAGGGCGAACAGCAGCATCAGCCCGAAGGCAAACGTCAGGTCATGCACTTCCAGCGCCTTGATGGCGGCGTTCGTGTCAATCCCGCCGGACTTTGCAAACGCAATCAGCCCGGTCACAAACGCCCCGATGCCGTTCTCCTTGATGGATCCCAGCACAATGCAGCAGTTCGCGCCGCACATGCCGTAGAGCGTATAATCAATGCTCCTGCGGCCGAAGAGGTACACCGCGCTGCACATTGCGCTGAGCGATATGACATGGTAGAGAATCGTCGAGCAGCCGCGCGACATGTAGTTAAGCTGCTGAAAATCCAATGCCCAGTACAGCATTGACAGCGCCGCCATCATCAGGAACGGCAAGCCGAACATCACCGCAAACTGTCCCACGGTTTTCAGCCGCCGAAAGTCGCCCGTCACCAGCAGGAACAGGATTGCCAGCCCCAGCACACCCATCTGCATCACATATTTTGTGAACCACGGCAGTGGAAATCCGCCGCCATCCACAAAACCGATGGTCATCATGCCGATATACGCCCATTTCAGATACGCCGGGCGCGGTTGAATGTCCTTTTTCAGCATTTCTTTTCGTCCAGCTTCCGCCAGATTGACCCAATTCGCCGCGCCATGCTTGCCACAGAATAGCTTTCCAAGAATCGGCATCTGCCCTCCTTTGCCATGCCGCGGTACAGCGCTTCATCCTCGTAGAGTCGGCGAACCGCGTCCCGCAGCGCATCACGCTGTTTGGGAATGATCAGACCGTTTTTGCCCGATTCGATGTAGTCGCGCACGGTGTCCGATTCCGTGGTGATAATCGGCTTGGCGAACATCATCGCCTGCAGGAACACCAGCTGCCCCGCCGAAATGCGCGCATCGGCAAGCGGCACAATCACGCAGCAGCATTCTGACAGCATTTGATAGTACTTCTCGCCGAACACATCGTGATAAATGCGGATGTTGCTGCCGGGGTTCGGGTGGTTGTACGCGTCGGACAGAATGCGCACCTGATACGGCGTGTCCTTCAGCGCATCCACAAGGAAGTCATAGTCGCGGTTGCTCTTTCCCGCCGCAAGGATGAATCGCTCCTCCCCCTGCGGAATGCGCCCGCCGCGGTTCAAATCGCCCAGCCCCAGCGGCACATAGGTGAACTTGTCCGTGCCGAAAATGGACTGGTAATACGCCGGTTCGCTGCTGGAAAAGCAGACGATTTTGTCCAGCGCGGGGCTGTTCACCGCCTTGCGCATGAACCACGCGTACAGTTTGCCCTTCCAGCCCTGCTTCGGGCGGTAGATGAACGTGGTGACGATGAGATGGCAGTGCTTTTTCAGGTGAAAAATGGCGCTGTAAAAAGCGAAAAACAGCCCGTAAAACTGCTGGTAGGACAGAATGGTGCCAAATTCCTTGCGGTGGCGCAGGACTTTGAGCGGAAAAAGGAAGAATTTCGCCTTCTTCTTCCATGCGCTGTCCGAAAAATGGCTGTCAATGTGCCAGATGTTCCACTTTTCCCCTGTCTCCGCTTCCATCAGCGCCGCAAAGTTCCATTCCGGCTGCGGCGCGCTGTCCAGCAGAATGAGGTTCGCCTGCCCGTCGTTTGCTTTCATGACATCAGCTCCCTGATTGCCTGATGATTTCGCTCGCAGTTGTGGTCGTCGAGCGCGCCGAAGGTATCGCGGATGTGCTTCTGCATTTCCGGCGTGACGGCGCACTCCGACGCAAGCGCGGTTTCGATGGCTGTCAGCAGCGCCTCCTGCGTCGTCACGACCTCCCCGAAGCCGTCCACGCGATAGTCGAAATAGCCGCGGTCGTGGTGCGTGCCCCAGTACCGCACCTCGTCAAACTGGTAGTAGATTTCGGGCTTGAGCATATACGCGAAGTCGAACTGGATGCTGGAGAAGTCCGTTATCAGCAGCGCGGACTCCATCAGCAGCGTCTGCACATTCATCTGCCCCAGCGCGCCGATTTTGACGTGCGGATTCTCCGTATGGAAAGCGGACAGGAAGCGCTGCACCTCAAAATGCGGGTAGAACACGGCGTCATAGCCGTATTTCGTCAGCAGCTTCTCCAGCTTCGGGTCGGAAATGACCGCCTGCCAGTGCTGGAAATAGTCCGTCTGCTCAAACTCCGCCTGTGTTTTGCCCTCCACGGCATACGTCCGCCACGTCGGCATAAACAGCACCTGCCGCTTCGTCTCGTGCGGATGCAGAAGCGCGTCATATCGGCACAGTCCCAATCGGCGGACGACGCCTTTTGGATACCCGAACGCCGACTCGACGAAATCACGCTCCTTTTGCAGCGTCGTGACAAACAAATCCATGACGACGTTGGGGTAATGGTACCACTTCATATCGTCAATCATGATGCCATGCTGCAAAAACACCTTTTTTCCGCGCACGATGTGGAGCTTATCGAGCATATAATAGCGTTCAATATCAGGCGTATAACCGGAAACATGGGTGGAAACCTTCATTTCCGACGCGGCGCAGAGCAGGTAGTGCCGCCAGCTGCGATACGGCACGACGCTGCCCAGCTGCGCAACGCGATCATAATCGGGCAGCTTGGGGTCTGCGACGTAGACGGCGTTGATTTCGGGGTGCGCCTGCCGAAGATACGCAAAATAGTGATAGCCGTTGTCACGGGCTTCCCTGCCGCGCTCGGACACAAGCCAAACGTGGCGGTACCGCGGATTGGTGACTTTCAGCACGCCGGCGCAGAGGGCTGCCGCCTCGTACTTGATCAGTTCGCCCAGCAGGGTGGCGCCGCGGCGGAATTTTCGCAGGATGTCGCTCATAACATTTTTCCCTTACTGGTCAAGAATCTCCTCATACGCCTTCAGTCTTTCTTCCATATAGAAGAACGGTGCGCGCTCGCGGACGCGCTGCTGGTAGTATTGGTAGACTTCCGGCTTGTCCAGCATCGTCCGCAAGCCCTCGAAGAGCGATTCCTCAGTGTTCTGCGTAATCAGGCCGTACTCGCTGTCGCCCAGAATCTCGCGCATTCCGGAGCAGTCCGTCGTCACGACGGGCGTTTCCAGCACAACGGCTTCGCTCACCACCGTGCTGAACCCCTCGACGTAGGATGGGCAGACGTACAAATCCGCCGCCGCCATATACGGGTACGGGTTATCGCGGAAGCCCAGCAGCTGCACGCTGTCCCGCAAATGCTCGTCAATCACCTGCTCCGCCAGATCTTCGTACAGCTCCCCCTTGCCCAGAATCAGCAGGTGGAAGTGGTAGCCACGGCTTTTGAGCAGCCCGCAGACATGAATCAGCCGCTCAAACCCCTTGCGCGGAATCAGGCTGCCGACACTGACCATCAGGAACTCGCCCTTCGGGATGTCGTCCACCGGCTCGTCCTTCCGGCGGCGGATTGCCTGCTCATCCAGCATATTATAGGCGACATGGACGCGCTCCGTCAAGCCGAATTTCGCGGAAAACGCTTCCTGTACGTTCTCCGACACACAGTAGATGCCGTCAAACCGCTCATAGCACGCCTTTTGATGCCGCATGGAGCGGAACAGGCGATCCTGCTTGGTGTACGTCTGCACGTCGATATGCACCCACGCGTACTTTTTCGCGTGCTGATTGGTGGAGTACGCGAGGATTTTTGTCGGGAACGCCTCCATGAAGGCGACTTCCACATCCGCGTCGTTCCTGAAGAACCAGCGATACAGCCATTTCGGCGGGATGATGTACTGCATGATGCCGCTGAGGATTTTCTGCGCCCTGCCGTTCTTCACGCGCAGCGCCGGGCGGTAATGCACCTCCGGCGACAGCATCCCGGCGCGGGTATCGTCGTGGAAAAGCGTCATGAGCGTCACGTCGTAGCGGTCTTTGGGGAGGCGGTTGACTGTTTCCACCAGCACCCGCTCCGCGCCGCCCCCGCACAGGCTGTAAATCAGGAACATTACTTTGCGCTTTTTGCCATCCATCACGCGCGTTTTCCTCCGATTTCCTCCATGTAGATTTCCAGCAGCCGGTCGCAGTAGCGGTCGAGCGTCATCATGCTTTCCTTCTTCGCGCGGCAGTTGCGCGCCATTTCATCCAGCAGCGCCGAATCGCTATACAGCGCGCGAATCTTCTCCGCGTACGCTTCGGGCGTGAAGGTGTCGTTGAGGATGCCCGTTTTGCCCTCTTCCACCAGCTCCGGCATTCCACCGATGCGGTTGCACAGCACCGGCGTGCCCAGCGACTGCGATTCCAGCAGCGCCAGCGGACAGTTTTCGTACCACAGGGAGAGGTGGAGGGTGAAGCGCGCCGCCGCGACAAGCTCCTGCAGTTCTTTCCCAGTTTTGAAGCCGACGAAGCGGACGTTGGGCAAGCCGCACGTTCGGCAGAGTTCCTCCAGCGGCCCGCCGCCCGCAATGACGAACGGAATCTCCGGCAGCAGGCGGCAGGCGGCAAGGATGCGGTCGATGCCTTTTTCTTCCGACAAGCGACCGAAATACAGGACATAATCGCCCTTGGGCACGTCTATCTCCGCCGTCTTGCTCAAGAAGTTATGAATCATGGTGGTTTTTCCGGCATAGCGCGGAACAGACAGCAGTTTTTGCTCGATGAAGCGGCTGGGGCAGATATAGCGCGCCACGCGGTCATACACATGGCTGCTGGTATAAATCGTGCCTTCTATCGCGCCGATGAGGCTCTTCGCGCGCGACCCGTGGATGCACTTTTTGCGCACGCACACCATTTTGCACTTCTTCCCGCTGCATTCCTCGCAGAGCTTCCACGTCCCGAATTCCATCATCATGTGGTTCGGGCAGAGCATCTGCAAATCGTGGACGGTCTGCACCATCGGGATATTTCTCTCTGCGCCCGCCAGAATGACGGACGGGGTAAGCTGGAAATTGATGTTGTTGAAGTGGATGATGTCCGGGTGGAAGCGGTCGATAGCCTGCCGCATTTTGCGCCGCGCCTCACCGGAATAGATGATGCGGAAGGGGTAGAGCAGCTTTTCCGCGCCGGACGCGTGGAAGTCCATGTTGACAGTCGTCAGCCCTTCGGCGTTCCCGACGGTGTTTTTCTCGTCGTACATGCCGAAATATTCCACCTGATGACCGCGTCTCGTCAGTTCTTCCCCAATGCGGAGCATATACGTTTCCGCCCCGCCGCGCGGGTACAAAAACTTATTGACCATCAGGATTTTCATCGGTTTTCTTCCCTTCCACGTTGATTAGCGGGAGACGCAAGGGGCGCTGCCCCTTGACCCCGCCAAAGGGTCTTCGACCCTCTGGACTCCCTTTTTCGCGATTCAGTTGGTGACACTTTCATACTGCTTCCGCGTGTTGATTGAGGGAGACGCCAGAGGCTCTGCCTCTGGACTCCGCAAGGGGCGCTGCCCCTTGACCCCGCCAAAGGGTCTTCGACCCTCTGGACTCCCTTTTTCGCGATTCAGTTGGTGACACTTTCATACTGCTTCCGCGTGTTTATGAGGGAACCCACGGGGCGCTGCCCCTTGACTCCGCAAGGGACTTCGTCCCTTGACCCTTCCGCGCGATTCAGTTGGTGACACTTTCATGCTGTGTCCGCGTGTTGATTGGGGAACCCAAGGGCGAATGAAACGGGACGAAGTCCCACATTGACCCCTTTTCGCGATTCCAAGCCGGCTTACTCCCCACCCCGAAGTTTCTTTTTCAGCTTGCGGACGGTCATTTCCAGCAGGTACTGGAATTCCGGCGTTCTGCCGTATACCGTCAGCACAACCGCGGCGAAAATCGCGGTGTAAATCAGCCCTTGGGCGATGAACCAGAAGAAATTTGTCTGCGGCATCAGCTGGAAAATCCAGTAGGACACGGCGCTGACCCCCGCGACCACCACCCAGCGGACGATGTAATCCATGAAGTAGCGGCGCAGTTTCTTTTGCCAGTCCTCCTCAATGCCGTAACGCATCAGCACATACGGCTCGAACCAAACGCACGTCAGCAGGCTGGAGATAATCGTGCCGCCGATGATGCCCGCCACGCCAAAGCGCCGCACCAGAATCAGCGATACAACAAGGTTGATGATGGCCTCCGCCAGCGCCTTGTAGCGGTCATACCAGAACAGCCCCAGCGCCTCGCGGAACTGCAGCCCCATCTGACGGAGGCCGCTGATGAAAAACTCCGCTATGATGATAACGACGACCGTCATCGAGAAAAGGTACTCTGCGCCGAAAATCATGCGGATGAAGAAGTTGATCAGCGTCACCAGTCCGCCGGAGAGGTAGCCGTAGAGCAGGAAAGCGGCGAAATCGAGGATGCGGAAGATTTCGTAGACGCGCTTTCTGCCCTCCAGCGCGTTCAGGTTGCCGATGCTGGCGGTGAATGCGCCCGTCACATGCCCCAGCAGGTTGTTGACGTTCATCAAAACGAGCTTGTAGTTGGAGTATATGCCGACCGTAGCCAGCCCGTCAAACGCGGACATAATCAGGTTATCCGTGCTGCGGACGATAACCGTCGCCAGCTTATGCAGGCTCAGCGCGCCGACGTTCTTGAAAATCGCCTTGCGCTCCTGCGGTTCGGGCAGCTCCTTGTACTGCTTGAGGTACGGGAACTCCCTGTCCGCGCGCGCCCAGATGATAGCGCTGGTGAGCATCGGCATAAAAAGCTGGATAATCAGGTAGAGGATGAAATTCCGCGTCGTCACCAGCACAACGATTTGCAGAATCAGGCGCACGATGCCGATGATTTGGTCAACCGCCTTGCGGATGTATGCCTTCTGGTACGCCTGATAGATGGCGTTCTTGTAGGACAGCAGGTATGACGTGACAGCTTGCAGGAGGTACAGCAGATAAATCAGCTGCAGGTTCTCCACGCCCTCGCCGCCCTTCATCAGCCGCGGCAGGAACGGCATGAGCGCCAGCCCGATGCCCAGCACCGCCAGCGCAACGATGCGGTACAGCGTGCGATAGAGGTTCATCAGGCGCGCCAGCTGCTGCTCGTCGTTCTGCGCCGCCGGGCGGTACATGCTGAAAATCATCGCCGAGCCGATGCCCAATTCTGCCAGATTCAGCATTCCCAGCACATCGCCGAAGAGGCCGTTCACGCCGAGATATTCCTGCGACAGGTAGTGGACGAACACCATGCGTCCGCCGAAGGACAGCAGCATGTTCAGCAGCTGCCCCACCAGCCCGACAATCATATTGATGATGGAGTTTTTCTTTCTCATCCGTGCTCTTCCGGCGCTGACTGACCGGATGCCTCCTCTCCTGCGCTGACTGCAAAGCGCGTGAGCCGTTTGCAATCGCTCCATTATAGCACGGTTACGACTGCCTTGCAACAAAAACGACTGTTATCATCGGTTTTGCGCGAAATTTCGCACTTTGTTCACGCAATCCACACATTCTGTGATATATGCTTGTTTCTTTCTTGTCAATATGTTATAATGGAATGCAATCCACCGTTTTTCGGCGGAAATTTCGCGGGGCTTCCCCGTACAAGGGAGATTTGGAGGACATGGGAAAGGTCAGCGCGTTTCTGAAGCGGAAGAACGTTCTGTTTTCCGCAAAACGCTACGGAATAGACGCCATGGGCGCCATGGCGCAGGGACTGTTCGCCTCGCTGCTGATTGGCACAATCATCAAGACGCTCGGTCAGCAGCTGAACGTGCAGTTTCTAATTGACGCGGGCAACTTCGCCCAGCAGGTTGCGGGGCCGGCCATGGCGGTGTCCATCGGCGCGGCGCTCTCTGCCCCGCAATTGGTACTGTACAGCCTGATTGCCGTCGGCATGGCGGCAAATAAGCTCGGCGGCGCGGGCGGCCCGCTGGCGGTCTACTTCATCACGATTGTCGCGTCCGAATGCGGCAAAATCGTCAGCAAGGAGACGAAGGTGGATATTCTCGTCACCCCGGCGGTCACGATTCTTGTCGGCGTTGGGCTGTCCGTGCTGTGTGCGCCCACGATTGGCGCGGCTGCCAGCTCGGTCGGCGATTTCATCAAGTGGGCAACGAACCTCCAGCCGCTGCTGATGGGCATTCTGGTGTCCGTCGTCGTCGGCATGGCGCTGACGCTGCCGATTTCCAGCGCGGCGATTTGCGCGGCGCTCTCGCTGACGGGGCTTGCGGGCGGCGCGGCGGTTGCAGGCTGCTGCGCGCAGATGGTCGGCTTCGCGGTCATGTCCTTCCGCGAGAACGGCGTGGGCGGCTTGGTCAGTCAAGGGCTGGGCACGTCGATGCTGCAAATGCCCAATATCATCCGCAACCCGCGCGTGTGGATTCCCCCGACGCTTGCTTCCGCCATCACCGGCCCGATTGCGACGTGCCTGTTCCACCTCGAAATGAACGGCCCGGCGGTTTCCAGCGGCATGGGCACTTGCGGACTTGTCGGGCAGATTGGCGTTTACACCGGCTGGCTGGACGACATTGCCGCCGGCGTGAAAACCGCGATTCTGCCGATGGACTGGGTTGGGCTTATCCTGATTTGCTTCGTTCTCCCCGCTGTGCTGACGCTGCTGTTCGCCTTCTTCCTGCGCAAGTGGGGCTGGATCAAGGACGGCGACCTGAAGCTGCAATAACAAGGGAGAATGAAACGGGACGAAGTCCCCGCCCTTGACCCTTTCGCGCGATTGGGTTGGTGACACTTTCATACAGTGTCCGCGTGTTTATGCAGGGATTTCGCGCCTGCGGGCGCGACCAGAGGGCTTTGCGGTCGCCCTCTGGACTGCTTCGCACGCCCTCCGGAAGTTACTGGTTTGTTATGTTTGTTCTCATAGTTTGAAGGACTAATAGTACACAAACTATAACCACTTCCGATAAAAGTCAAGAAACATGGGCGTGTGCTGCGAAGGGGTCAAGGGGGCGCGCGCAGACTTCGTCTGTTTTCATTGCCCCCTTGTCGCCACCGCAGCGGCGAAACCCCTGCGGCACACAAGCAAATCCACATAGAAAAATCAAGCCACAAAACGCACCTCATCCAGCCAATCCGCCGGGTGAGGTGCGTTTCTTTTGCCAAAAAGTCAGCACCGAAAAAGGGGTTCTTCACGGAATCTTAGGGGAAGAGTAGCTTGGGGGCGCGTCTGCGGACGCGCAAAGTTACTGGCAGGGACGCTTCGCTGCCTGCGCCTTTTGTTGACTTCTTCCTTTGAGTTGAGCGCCCGACCAATAGTTGGGGCGTTGCCCCAAACCCCACAAGGGACGCTGTCCCTTGACCCTGCAAGGGGCAGACGAAAAGGGACGAAGTCCCCCCTTGACCCCTTTTCGCGATTGAGTTGGTTGTGCTTTCATGCTCCTTCCGCGTGCAGCTTTTTGGTGCTTCGCCTAAGCCCTTGTTTGCTTCCCTAACTTTCCGTGAAGCACCGAAAAAGGGCGGCGCACCCGCAGGTACACCACCCCTTGAAGCCTTGGATTACACCTTCTGGAAGGTGAACACCACTTCGCCGCCCGCTTCGGGGGCAATTTCTTCTACCGTCTTGTCGAACTCGTAGCCTTCCGGCACAATCAGCACATGCAGCACATAGGGGTACGCAGGCATGGTGAATTCCAGCACGCCATTCTCATCCACAGGCATGGGCGTGCACGTTTCATCCGTGCAGACGTTAATCATCGTGCCGGTCACAGGGTTGCCGTCCTGATCGACGCACTTAATCGTGTAGCTTGCCATCCCCTCCATCGGCAGCTGCGGCGCTTCCGCCACTTCATCCGTGGAAGGCAGGGTGCCATCGGCGTACTTCCAGCCGGGGACATTGATGCCATACTGCTGCAGCATGGCGACAAACGCATTGGCGTTAGGTTCATCAGCGATTGCAATGGCGGACGCTTCCACGTTTTCCGCGCCAGCCTTCACCACAAAATAGGTGGTATACGGGAAGCCGCTCGCCTGATTGGTGTCAATCGGCTGATTCGGGATGACGTAGCCGTCCTCCGTCATGTAGTCCGTCAGCGCATAGTTTTCGGGAGCAGCCTCGCAGCCAAAGGCGTACATTTCCGGGTCGAGCCCCTTCGCCAGCGTCACCTTCACCGTCGCGCTTTCCGTGTTGTCAATCACATAATAGTTGGTCATGCCAAAGGTGGACATCAGCGCAAATTTCGGGTCGGTGAAGAAAACCTGCTTCACGTTGTCGCCCACAAAGGAGATGGTCGTCATCTTCGTGCCTTCCGGATAGACCGGGTTGTTCGCCAGCACAGCGGCGGCTTCTTCTCCGTCCACCACGCGCGCGTTGTCCAGCCAGATCATGTCCTCATTCGCGGCCTGAAAGGAATCCTTGATGTAAGACAGGGCAATTTCGTAAGTACCGTCTGCCGGGAATTCATAGCCGTAGGTCGCCCATTCCTTCACGCCGCCGAACGCCTTCACCGTCTGCCCGTTGACAGACAGGTAGAACAGGTCGCAGCCGGCTTCGGTGGAGGTCTTGTAATCGAACGCGAACACATCGCCCGCCTTCGCTTCCACCGTGGTCAGCACGGAAGCGGAAGAAGTATCCTTGCCCGTGTTCGTGCTGACCAGCACCGTGCGGTCATCCTTTTCCGCAACCGCCATCGGCCAGGTGTATTCATCCGTAGAATTGGTGAAGGACAGCGGCGCCGCCGTGCCTTCCACATTCAGCGCACGGTTCAGTTCCGCTTCATCCGTCGGCGGAATCGAGGGCTTTTCGCCCGGCAGGAACGCCAGCACATTCGTCTGCGTGTACTCATCGCCGAGGAAGAGACCGAACAGGCGGACAAACGCGTCCGTAGAGGTCTGAGAACCCGTTGCGAGGAAAGCCACATTGCCGAAGCGGTCAACCACAATCGAGGTCGGGACGCCATTGAGCCCGAAACCCGCAAAGAGGTTGAACGTTTCATGCCCGACCGGGAACGTCAAGCCATGCGACGCCACATATTCCGTCAGCTTCGCATCATCATCGTTTTCATCGATGCTCAGCGCAAAGACTTCCACCTTGTCCTTGTACTGCTCATAGGCTTCCTCCAGGAAGGGGAACTCCGATTCACACGGGCCGCACCACGTTGCCCAGAGGTTAATCAGCACCATTTCCTTCTCCTTCAAGGTTTCGGAGAGGGTATGGGAAACGCCGTTAATGTCCGTAAAGGTAAAATCGGGCATGGGCGCGCCAAGCGCGTACACCAAGGCAGTTTCTTCCGCCAGTGCAGCGCAGCCGAGGCACATCGCCAGTGCCAGAACCAGTGCCAGCATCTTCTTCATGAGGATTGCTCCTTTCACGTTCTGCGGCTTCCACCGCAGTCTTACAAAAATTATAAGGCGAGAAATGCCTGATGTCAACCGAAAAAACTTCATAAATACAATTGGCGTGGGCGCGCCCCTTTTTTTCGCCTCCAACAGCAGCGAAAAAGCGCAAAATTGTTTGGTATTCCCATAACCAAAAAGCCCTGCCGCATTCACGACAGAGCCTTTTTGTGCCTTGATTACGCCTTGCCAGCGCAGCCCAGCACATCCACCATCTTGTGGGCGACCATCGCCTTCACCGCAGCGCGGGCAGGCTTCAGGTACTGACGGGGGTCAAAGTGATCCGGATGTTCCGCAAAGTACTTGCGGATGCTCGCGGTCATCGCCAGACGAATGTCGGAGTCGATGTTAATCTTGCAGACCGCCATCTTCGCCGCCTTCGCCAGCTGCTCTTCCGGAATGCCAATTGCGTCGGGCATATTGCCGCCGAACTGGTTGATTTCCTTCACGAACTCCTGCGGGACAGAAGAAGCGCCGTGCAGGACGATCGGGAAGCCGGGCAGACGCTTGGAGCATTCTTCCAGCACCTCGAAGTGCAGCTGGGGCTTCTGACCGGGCTTGAACTTGTACGCGCCGTGGGACGTGCCGATGGCAATCGCCAGCGAGTCGCAGCCCGTGCGGGTCACAAACTCTTCGACTTCTTCCGGATGGGTGTACATTTCCTGACCATGCTCTACCTTCACGTCGTCTTCGACGCCGGCGAGCGTGCCGAGTTCCGCCTCGACGACCACGCCGTGGTCATGGGCATACTCGACGACCTTGCGGGTCAGGGCGATATTATCCTCAAAGGACTTGGAGGAAGCGTCAATCATGACGGACGTGAAGCCGCCGTCGATGCAGCTCTTGCACAGCTCAAAGCTGTCGCCGTGGTCAAGGTGCAGCGCAATCGGGATATCGGGGTTCTCGATAACCGCCGCTTCCACCAGCTTCACCAGATAGGTGTGGTTGGCATACGCGCGCGCGCCCTTGGACACCTGCAGGATGACGGGAGCCTTCAGCTCACCAGCCGCCTCGGTGATGCCCTGAATGATTTCCATGTTGTTGACGTTGAAAGCGCCGACCGCATAGCCGCCGTCATACGCCTTCTTGAACATTTCCTTCGTCGTAACAAGCGCCATTGGATTTTCCCTCCTGATGCAATAATGTAGGGTTTCCACCGAATCTATTATAGCACATTCTGCCGAAATAGAAAAGGGGGTTTTTTCACAAGTTGTATTTTCTTTCACAAAGTTTTTGGCGTAGGACGACCTCATCCGACTTCGCTTCGCTCAGCCACCTTCCCAAAAGGGGAAGGTTTGGGGACGCGCACCCTTCTCCGCCTTCCCCTCTGGGGAAGGTGTCGCCGCAGCGACGGATGAGGTCACATAAACACGCGGGCGCTGTATGCCGAAGCGCACAACCCAATCGCGCGAAAGGGAGTCCAGAGGGTCGAAGACCCTTTGGTGGAGTCCAGAGGCAAAGCCTCTGGTCACTGCCCCTCTTCCGTCCGCTCCACCGTGCCGACGTAGATGATTTCGCTCTTCGCCTTGTAGGTGTCGGTGTACATCAGCTTGCGCTCGGTTTCCGCGCCGCCCACATACTTCACCAGGTAGCTTTCCACCACACAGCCGTCGGTTGCCTTGCGGTAGGTGTACTCTTGGTCAACATAGGTGGCGTAGGTGTGGTTCGTGTCCTTGCGGTATTCCGGCTCGGTCGGGGCGGGCAGGGTCTGCACCGTCACCGTTTCCAGCTCGTACTTCACGCCCTTGCCGAGGCTCTCGCCGTAAATCGACACCACGCACACCTTGTGCGACTTGTCGTAGCGGCTGTCCTTCATCACCGTCGCAACGATGAAAATCGTGCTGTTCGTGTCGTTGCGGAACTTGAAGTCAATGCGGTTGTCGGATACCGTCGCGTCCTTGCCGTAGTCGGTGTAGCCCACCGCGTCGGAGTGCGGCTCGCGCTTGAGAATCGTCATGTTCGCTTTCGCCGCCGCGAGGTACATCGTCGTGCTCGCCTGACACACGCCGCCGCCGTAGCCCATGCGCTGATCGCCATACGCGTACTCAATCGCCTGATAGAAGCCGTTTGCCTTCGTGCGCTTGCCCACAACCGTATTGAAGGAGAATGTTTCACCCGCTGCAAGCATCTTGCCGTTGATGCGCTCGAACGCCACCTGAATGTTCAGGTTGCGCTCTTCCGTGCTGGTGGTCGAAATCGGGGTGTACGCCGTCGCGCGCAGCTGAATCTGCGGCTCCAGCATGGCTTTGGTCGTGGTCGGCTGAAGCTCGCGCGTCATCAGCTCCACCTCGCCGCTGACCAGGGACGACATCATCTGGTACACCTGATTTTTCGCCTCAGTCGTGTCCATATAGCGCCCGACCGTTTCCGGCTGAATCGTCAGCGGATTGTTGAAATTGTTGGAATCGAAGATAATATGCGCATCCACCGGCTGGATGTACGCCTGCTGCGCGATGCTGAGCAGGATGTTGTCAATCACCACATTGTCGCCGCTGGGCGTGGCGGAATAGCCCTCGTAGGGATTGTCCGCCAGCGCGTCCATCGTGGCTTTGCGCGCGTCAATGCCGCCTTCTGTGTGCCCCGGCTGCCATGCCGCGTCGAGGGCTTCCTGCACATCGACGGTCATGTTCAGGTCGGCGCTCGTGATTTCCCTCACCAGCTGACCCGCGTACATCAGGCGCACCTTCCACGCGTCGCGCTGCTGATTCGCGTGCGCCGTGACCGCCTCTTCCGCCTCCGCGCGGGTCATGCCGCCGAGGTGGATGCCGTCCACATACACGTTCGGGACGTACTTGTCGTCATACGCCGTCACCGACGCGACCAGTGCTTCCCGCTCGTTCTGCTCCTGGATGGCATTGCTGATGGCGCCGCCCGCCGCGACCAGTCCGCAAATTACCGCCACCGCGCACGCGCAGAACAGGATGCGCTTAAGCAGCTTTTGCCCCGGCGGCTTGCGGCGGACAGGCTCGTTCTTCGGCTCGCGATGCTCCGGGTTGAAGCCCCCCAGCCCCGTCGGCGGATGATTGCCGCCGCCATTGCCGCCGCTTCCGCCATTGCCGTTCGCCGGATACTGCGGAAAATTCACCGGATACATCGGCTGCTGCTGCCATCCGCCATAATTCTGCTGCGGATACGGCGGATTCTGCGGGCGCTGCGGATTCATCGGCTGATTCGGCATCATCTGCCCGCCGCGAATCGGCTGATTGCGCCCGGTATTCATGCTTGTCGGGTTCTGCCCCCACGGGAACTGCTCCAATTGGTGCGCCGCATCGAGCGGCTGAACACCGTTGTTCCAGCCCTGCTGCGGCTGCATGGGCGTCCCCTGCACGCCGCGGAAGCCGCGCATTTGCCCGCTTTGCGCATATTGGCTCCCCTGCCCCGGCTGATTCATCCCCTGCGGGCGCATCGGCTGAGCCGCGGTCATCGGCTGAGCCGCGCTCATCGGCTGCATGGGCGGATTGGCGCTCTGCTGCGCCGGGGGCGGCTGCGGATTCCGGCGCGGCGGATTTGTCGGCTGCATTGGCGCGTCTTCCGTGCGGATAAGGGGGATGCTGTTGTCCAGCGTCTGCTGCCCGGCATACTGCGCCGCGTTCAGCTGCGTGCGGCGGCGGCGCGGCTGCTTGTTGTCGTTGAATTCGGACATGGTTTCAGCACCCCTTTCTGATGGCAATTCGGTATTTCTTCATCTTATACTATTTCCAGATAAGAATGCGCCAAGATGCGCCGCGAATTTTTCATTCTGGCTAACGTGAATGAAACGCAGCGTAGCAGCGCTACGCTAAGTGGAATGAACGGACGCCAGAAGGGAAAAGGCGCAAGCAGATGGCGCAGGTGAATCTGGAAATAGTATTATATCACATGATTTCAGCAGCTTCCACTGCTTGCAGCAATTTCTCCACATCATCTGCCGCCCTCGCCCACATCGGCGCGGTGCAGCCGACCATGCCGTGGCGGTCGCCATCGCCATGGAAGTCACTGCCGCCGGTGACCAGAAAGCCCATGCGCCGCGCGGTCAAATCCAGCAGGGGCGTGGCGCGTCCGGCGGACGGGTGGTAAACCTCAACGCCCCGCAAGCCCTGCTCCTGCCAAACGCCGAGCAGATGGCGCAGCAGCGCGCCGGTCTTCTCCAGCTCCATCGGGTGCGCCAGAACGGGCACGAAACCGCTTTCCCGCATCAGCGGCAGCGCCTCCGCCATGCTCAGGCGCTCCCCCGCCACATACGCCGGTGCGCCATCCGCCAGAAAGCGGTCAAACGCCTCGCGCGTATCCACCACATAGCCGCGGCTGACCATCGCGCGGGCGATATGCGGCCGACCGACGCTGCCCTTGGCTTCGCGGGCGATTTCGTCGTAATCCAGCGGATAGCCCAGCGCGTTCAGCTTCTCCACCATCTGCCGCGCGCGTCCGAGCCGCATTTGGGACAGCGCCCGAACCTTGCGGTGCAGGGGCGTATCCGTCCCGCGCCCGTAGCCGAGCAGGTGCAGGCCGGGCATATCGCGCAGGGACAATTCGACACCTTGCAGAATCGGCATCGGCGCGGGTTTTCCCAGCAGCTGCGCCGCGCCGTCAAACGTGTCATGGTCGGTCACGGCCAGGAGCGTCACGCGGTGCTTGTCCGCCAGCGCCACCAGCTCCGCGGGCGTAAGCAGCCCGTCGGAGGAAGTGGTGTGGGTGTGCAAATCAGGCTTCATGGGGGGCATCCGGGTGATTTTCGGGCGCATCCGCCGTCTTATCAGGCGTTTCGGCGGACTTTTCGGAATTTTCTTCCTTCTTTTCGTCCGCCATATCCTGCATCATCACGTCGCCCGTGGTGCGGGTGTCGGCATCCTGAATATCCGGCAGCGCGCCCGTTTCCATCAGGGTGACGAACTCGCGGCGGCTGATGGTGTCGTACTTAAGCAGCGCGTCCACCAGCTTCTCCATGCGGTCGCGGTTGGCGCTCAGGGCGTCCACCGCCTTCTGGTAGCATTCCTCCAGCAGGCGCTTGACTTCCGCGTCGATGCGCGCCGCCATTTCTTCGCTGTACCCGCGGCTCTGCCCGAACTCCATGCCGACGAACACTTCCTGATCGCCGTCAAGATAGACCGGGCCCAGCTTTTCGCTCATGCCGAACTGCGTCACCATGCGGCGGCAGACCTCCGTCGCCTTTTTCAGGTCGCTCGTTGCGCCGGTGGTGAACTCGCCCAGATAAAGCTGCTCCGCGGCATGACCGCCCAGCCCCATCGCCACGAAGTCCATCAGCTGGCTGTAAGTCTGCAAATCGTCCTCTTCCGTCGGCAGGGACAGCGTGTAGCCGCCCGCCTGCCCGCGCGGGACGATGGTAATCAGGTGCACCTCGTCGCAGTTGGGCAGGACGTGCCCGACGATGGCGTGACCCGCCTCGTGGATGGCGACCATGCGCTTGTCGCGCTGCGTCACCTTGTGGCTGCGCTTCTCCGGGCCCATCTGCACGCGGGAGATTGCCTCCACCAGCGTCTGCTGATTGATGGCCTTCAAGCGCCCGCGCGCCGCCAGAATCGCGGCTTCATTCATGATGTTTTCCAGCTCCGCGCCGGTGGAGAAGGGCACGCGCTTGGCGATATTCTCCAAATCCACATCATCCGCAAGGGGCTTGCCCTTGGCGTGCACCTTCAGGATGGCAACACGCCCCGCCATATCGGGGTAATTGACGAGAATCGTGCGGTCAAAGCGGCCGGGACGCAGCAGCGCGGGGTCAAGAATGTCGCGGCGGTTCGTCGCCGCCATGACAATAACGCCCTCGTTGATTGCGAAGCCGTCCATCTCGACCAGCAGCTGGTTCAGCGTCTGCTCGCGTTCGTCGTGTCCGCCGCCCAGACCCGCGCCGCGATGGCGACCCACCGCGTCAATCTCATCAATAAAGATGATGGACGGGGCAGCGCGCTTGGCTTGGTCGAACAGGTCACGGACGCGGCTCGCGCCCACGCCCACGAACATCTCCACAAAGTCAGAGCCGGAAATGGAGAAGAACGGCACGCCCGCCTCGCCCGCAACCGCCTTTGCCAGCAGGGTTTTGCCCGTGCCGGGCGGGCCGATGAGCAGCACGCCCTTGGGGATGCGTGCGCCCATGTCAATGTACGCCTTGGGGTTGCGCAGGAAGTCCACCATTTCCTTGAGTTCTTCCTTCTCTTCCTCCGCGCCCGCGACATCGGCGAACGTCACCTTGTTCTTGTTCGGGTCATGGATGCGCGCCCGGCTTCTGCCGAAGTTCATCACCTTGCCGTTGCCGCCGGTCTGCGCGCGCATAATCAGCCAGAACATCACGCCGCAGAGCACCAGCGAAATTGCCAGCGGAATCAAATCATACCACCACGGGGTGGTCAGCGGCTGACGGTAGATGATGGTGAACGTCAAATCCTTGACGGACACCTCGTCCAGCGGCTTATTAAGCTTCGCCGCCTGCATTTGCCGCGCGGTGACGATGAAATCAGCGCCGATGGTGGTTTCAAAATCGTAGTTCTTGTCAGGGAAATCCGCGTCGGCGACCGTTGTTGTTGTCGTCACGCCCACCAGCGACGTGCCGCGGATGGCGACGGAGCGAACCTGCCCCTCCTCAATCATCGTCAGCAGCTGGGGATAGGTGATGCGGCGGTCACGGGTATTGCTGCCAAAGCCGTTGGTGAACAGCATCGAAATGGTGAGCACCATCAGCAGCAGAACCGCGACGTAGCCGAACATCCCGCGAGACTTCTTCAATGCGAGCATCCTCCTTCCGTTCCAGCGCCATCCGCCTGTTGCGGCGTATACCCATATAGACGAATGACGTGTGCGGAAAAATCCATCTTTACAAAAATTTTATCTTTATTTGGGGAAAAATCGGCTGATTTATTCGTGCGCCGCGCCGTACACGCGGCTGTCCAGCACGCCGATGTCCGGCAGATTGCGGTACTTCTCAGCAAAATCCAGCCCGTAGCCGACGACGAACTCATCCGGAATCTTGAAGCAGTGGTAATCCACCGTCAGGTTGTGTTCGGGATTGCGGCGGTCGGGCTTGTCCAGCAGCGTCGCAATGCGGATGGAGGACGCGCCGCGGCCCATCAAATACTTGCCGAGGTAGAACAGCGTGTTGCCGCTGTCCACAATGTCCTCCACAATCAGCACGTCGCGCCCCTTGATGGACACGGACAGGTCTTTCTCCAGATTGACCACGCCGGAGGACTTGGTGGAGTTGCGATAGCTCGAAAGCGCCATGAAATCCAGCGTCACGGGCAAATCGACTTCGCGGATGAGGTCGGAGAAGAAGACGCTCGCGCCCTTCAAAATGCAGACCATCACCAGATCGCGTCCCTGATAGTCGTGGGTGATTTCCCGTCCCAGCTGGGCAACGGCTTTCTGGATGTCCTCACGCTTGACGAGAATCTTCGTCATGTCTTGATACAGCTTGGCATTGGTGTCCATCGTGTTGTCCTCCTAAATATATGTAGGTTTCTATGTTGACTTAGTTGGCGTTGTCCTTTTTTTCGCGCAGGGGTGCGCCGCAGCGTTTGCACTGTTCGAGCTTGTCGTAGGGGTCATCCTCAATCTGCGACCACTTGATGACGCCGGACAGCGGGCGGTATTTCGGATTGAGCGATTCGCAATTCGGGTCAATGTGGTAGTACGTTCCGCCTTCGGGATTGTAGTAAATCAGCAAGTCCGGATGGCTGGTGTTCAGCACAGGCTGGGTGGCAAGGGCGTTGGTCGGGGTGGCGGTGCTTTCCTGCTCGTTGCTTTGCAGCGTCGCGGGGTCAACGTACCACACGCCGTCCTCCTTGACCATGCGCACCTTCCACAGGTAGACGCTTTCGCCCAGGGTGTTGTTCTTGTTGATGACGGCGCGCACCGTCACCATGCGGGCGATGTCGTTCGATGTGCCCGTGATGGCCGTGAAATCCCATCTGACGGGCGTGCGATTGGTCAGCACCTCGCCGAAGAGCTTCTGCGTCACCGCGTCCGTGCCGCCCTTGATGCTGCTGCGCCACGACGGGGCCGTCAGGTTGACCATTTGGCTGATGGCGTTGTTCTTCCACAGCGTGAAGAAGGAATGCAGCTGCGCGTAGCACTCCTCGGAGTCATCCACAGGCGTCGCGGTGGGCGTGGGCGCGGGATTGGGCGTGTCCGTCGCGGTCAGGTTGACATCGAGGTTATTGCCCGATGTACTCCCCTGCTGCATCTGACCGGACTGATTCGGCTGCGCGGGGTTCTGATTGTCCGACGCGTTCGTCGCCAGTGCGCTGACGAGGCAGACGACCGCCGCCGACGCCAGCAAAAGCGACAGCACCAGCCGCGCGTTGGGCGTGACCAGCTCGCGGATCCACATCGCGGCGATGCTCGCCACCGCGCCGACGAGGACGATCCACTTCACCGCCGTCCACGCGAACACCATGCTCAAAATGAAGAGAATCGGCAGCACGCCGAACATCAATACTTTGGCAATCGTATCCCACGGGATTTCCCTGCGCGCCGCCGGCTGCACCCGGAAGCCGCTGCGCCCCGACGTGGGGTACACGCGCTGACCGTCGGGGGTGTACTGCGCGTACTGCTGCTCCGGCGGCAAATCCGTTTCCTGCGGATTCTGCTGGCCGTACCCCTGCTGATTGTACGCCGGATTCGGCTGTTGATACCCCTGCTGCTCGTAGGGCTGCTGATACCCGCCGGGCTGCACAAACCCTTGCTGGTCATACGGCTGCTGCTGATAAGGCTGCTGACCGTATGGCTGCTGATAGCCCTGCTGACCGTATGGCTGTTGATACCCCTGCTGCTCGTAGCCCTGCTGACCGTATGGCTGCTGGTATCCCTGCTGACCATAGGGCTGTTGATAGTCCGCATACCCCTGCTGACCATATTGCGGCTGCCCATAGCCGTTTTGCGGCGCGTAGCCCTGACCATAGGCATCATTGGGCGCGTAGCCGCCATTCGGGGCATAGCCCTGCGCCGGCGGATAATTGCCCTGCGAAAAACCGGGCTGCTGAGGATTCTGTCCGGCGTCCCCGGCGCCATCATAGGGTGGACGGCTGTTGCTCATCCGGCTTCCTTTCCTTTCTTCCGCGCGATTGTGCGCGAAGTTCCCTGCCGCGCCTGCGGACGGAGGAATTGCACCCTCCCGCGCGCGGACTTTCACGCAAGCGCCTGAATCGCGCTTTACATGATAACGCATCTTACAGTATAGCACAAAAAAATGGCTTGTAAATAAGAAATCGGAAAAATTCACGGTTTGTTCGCCTGTAATACTATTTCCAGATAAGAATGCGCCAAGATGCGCCGCGAATTTTTCATTCTGGCTAACGTGAATGAAACGCAGCGTAGCAGCGCTACGCTAAGTGGAATGAGCGGACGCCAGAAGGGAAAAGGCGCAAGCAGATGGCGCAGGTGAATCTGGAAATAGTATTAGATGGAAAGAATTCCACTTCCGTGCGATTTTTATTCCGCATTCCGCATTCCAATTTCCGAATTTGCCCCCTTGCAAAACGTCCCAACCTATGGTAAGATAGAGCGTGCCGACGAAAGTCAGCGAAATATTGGAAGCGATGACCGGGAAACAGTAGCGCGTGCAAGTCCCCTTCCTATTTCCAAATGAGAATGTGCCAAGATGCGAAGCGAATTTTTTCTGCTGGCTAACGGGAGTGAAACGCAGCGTAGCAGCGCTACGCTAAGTGGAACGAGCGGACGCCAGAAGGAAAAAGGCGCGAGCAGATGGCACAGGCGAATGCAGGAAATAGGATATCAGAGAGCCGCCGGGTGGTGCGAGGCGGCAGGGCGCACGGCGTGAACCTTCATCCCGTGAGTTTTTCGGCGTGGGCAGCCTTATCGCCTATCAAGCGGCGGCAGCGGGATTTTTCCTTTGCCGCAAGACGAGTGGTACCGCGGATTCAGTCCGTCTCATCAAACGATGGGACGGGCTTTTTTCATCCAACTGTAAGGAGGAACATCCGGAATGAACGAGAAGATCGAAGCCCTGAAAAGCAGCTTTGATTCCGAGCTGAAGAAGATCGCCAACATGGTGGATCTGGAAGCCCTGCGCGTGAATTACCTCGGCCGCAAGGGCAAAGTGACCGACGCGCTCAAGGGCATGGGCAGCTTGACCGACGAGCAGAAAAAGACCGTCGGGCGCGAGACGAACGAGCTGAAAACCGCCATCACCGTCGCCTTGGCGGAAAAGCTGGAGGCGCTCAAGGCGCAGGAATTGCAGCGCGAAATCAACGCTCTGCCCGAATTTGACATTTCCATGCCGCCGGACATGACCCGCGGGTCGTATCACCCGATCACGCTGGTGCAGCGCCAGTGCGAGCAGGTGTTCAAGTCGATGGGCTTCACGGTGGAGGATTACGCCGAGGTGGTGACGGACTACGAGTGCTTCGAGAGCCTGAACATTCCGAAGTTCCACCCCGCGCGCGACATGCAGGACACCTATTATCTGGACAACGGGCAGCTGCTCAAAACGCAGACCTCCGCCGCCCAGAACGCCATCTACCGCCGCTACCGCGACGCGCTGGTCGACGGTGGCGTGCCGATTAAGGCGATTTTCCCCGGCCGCTGCTTCCGCAACGAGGCGACCGACGCCTGCCACGAGAACACGTTCTTCCAGATGGAAGGCATCATGGTGGATAAGGACATTTCCATCGCGAACCTGATTTACTTCATGAAAACGATGCTGAGCGAGGTGTTCCGCAAGGACATCAAAGTCCGCCTGCGTCCGGGCTTCTTCCCGTTCGTTGAGCCGGGCTTTGAGCTGGATATTTCCTGCCTCATCTGCGGCGGCACGGGCTGCCCGTCGTGCAAGCATTCCGGCTGGCTGGAGCTGTGCCCCTGCGGCATGATTCACCCCGAAGTATTGAAGGCCGGCGGCATCGACCCGGAGCAGTACACCGGCTTCGCGTTCGGCTTGGGCATGACGCGCCTTGCCATGATGAAGTACGGCGTGAAGGACATTCGCGACCTGAACAGCGGCAGCCTGACGTGCCTGGCGCAGTTCACGGACGACGAGTAATGCGGAGGAAAGACGAACATGCTGATCTCAATGAACTGGATTTCCGACTTCGTTGACCTGACGGGCCTTGACAAAATGGCGCTGATTCGCCAGTTCTCCCTGTCCACGGCGGAAGTTGAGAATGAAATTTTCCACAAGGGCGCGGATTTGTCCGGCGTTGTCGCCGCGCAGATCGTCAGCGTAGAGAATCACCCCGAATCCCACAAGCTGCACCTGCTGAAGGTGGACGCGGGCGACGGGCAGCTGACCGACGTGGTCTGCGGCGCGCCGAACGTGCAGCTGGGCATGAAAACCGCGTTCGCCAAGGTGGGCGCGCAGCTGGGCGACATCACCATCAGTCCGCGCAAGCTCGCTGGGTACACGTCCTACGGCATGTGCTGCTCGGAGAAGGAAATCGGCATCAGCGACGACAATTCCGGCATCATGGTCCTCCCGGAGGATGTTCCCTGCGGCACGGACTTGAAGGCGCTCTACCCCATTGACGATATTATCTTCGAGGTGGACAACAAGTCCCTGACGAACCGCCCCGACCTGTGGGGGCACTACGGCATGGCGCGCGAGTTTTCTACCCTGTCCGGCCGTCCGCTGAAAGCCCTGCCCGTGGCGGATTTGGCTGCGTACAACAATCTGCCCGCCATCGACATGAAGATTGAAGACCCGCTGTGCCAGCGCTACTCCTGCCTGCGGGTGGAGAACATCAACCGCCACGTCAGCCCGATGGCGATGCGTATCCGCCTGAACTACTGCGGTATGCGCGACATCAACTTCCTCGCCGACCTGACGAACTACCTGATGCTGGAAATGGGGCAGCCGATGCACGCCTTCGACAGCCGCAAGGTGGAGAAAATCCGCATCCGCCGCTTCCCGGAGAGCTTCCCTTTCCAGACGCTGGACAAGGTGGAGCGCACCATCGACCCGAACACGCTGATGATCTGCAACGGCGACAAGCCGGTTGCCATCGCGGGCATCATGGGCGGTCTGGACAGCGAAATCGTCGATGACACGACGAGCCTGACGCTGGAATCCGCCACCTTCGACGCGGCGTCCGTCCGCAAGAGCAGCGTCCGCCTCGCCCACCGCACCGACGCCTCCGCCCGCTACGAAAAGAGCCTTGACCCGGAAATGACGACCGTCGCCATCGCCCGCTTCGTCAAGCTCCTCCAGGAATACGACCCGGAAATGCGCGTCACCTCCCGCCTGACCGACGAGTACGCCTTCCACTATCCGAAGGTGCAATTGTCCTTTGACAAGGCGTTTGTTGACCGCTACACCGGCATCAACATCTCCTCCGACGAAATCATGCACACGCTGACCGCGCTGGGCTTCACCATGACGCGGGACGGCGATTCCTTCACCGCGGACGTTCCCTCCTGGCGCGCGACGAAGGACGTAACCATCAAGGCGGATATCATCGAGGAAATCACCCGCATTTACGGCTACGACAACTTCGACCTGCACACGGCGGAATCCCCGCTCTACCCGGTTCGCATGTCCACCGAAAAGACGGTGGAGGACAAATTGAAGGACATCCTCGTCAAGCGCTATTCGCTGCACGAGGTGCATTCCTACATCTGGCAGTACGCCGACGACTACAAGAAGCTCGGCATCGCCGTCGAGGACAACGTGAAGCTGCTCAACGCCTCCAACCCCAACATCGAGACGCTGCGCCGCTCCATGATTCCCACCCAGCTGTGCCAGGTGAAGGTCAACACGGGCTATGCGCCGTCGTTCGGCATCTTTGAAATCGGTCACGTCATCGACGGCGTGGACGAGAACAAGCTGGCAAAGGAGCACAAGAAGCTGTGCGTGACGCTCTTCAGCAAGGTCGATAACGTGGAAACGCTGTATTTCCGCCTGCGCGACATGCTGTGCGTCGCCGTGAGCGACATCCTGCACAAGGATTTGTCCTTCCACGCAATGACCGCGACCCACTCCTATGAGCATCCGAAGAACCTGAACGCCATCGTACTGGACGGCGTTGACCTCGGCGAAATCGGCGTGGCGCACCCGGTTGTCGGCAAGAACATCGACAAGAAGGCGGCGATTGTGTTTGCCGAAATCGACACGGAAGCGCTTGCGTCCATCGCGCCCGCGCCCATCGTCTACCGTGAGCCGTCCCGCTTCCCCGGCATGGAGCAGGATTTGACCTTCGTGGTCAATCGCTGCCAGCCGATTCTGGACGCGGTGAAGGCGGAGAACTCCCCGCTGGTGCAGAAGGTGACCGTGCTGGGCACATACAGCGACATCACCGGCAAAACCATCACGATTCGCCTCTCCTTCTCGCACCCGGAGCGCACGCTCACCCGCGACGAAGTGCAGGCGGTTGTTGACGGCGTGGTTGCGCGGCTGAAGGGTCAAGGGATTGAACTGAAGAAGTAACTTCCTCTATATATACATCTTTCTTCCTCCGAAACGCGGCTGTGTTTCGGAGGTTTTTTCGGTTCTTCACGGAATCTTGGGGGAAGAGCAGCTTGGGGGGCGCGACGTTCCTGATGCTGGGCGCTTATCCTGTGGAAGACATGCCAAGTTCCAGTATTCTCCAGCGTGCAATGCTAAAGCAGGTATTGGCATCCGTCAGTTCCGGCATTCTCAGCAGCGGAAACTCCTTGAGCGACGACGATTATATCTCTCTGGACAACGACCGCGGTACCGGCATCTACTGCGTTGCGCCCATGCTGGGGCACGATGTTGTAATTTGGACGTACTATTCGGCAGACGCTCCGACGGAAATTCTCTGCGCCATCTATGCCGATTTTAATGACCTTGGCGATGGTGTTGACCTGCTCACCGTGATTGCACGCAGCGCGCACACGGCCGCCTCCGCCGCGCCGGCTGCCTCTGCCGCGCCGACTCAGTCCTCCGATTCCTACACCATTGATTACAAAACCGCGGCGGCTTTTGAGGCTGCGCTGAACAGCGGCAAAAACGTCGTCGGCAAAGTCGTGCGCTTTTCCATCCACGCCGTACATCCTGATTCCGCTCTTGGCTTTAACTGCTGGGCGGGCGAACACTTGAATTTCATCAGCGATGCCCCGTTCGATGTCAAAGCGGGCGACATTTTGACCGTCCGCATCACAAAATTCAACACAATCCTCGGTTCTTGGGAGCTGCACTACGAGCTTTTGAATCAGGAATAATTTTCTTTCCCCTGCCCCTCTGCTTTTGTCGGCGGAGGGGCGTTTTTTGTGCTTCCGCGAAATTCGAGATTGACAACTTCCCCCGATGGTGGTAAACTGGAAAAAACGGAAGTTTTCTGCCCATTTTCGTCGCTTGTTAGGAGGATTGCTATGAGCCCCATTGCCGCCCGGAAAAAGACCATCATCTGGATGATTGCCGCCATCGTGCTGGCAGTCTCTTCCATCGCACTTGGCGCCGGTCTCATCGTCAGCCACAATTCGCTGACGGACACCCGGAATCAGCTGACGGACACGCAGAGCGCGCTGTCCTCCACCCAATCCACCTTAGCGGACACCGAAAACAGCCTGTCCGCCGCGAAGGACACCCTCGCATCCACCGAAGCCACCCTCGCGGACACGCAGACCACGCTGGACACGACCGCCGCCGCCTTGACGGATACCCAGACCACCCTTGCGTCCACCGAAGCCACCCTCGCCGAAACGCAGGGTACGCTTG